>Ga0307478_10003122_pt1 | contig 12461 bp, 12 predicted proteins | sample atmos_gasesECM4C_2_FD_203713 | JGI IMG/M metagenome (GOLD analysis project Ga0307478, IMG submission 203713) | Hardwood forest soil microbial communities from Morgan-Monroe State Forest, Indiana, United States - atmos_gasesECM4C_05 | ecosystem: Environmental > Terrestrial > Soil > Temperate...
CACGATCGACAATCTGAAGTTGAAGTCGAAGGACATCGGGCTAGTAGAGAGTGCGCAGAGCGGCGGCCTGAACGAGTATCTTTACGTTCTTGGCACGGACCCGAAGAAAGCGCAGCGGCTTTCGAACGTTCGAGTGCGTGTGAAAGAAAAGGGGAGTTTAATCGGCTCTTTGCTGATCGAAGCGGATGCTCCCGGAGCCAAGCGATATTCCAGCGAGGTACGTCTGGCGGCAGGAATCGACCGCGTTGACTCGATCACCATGATTGACAAGCAATCCGTGCGGGAAAAGGAAGGTGTGCACATCGCGTTCCCTTTTGCTGTTCCAGAAGGCCAGTTGCGTTATGACGTCGCCGGAGCAGTAGTTCGACCTGAGGCGGACCAGTTGCCGGGCGCTTGCAAGAATTTCTTTTCGATACAGAGTTGGGTCGATATCTCGAACGCTGACTACGGGGTGACTTGGGCGACGGTGAATGCCCCACTGGTCGAGATCGGTAATATTACGGCGGAGCAACCCTGGATGAAGTCGATTGGGCCCGCCACTCATATTTATTCGTACGTAATGAATAATTACTGGCACACGAACTACAAGGCCGATCAAGAAGGACCGGTCACGTTCGCGTACTCGGTCTTTCCGCATGGTGCATATAGCGCAGTCGAGGCCGCGAAATTTGGTCTGGAACGTAGGCAACCGCTGATCGTAACCGCGGCAGTGGCGTCCACTTCAACTGCTCAATCGCCGATCAGACTCGCTTCAGAAGGAGTCCTGGCTTCTGCGATTAAACCTTCCGTGGGCGGGGGTGGATGGTTGGTGTACCTGTACAATCCAACGTCGCAGTCACAGACGGTCACTTTTCGGAGCAGCAACGGCACTCCAATGTCGGCCCAACCCATCTCGGTCTTGTCCGCGACGGATGCAGGCCGAACACGGAATGTGGAGGATTTACGAATCGCTGCCTTCGACAGTGTCTATGTAGGAGTGAGCGAACGTTCGGGCAACAGCGATTCCAGGCAGGCGAACCCGGGCCGCTAAAGCAGGCGAGCCTGCCCGAGTCCAATCATCAAATCTCCATCAACTTGCAGACGTCGCCGTATTCGTTGGGAATCCAAACAAAGCCTTCGGCGGAGGACTCACGGTAAATAATACGTCTTGACAACAGTCGTTATAACGAGTAACATTGTAAACCGAGATGAAAGAAATACAAGTTCAAGGCAGGAGTCAACGAAAGCGCCCTCCGTGTCCCGAAGAAGCTGCTTTTCTGGACTTGCTGCGAACGTGCGATTTGCTGTCGCGCCGCCCAGCCCAGGTATTGAAGGCTGAGGACCTGTCGTCAACGCAGTACAACGTGCTGCGCATCCTCCGTGGGGCGCCGGACGGACTGCCGTGTGGCGAGATCGCCAACCGTATGATTACTCGAGACCCAGACATCACCCGGCTGCTCGACCGTCTGGAGAAACGCGGATTGATATCGCGGTGCCGGGAAACCAAGGATCGGCGAATGGTGATGGCTCGGATCACAGCGGATGGGCTCAAGTTGCTCGCTCGCCTTGACGAACCGGTCGAGGAGGCCCATCGCAGGCAATTGGGGCACCTGGGAAAAGACCAGCTTCGGGCGCTCGCAGAGCTACTGAGCGCCGCCCGCGCCAAAGTGGGCTGATTTTTTGTGGTCAATATATGTTGCAACGATTATCGTCATAACGCATCTAATTCAATTAGGGAGGATAACACCATGAGCACACTCGCAACCCCGCAGACCGTTACTACAACCTGGAACATCGACCCGGCCCATTCCGTTGCCGAGTTCAAGGTTAAACACATGATGATTTCGAACGTGAAAGGACAATTTGCCAAAGTCTCAGGGAAGCTGACTTTGGATGAGTCTGAGCTCGCGAACTCTCGCGTTGAGGCGGCGATTGAAGCATCGTCGATTGAAACTCGCGATGCCCAGCGCGATGCGCATCTCAAGAGCGCCGACTTCTTCCACGTGGAGAAGTTTCCCACTCTGTCCTTCAAGTCCAAGCGCCTTAGCCTCGTCAGAGACGGGGAATTGGCCGTAGAAGGCGACTTGACGATTCGGGGGATCACGCGCACAGTTGTGTTCTCCGTGGAAGGTCCGACCCCGCCAGCAAAGGACCCGTGGGGGAATACGCGAGTCGGGGTTTCGGCGACGACCAAAATCAATCGGAAAGACTTTGGCCTGATCTGGAACACCGCGCTAGAGACCGGTGGCATCCTGGTCGGCGACGAGGTGACCATCACCGTGGACGTCCAGTTCATCAAGGCCTAAGAAATTTCATTGCGCGGCACAGAATTGCTGCCAGCGCAGAAAAGAAGGAGGGGAGAGTAATGTCACTCCGCCCAGTAAAACAGATCATTCAACCGAAGCCTACCATTGAGGGCGCCGGCGTCAAACTGCAGCGCGCCTTTGGCTTCGGCAAGACCAAGGACTTCGATCCATTTTTGCTGTTGGACGATTTCCGCAACGACAACCCGGACGATTACCGTGCGGGATTCCCCTGGCATCCTCACCGCGGGATCGAGACCATCACCTATGTCCTTGCCGGTTCCGTCGAACACGGCGATAGCCTCGGCAACAAAGGCAAAATGACAGCGGGCGATGTGCAATGGATGACCGCAGGCAGCGGCATCCTGCATCAGGAGATGCCGAAAGGCGATACCAGAGGGCGCATGCACGGATTTCAACTGTGGGCGAACCTGCCCGCATCGCTGAAGATGACCGATCCACGCTACCAGGACATACCCTCGACTGCGATCCCCGAGGTCACCGACGATGACGGCACCCGTGTACGCGTCATCTGCGGGGAGTTCTGGGGCAAGAGAGGACCGGTGGAAGGTGTGGCCGCGGATCCAAATTACCTCGATGTCTCGGTCGCTCCGAACCAACGGAAGCGACTCAAAATCGAGACGACGCGCAATGCCTTCGCTTACGTGTTCGCCGGATCAGGCACGTTCCGCGACTCCTCGAATCCGCGCGCGGTGCTGACGGAGCGGGTCGACAAGCCCGACGCGCCGCCCCTGTACGACGTCGGGAATCACTCGCTGGTGCTGTTCGACCGTGGCGACGAGATCACTGTCCAGGCTGGAGACGAGGGTATCCGATTCCTGCTGGTGTCGGGCAAGCCGATCGAGGAGCCGGTGGCATGGTACGGCCCGATCGTCATGAACACGCAAGAGCAGCTGCGCCAGGCAATGGCTGAGCTGCAAGCCGGCGACTTCATCAAACATCGCTAAATCGCCATCAAAGAATGCTCCGTGCAGATCGTCTGCGCGGAGCCATCTTTGATGGACCGTGAATCTGAATCAGTTGGCCTAATCGGAATCGACGTTGTATGCGGCGGGTTAGTGCATCCTGTCAGCATTTTGCCGTTCCCCCTACTTCTGAACACAACACACGTAGCCCTGGGTCTGCCAGGGCAGCGCTTGCCTGATAGCGGAACGCGGTTCGGATGATCAGGTTGGTTTGAACGTCTTCCCCGCCAGGATTAACGTTGATGTTGGGACAGTAATCCGACGCTGGTCCTATGGGACTCGCAACGCTTTGCGGGTGCAGTTTCTGTTCAACAAGCTTAATCCGCCTGTGATTGACGGAGGCCAAATCTATGTGCCGAACTATAACGGCGGCGTAGATCCTTACCGCCTCGTGCCATGGCATCTCTCCACGCCTCTCTCCCGTGCTGTTCGGGGGCCTTGCTTTTGCGATTGGCACAAGGCCCCTTTACAGATTTGTAGCGCCTCGATTTGCTCCAGACCCTCTTTTCGCCAAGCTCAGGCAAGGTCGTAGCGATCAAGGTTCATTACCTTGTTCCACGCAGCCGCAAAGTCCTTCACAAACGCCTCCTTCGAGTCGTCAGATGCATAGACTTCTGCGAGTGCCCGGAGCTGGGAGTTCGAACCGAAGACTAGATCGACGCGCGTGCCGGTCCACTTGATTTTGCCCGACGCCCGATCGCGCCCCTCATACACGCCTTCGGATGTGGAGGAGGGCTCCCAGTTTGTATTCATGTCCAGCAGGTTGACGAAGAAATCATTCGTCAGGGTCTCCGGCCGGTTGGTGAAGACGCCGTATTTGGTCTGCCCGAAGTTCGTATTCAGCGCGCGCATGCCGCCGACGAGAACCGTCATCTCGGGAGCAGTCAGTGTCAGCAACTGCGCCCGATCCAGCAGGAACTCCTCAGCCGACAGGACCTGTCCGCTTCGGAGATAGTTGCGGAACCCATCCGCGACCGGCTCCATTACGGCGAACGAGTGGACGTCGGTCTGCTTCTGCGAGGCATCCGTGCGCCCGGGCGAGAAGGGAACCTTCACTTTGTGCCCGGCCCTTTTCGCAGCTTCCTCGACGGCTGCGCAGCCGCCCAGAACGATCAGGTCGGCGAGCGAGACCTTCTTCCCTTTGTTCCCGTTGGACTGCGAGCTGTTGAACTCCTTTTGGATCGCCTCCAGCTTCTTGAGAACCTTCGCCAGAGCAGCCGGCTGGTTCACCTCCCAATCCTTTTGCGGCGCAAGGCGAATGCGCGCCCCGTTGGCCCCACCACGCTTGTCGGAGCCGCGGAACGACGCTGCCGATGCCCAGGCTGTCGTGACTAGTTGAGAGATCGACAGTCCGGATGCGAGGATCTTGGCCTTGAGAGCAGCAATTTCCTTTTCCCCGATCAATTTATAGTCCACGGCGGGAACAGGATCCTGCCACACTAGAGCCTCCTTCGGAACGAGCGGGCCAAGGTACCGCGAGATCGGCCCCATGTCGCGGTGCGTCAACTTGAACCATGCCCGGGCAAACGCGTCTGCGAGCTGATCCGGATGCTCGTAGAAGCGCCGTGAAATTTTTTCGTAAGCAGGATCGAACCGCAGGGCGAGGTCCGTGGTCAGCATCGATGGCGCATGATGCTTTGACGGATCGTGCGCATCCGGCACCGTGCCGTTGCCTGCCCCATTCTTCGGAGTCCACTGATGCGCGCCAGCCGGGCTCTTCGTCAGTTCCCAATCGTACTCGAACAGGTTATGGAAGAAGTTGTTGCTCCACTTCGTCGGCGTCGTGGTCCAAATGACTTCCAGGCCGCTGCCGATGGTGTCGCCGCCAAAACCCTTGCCAAATTTATTCTTCCACCCTAAGCCTTGCTCCTCGATGGCAGCGCCTTCTGGTTCCGGGCCTACGTATTGAGCGGGAACGGCGGCACCGTGCGTTTTGCCGAAGGTGTGTCCGCCGGCAATGAGCGCGACCGTTTCTTCATCATTCATCGCCATGCGGGCGAACGTTTCCCGGACATCCCGCGCGGCGGCAATCGGGTCGGGCTTTCCATTGGGCCCTTCCGGATTCACGTAAATCAAGCCCATTTGCACGGCGCCGAGGGGATTCTGAAGATCACGGTCGCCGGAGTAACGCTCGTCCGCGAGCCACGTGCCCTCAGGTCCCCAGTAAATTTCCTCTTCGGGTTCCCAGACATCCGGGCGGCCGCCGCCAAAACCGAATGTCTTAAAGCCCATCGACTCGAGGGCGACGTTGCCGGCGAGAATCATGAGGTCAGCCCAGGAAATTTTCCGACCATATTTCTGCTTGATCGGCCAGAGTAGCCGACGGGCCTTGTCGAGGTTCACGTTGTCGGGCCAGCTGTTGAGAGGAGCAAAGCGCTGCTGGCCGGACCCAGCCCCGCCGCGGCCGTCGCCGATGCGATATGTACCCGCGCTGTGCCACGCCATACGAATGAAAAGCGGCCCATAGTGGCCAAAGTCGGCCGGCCACCACGCTTGCGATTCCGTCATCAAGGCGTGCAGGTCCTTGATCACGGCGGTCAGATTGAGGCTCTTGAACTCTTTCGCGTAGTTGAACTCCTTACCCATCGGATCGGACAGCGGGGAGTGCTGGTGGAGGACTTTCAGGTTCAACTGATTCGGCCACCAATCAACATTCGTGTTCGATTTGTGCCCGCCGTGCGCTACGGGACACTTCGATTCGGTTGCTGCGGTTTTTTCTTTAGCTTCGGGGACAACACTCCCCGATGAAGTCGCGAGTGTATTTTCCATATGTTTTTGTCCTTCGAGTTTTTGATTGCTAGTGTCTGAAAAAACTATTTTTTTGTGCTACAGCTGCGACAGAGGCCAAAGACCTCGATCAACGGCTGCGTCAGATCAAACCCATCCGGCAGTCGCCGGGATAGCCGCTTCAAATCAATGAAATCTCCTTCGATGTCCTGCACCGATTTGCAGCGGGAGCAGACGAGGTGGTGATGAGGTTCGAGATTGCCGTCCACGCGCAAGGTGGACGCATGAGGAGTAACTTCTCGCAGCAACCCGTACTCGATAAAAAGCCGCAGATTGTTGTAGACGGTGGCGAGTGAAATAGATGGAATGCGGCGCCGGACCGCGGCGTAAATGTCTTCTGGAGAATAGTGCCCGTGGGAGGCGATGACGGCCTCATAGACTACCTGACGCTGGTGCGTGACCGCCAAACCGTGCTTGGCGGCGAGCTCACGGAACTGTTCATGGGTAAGGCGCATAATTATTGGATAAGAACTATTATAAAACGATAGACAGCAGTGTCAACCCCTCTTCGAGGTCACAGGAAAGATTTCGCTACTCCGATCTAGATAATTTGCGAAAAGCTGTTCACGCCCCGGGCCGCCGCGCACATGCGGAGATAGCATGTCGTCCGTCGCAGAGGTCTTTTGCGCGGATCGGAGAAACAGCCTTCTGCCTCTACTCTGGCCGGTAATATTCCGGCTCGTCGTACACTCCGATCTCGGTGATGTGCGGGGTATCCCGGCTGCTCTCGAAAACCAACCGAACCCTCCTTGCCGAGGTGCGAGCAATCGAGTGGATTGCAACTGGCGCGGGAATGCCTCCGACGGCCAGATCGACCCATCCATCGCCATCCCAGCGCTGAAACCGGTATTTCTTAATGCGGCTGTCCGTGTAATCGTCCCAGCGTCCGACCGGCTCCACAAAAGAAACGATATTGAATGTCTCCTCCCTCGTCAGATCCACTTCCAGCCAACCCGAAGTGAGCCCCTTGTCGATATACCAACTGGATTGAAAGTCCCCGTCATTGGCCTGGTCCGGCCCCACCGTATCGGGATACGAACTCGCTTTAATCGGTTTCCCAGTCGCAAGATTCCGGCTCGTGATCACCACATGTTTGCCAATCTTTTCGACCGGCCCGCAGTGTTTCCATGCTCTCCCCACTTCCACTAGACGGCTTACCACATTGGGAGCGAGGCGACCTTCTCGATTCGGAGGAGCGTTCAGAATCAGATTGCAGTGTCTGGCGTTGAGTGGGATGAGCCAATCGTCAATTACTGTTTTGGTCGCCTTCAGCCGTCCACTCGCGTCCTGCTGTTTCCAGAACCAGCCGTCGGTCAGCGTGACGCAAGAATACGCAGGCACACTACTTTCATTCGGCACCAACTGACCGGCGTTTTGTTCAAACGCCTTCAGGTCGGTGTAGTAGAGACCACCAGCCGGATACTGGCTGGCATTTAGGTCTGATACCAGGCAGTCCGGCTGCAGACTTTTTATAAGTCCGTAGATATCGTGGAATGGGATCTCTTCATAGGTAATGCGGCTCCAGGGCGCGTTCCAGCCATCAATAATCAGCGCAACGATGTCTCCGTATTGCGTGAACAGCTCTGTGAGTTGGGCCTTGATGAGTCCTACCTTTTCGGCGGTTATGTTGGAATGCCGGATGTCCTCGCGCATGTCGAGCATCGAGTAGTACAGCGCGACCTTCAGGCCTTGCTTGCGAAACGAATCCACATAGGTGCGAACAATGTCCGTTTTGTGCTGAGTCAGGCGAACGCTCGCGCTTCGGGTCGCGGTTGGCCAGATGCAGAAACCGTCGTGGTGCTTCGTGGTCAGGCATCCCCACGTCATATTCGCTGCTGTTGCTGCCCGTGCCCACTGATCCGTGTCCAGTGAGGTCGGGTTGAACAGATCGGCTGGCGCGGTAGGATCGCCCCACTCCCGATCTTGGAACGTAGCCATGTTGAAGTGCAAGAACATGCCAAAACGCAGATTGAGGAACTCCTGCTGCAGTTGAAGCAAGGGCTTTCCCCGGGCAGGGCTCAGCGCAGCTTCCTCGTCTTGACCGGCTGTCAGCGCCCAGGCTGGGATTGCGGCCAGGGTCGCGGCCTCCGCAACTAACCGGCAAAAATCTCGTCGAGTTGCTTGACGGGCTGTCCGGTGTTGGGAATGCGGGCGAGATTTTAACTCCTCCGCACGACGTCCTGACACTGGATCAGCTCCTTCTCATTGGTAGTTCTTACAGCCAATTGTCGCCAGAGCGAACACGGCTACACTGGTTTTGGAGTAACCCGAGCGCTGCGCCGCCCGGAGTCGTGTGAGCAGATTTTACACAGGCAAGCAGGCCGGGCCAATGGGTTCAAACGACTTGTAGGTAAGCACGAACTCCTGGTGTCCGAGACTCTCCGAGCAACTCTGCGTCCCCGAGACGACCGTTAGCACTTTTTGATAGATCTCTTCGCCGACTTCGTCAACACTGGCTTCCAACCGCAGGATTTTCCCCGCGTTAACGTCCATGTCATCGCTCATGCGTTCGTAGGTTTCGGGATTGGCGCAAATCTTAATTACGGGCGAAATCGCTGAGCCGACTACGGAGCCACGTCCGGTCGTGAATAGAATTACATGGGACCCACAGGCGATCAGTTCCGCAATTTCCGCGTTGTCATTGATGTTAGGAAATCCAAAGCGCGGCTCGCCATCCGGAACGACATCCAACAGATACAACCCGCCCTTTCGGGGAACGTCGCCTGGCTTAATCAGCCCCGAAATCGGCGAATCGCCACTCTTGCAATATGCTCCGATTGACTTTTCTTCGATCGTAGTCAGCCCGCCTTCGGCATTCCCTGGAGCAAAACTGGCGTGGCCCATCTGTTTGTAGTAATACGCTGCCTTTTCGACTGACTCTTTCAACTCGTGGCCAAGCTCCGGAGTGACTGCTCGGGCCGACATCACGTCTTCCAATCCGATCATTTCGCCAGTTTCCTCGAAGATCGTGGCCGCGCCTTGCTCCACCAGCATGTCGAAAGCGCGTCCAACAGCGGGATTGGCGGAGATTCCGCTGGTCGCATCGGAACCGCCGCACACGGTGCCGACCACGAGTTCATTCACCCCCAGCAGCGCGCGCGGTACTTCTGCGATCTGCTTCAGAGCTTGCTCAACCCACTTTTTGCCCGTTTCGATGGATTTCCTTGTTCCACCGGTTTGCTGAATAACCACGGTGCTCACGGGCCGGCCGGTCTTCGCAATCTCTTCCGCGAGGCGATGCCTATTGAAGCTCTCGCATCCCAGGGAGAGCAGCAGCGCCCCACCGACATTCGGATGGGTGCATAGCTTGTTCATCATCCGGTCGGCGTAAGCGTTAGGGTAACATCCGCCAAATCCGATCAGGTGTACGGATTGACCCCGGAAGGAGTCAACGATTTCACGGGCTACGTGGTGAGCGCATTCCACGAGGTAGGCCACAACGATGCAGTTGCGGATTCCTTTTCTTCCGTCGGAGCGAAGAAAGCCTCGCAGTGTGGGTGAGTTATTTGACGAAGACATGATCCTTGTCCAGCGTGTAAGTAGCGATGTAGTCGCTCTTCAGGTTATGCAGATGCATGTGAACTCCGGCCCGAATCATCTCTTTTGCGGAGCCAATCGGAACACCACACTTGTACACTTTTTCCCCGGCTTTGATGTCGCGGGCCGCGACTTTGTGTCCGATGGCAATATTTTGCGTGAACACAACCTCGTGGCCCTCCACTAGGTCCCGGTCCCCCGCTCGTATCGGGGCAACAACAATGAGCACATTATCGTCGCGATGAATGCGCAACAGCTTCCGTGACCGCCCCTCGGTTTGCATCAAAAATCTCTTCCTGCTAACAAGCTTACTCCTGCTGCAGTTGCAGTTTGGAATTCGCCGGGTCGCGATACCTCACCGTCTGCAGGTGCTCACAATAAAGTACCAGTTCTCCGGGCACTTTAAATACTTCGTAAGAGACCTTTACCATTCCCATCTCCGCGTATTTAGGCCATTTCTCGAGGTGGGTGCGAAGAGTGTAAATGGTGTCGCCCACGAACACCGGTTTGATGAAGCGCAACTTGTCATATCCGTAGCTGAAGGTGTGAATATTGTTGTGCGCCATCAGGCCCAGTCCCAGGCTGAATACCATCGCGCCTGCCACTAATCGCTTTCCGAAGACTCCTTCTTCCTTGGCGAAGACCGCATCCGCGACGTAGGGGTGCATGTCGAGGACGATGGCATTGAACAACATGCTTTCCCCTTCGGAGATCGTGCGACGAATTGAACGCGCACGCTTGCCTACTTCAAAGTCTTCGTATAACCAATCTTCGGCATTCCAGATGGCGATTTCCTTGTGCTGGGCGGGATCAGGATTGGGATTCTTCAACGGGTTCCTTTTTGTCGTTACGCGATTCGGCGTGCCGCAAGCCGCTGCGTGGAATAGCGGTCGTTCAACCACCGGATCAAGCCTGCGTCCTCCAGTTCTCCACGCAAGCAGCGATTGATCTGGACTCCGGCAGCTTCAAAGAAGCGAACAAAGCCGTCGAAGCGGGGCCGCAGATAGGCTGTCTGCATGGTCTGCAGCGTGGCGGAAAAGAAGCCGTCTGCCATGGCGTTAATCGACGAGTCGGCCCATGCGCGCCGGCTGGCAGGCTGGCCTCCTTCGCGAAAATAGGTACCGCTTTGGTGTTCCGGGCTTGCAAGCCATTTGGCATAGGCGATGGCTTCCGATGAATGTGGACTAAACTTGCTGATTGCAATCCCCGTTCCACCCAGCATTGTCCCGGCACATCCGCACTGGCCGGCACTTGGTGCATTCGTGAACTTCAATCGTACGGCGTTGCCAACTCGCGAATAGTTGGAGTAACCAAAACCTAGGGGACAGTAGACTGCGCCTGAGTCGCCAACCATGAAATCGTAAACCTGGATCGGATTCCACTCCACAGATTGGGGATGGGCGTTCCCAATGAGCGAGTGCAGACGATCTAACACATTTGTTGCGACAGAGTCGTCCACGAAACGTTCGCTTTCCTCGGCGATGGGATATCCGAGATTCGCGCTCAGCGTGAAGAACAGGCTAATCGCATCCGTTGGACAGGCTGGCACCACGATGTACTTCCCCGCTTTGCGCGCTTTCTCTCCCAGTTCCAAAACCTCATCGAAGGTGGCTGGGACAGCGGGAGACAGCGCGCGTAACAGATCCGGTCGATAGGACGCGACTTGAGTCGCAGCATCGATGGGGAAAGCCCAAAGGCCCGTGCCGTACCAGTAGGATTGCCAGGAAGGCCCGACAGAGTCCGCTGCAAAATGAAGCTTTTCCGTTTCGCTGAGGAAGGGGGCGAGATCGACTAACACGTCATGCACCGCAGCGAAACCGACAAACGGGTGATCCACAATGATGAGGTCGTAGCGATCCAGATATTGCTCGATGGGGGCTTCGCCAAACTCCCGCAGAGTTCGCCGGTCCCAGTGGATCTTTACTTCGGGATTTTGTTCTTCATATTCGGGAATTCCTCCGACCAAAGGGGCGTAGCCACGAGGATGATCCCAGGTGAGCCCTTTAAGAGTAATTCCCACAATAGCCTCCTTGCTTTTGGAAACGTTCTTAGGCAGGTCAAGCGGCCGGCCGCTTCTCGGCCAGTAAAATATGCTCGCAATACAGCACCACTTCATCCCGCTGGTTCAACACCTCACAAGCTTCCACAATGCGACCCAATCCTTTGCGCTTGGGGTCCTCCTGCTTTTCCTTAACGGTGACTCGAGTCCGCAGCGTGTCTCCGATGAAAACTGGCTTGGGGAAACGCAGCTTCTCATATCCGTAAGTAAAGGCTAAGGGATTGATTTGACTCGCCGTGAGACCGATGCCGATGGCAAAGGTCATGGTGCCGTGCGCGATACGCTGACCAAACTGCGTCTGACGGGCAAACTCCGCATCGACGTGATGCGGAAAGTAGTCTCCCGTGTGTCCGGCGTGAATAACTACATCAGTCTCGGTAATCGTGCGTCCCCAGGTGACTCGCTGCGCACCCACCACATAATCTTCGAAGTACTCGATTTGCGTCATGGCTGCACCACGCCGGAAGGAAGTGTCGGCCTTTTTCCTCCGATCGCAGAGGAGAGTGTGCGAGAAGCCAGGCTCAACACTTCTTTAACTTCCGGTGGACCAACGCTTTCTCCAATGCGTGCAAGGAAAGGAACTGTCATTGCCGCGATACCTTCCCCGTGTTGATTCAATATCGGATAACTGATGTTCACCACTCCGTGCACCTGGTAGCTCGCCAGTTCTTCGTAGCCGCGGCGTCGAATCTGGTTCAGGTGCCGGTAGAGACCGGCAGGGATCGACTTTCTGGAGCGATGACGCCACGCTCCCAGTGCGCAGGCGCGAACTTTGTCGCCCTGAAAGGCAAGAATCACGTGTCCGGAAGC
>Ga0307478_10003123_pt1 | contig 12461 bp, 9 predicted proteins | sample atmos_gasesECM4C_2_FD_203713 | JGI IMG/M metagenome (GOLD analysis project Ga0307478, IMG submission 203713) | Hardwood forest soil microbial communities from Morgan-Monroe State Forest, Indiana, United States - atmos_gasesECM4C_05 | ecosystem: Environmental > Terrestrial > Soil > Temperate...
ACGCTTTCCGGCTCCTCAGGAGAATGCCGTGCTTACGTAGCTAGGCTGGACCGGCTGAGTCGCCCGAGGCTGAGAGCGCGTTCGTCGTGAGCGTGTCGGATACCTCAAGCACTGCCCGGTATCTCTGCTCGACCACGTTCAACTCCCGAAGCATTGCGGGAGTGCCGAACTCACTGCTCCGGCGTGCCGTGCGCGCTGGCATGGCTGGCGAACAGCCTGGCCGCCCTGTCGGGATCGCTGTCGCGCAGCGCGTCGAGCAGGCGCTCGTGCCAGGCGCTCATCCGCCGCAGGTCGCCGACGCCGAAGGGGTCCGCGATGGCGTTCAGCGTGTACATGCTGGGCTCGAGTACCGCCCAGACCCTGGCGATGAAGGGATTTCCCGTCGCCTCGCAGACCCGGTGGTGAAAGGCGAGGTCGGCGCGCCGGACGCGGACCGGGTCCGCCGTGCGGGCGCCGTCGCGCATTTCGTCGATCGCGGCCATGAGCGCCTGCTCGTCGTCGGGCCGGAGTTTGCCGGCCAGCTCGCGTGCCGCGAGTTCCTCGATGACGGTGCGAACCTGGCGCGCCTGGCGGGTCTCGTCCGCCGAGATGACGGTGACGTAGTTGCCGCGGCGCTTGCGGTAGGTGACTAGTCCTTCGTGCTCGAGCTTTTTAATCGCATCGCGCACCGGGGCCTGGCTGATGCCGTACCTGCGCGCGATCTCCGACTCGACGAGGCGCTCCCCAGGGGGAAGTTCTCCGTCGATGATCGATTGGCGTATTCGTCCGTAGACCTGATCCGACAGCAGATTGTCCCCCAGTTGCCCGTCGTCCGGAGCCGCAGTGTCCGCCATCTCACCTCCATCTGGTCCCGGCCGGTGCGGACCAGCCCCGCTCCGATGGTCCGCCTCGTTCTAGTGGGATGGTACCGCCGTTATCGGCGTTATCTGCGCAGGAGGCCGCCGGCCCGGTTTGTCGCTGGCCATGCCTGCCCGGCGGTTTACCCCGGGTTACCCGCCCGGAGGGGCCTGGTCAGGATTAAGGTCTTGACCGACCATTCAGACGCTCGTATCGTCATCGACTATCGATAGACGATGGAGTCGTCAAGGAGGGTCTATGGACAGACGGGACAGCCAGCGGAGGCGAGTGGCCCGGCGAGCCGCGCCGCTGGCCGCGATGGCCATCGCCGCACTGACAGCGGCGGGGTGCAGCACCGGCTCGGTTGGCGCCGGGTCCGCGGCCGCCCCGGCGAGCGCCGGACCGGTCAAGAGCGCGACGATCAAAGTTCTTGTCAACGTCACCCCGACGCTCACCCAGTCCTTCTGGAACCAGCAGGTGCACCTGTTTGAGCAACAGTACCCGCAGGTCAAGGTCACGCTGGAAAACCAGGGCGGGCAGGATCTGAACAGCTACTTCTCGACGCTTATGTCGTCGGGGAACGCGCCCGACGTGGCGGAAGGGCTCGGCGGGATTTCCACCCTGGTCAAGGATGGCGTGCTCGCGGCGTTCCCCAAGGAATCGTGGATCACCTCCGAAGCCAGCTGGCAGCAGCAGACGGTGAACGGCGGCATCTACGCTCCGGCGGCGGGCCTGCAGGCACAAAGCCTGGTCTTCTACAACAAGGAGGACTTCGCCAAGGCCGGCATCGCCGCGCCTCCGACGACGATGGCGGAGCTCCAGTCGGATGTCACCAAGCTGAAGTCGCATGGCATCACGCCATTCCAGGGCGGCTCGCAGTTCGTCACGGGCGCGCAGCTGAGCTCCCTGGTCGACCCGACGCTGTTCGAGCAGGACCCGTCGTGGTTCGCGCACCGTAACGCCGACAAGGTGACCTTCGCGAACAGCTACTGGAAGACCATGCTGAACACCTATCAGCAGTGGGTGCGCGGCCAGGACTTCGCCCCCGGGACCACGTCGACGCCGTACGCGCAGAGCGAGACGGATTTCCTCAAGGGCAACGCCGCCATGTACGTGATGGGCAGCTACGTCACGCCGACGATCGACACCACGCCGCACTCGTTCACCGCGGGGGTCTTCGCCGTTCCAACGCAGGACGGCCGGCCCGCGCTCGCCGTCTCCCCGACCCTCAGCTACGAGATCATGAAGAACAGCCCGAACTCCGCCGACGACGTGGCGTTCGTCAAGTTCATGGAGACCGACACGACCGCGGTCGCCAACTTCCTGAAGACCGACGGCGACTACTCCGCCGTGACGCCGCCAGTCACCTATCAGCAGTCGTCGCTCTCGACGCAGGTTCAGCAGATCGTCGAAGGCAACACCACGCTGACCCCCTGCTGCACCGGCAGCGGCAGCAACAGCGCACCGCAGGATCTGAGCAACGAGGTCACCACGCAGGTCCAGGCGCTGTTCACCGGCTCGGAAGGCCCCGACCAGATCGCAGGCACCCTCGACAGCTGGTGGAGCCAGCAGCAGGGCGGGGCGGGGTGAGGCAATGATGCCCACGTCCGTCACGGCCCGCTCGGCTCGCCTGGGCAGGGCCCTGAGCGGCCCGGACCGGCTGGCGGCGCGCACCAGGCGCCGCCAGCCGGGAGGCCGGCCGGGCTGGACCGGCCGGCCCAGCCTGGCCGGCCGCCGCGTGCACGAGACCGTCATGGCACTGCCTGGAGTGGTCCTGTTCGCGGGGCTGATCGGCGTCCCCCTGGTGCTGATGGTGGTGTTCAGCTTCACCGACTGGAACGGCCTGTCCGGCCAGCGGCTGTTCAACGGCGTCTCGAACTACGCGACCGCTTTCAGGGACCCCACGCTGCTGCACGCCTACCTGGTCTCGGTCATCATCGCGGTGATTGGCGCGGTGCTGCTCGACGTGGCGGGGCTGGCGCTCGCGCTGGCCGTGGCGGGCGCTAGCCGCGCGAACTTCATCTACCGCACGGTGCTTTTCTACCCGTTCATCCTGAGCGCGGTCGCGGTCGGCTTCTTGTGGAACGCGCTGCTGGGCTACAGCGGAGCGGCGAACTCCGTCCTGCATGTCCTCGGGTTCGCGCCGGTGCAGTTCCTCGGCACCCCGGCCCTCGCGCTGGCCAGCGTCACCCTGGTCTCTGTCTGGCAGTTGCTCGGATTCAGCGTCGTGGTGATGGTGGCGGGGCTGCAGGCCGTTCCCGGCGAACTGCTGGACGCGTCCCGGGTGGACGGCGCGACACGGTTCCAGACCTTCCGGCACGTCACGCTCCCGATGATCGCGCCGACCGTCACGTTCAACTCCGTAATCGTGCTGGTCTTCCTGTTGCGCAGCTACGACATCGTCGTGGCGCTGACCGGCGGCGGCCCGGCGGGCGCTACCGAAACAGTCGCGTACAAGATCATCAACGACGGCTTCTCGCAAGGCCAGCTTGGCTACGGTTCGGCGCAGTCGGTGCTGCTGATCGTCCTCACCGCGCTGGTCGCGTTCGCATCGATCGGACTCCGGCGCAGGGGGCGGCACGCGGGGGGTGTGCGATGACCGCGTGGCGGTCGAGGCTTACCAGGCACGCCGTCTTGATCGTGCTCTGCGCGGCCATGCTCGTGCCCGCCTACCTGCTGATCGTGAACGCCTTCAAGCCGCAGGCGGCGATCCTCGGCTCGCCTTTCAGCCTGGACGCCAGGGAACTCAGCCTCCGCTATCTGCAGGCGGCCCTGACCAACCCGAGCTTCAGCCTCGCCCGTGCCTACGTGGTCAGCGCCTTGGTGGCGCTCATATCGGTCACGCTGGTGATCGTCTGCTGCGGGCCGCTCGCGTACCTCATCGCCCGGCGGGACAGCCCTCTCTACAAGATTCTCTTCTATTTCTTCGTGGCCGGCACGTTCATCCCGTCGCAGGCGATCCTCATTCCTGTCGTCTATATCCTGCGGACCATTCACCTCATGAATTCCGTGCCCGGGCTGCTGCTATACGAGGCCGCGCTGTTTTCGCCGATGACGGTATTCCTTTACGTCGGCTATATCCGCTCAGTGCCCCGGGAGCTCGACGAGGCGGCGTCCGTCGATGGGGCCAGCCTGGTACGGACCTACTGGCAAGTCCTGTTTCCGCTGCTCAAGCCCGCGACCGTCACCGTGATCATTCTGAACGCGGTGTTCTCGTGGAACGACTTCGTTGACCCGCTGACCATTCTCGGGCCGACCTCGAACAATCACACCGTTACGAGCGCCATCTACGAGGCGATCGGTCAGTACAACACCAATTACACGGCGGTTTTCCCCGATGTGCTGCTCGCCGTGGCGCCCGCCGTCATCTTCTTCCTGTTCATGCAGCGACGCTTTATCAGCGGACTGCTGGCAGGCGCGACGAAAGGATGAGAGGAATCTACGTGGAGCAGGAGTTCGGGCAGGACGGGAATGGCCGCGGGCACGATCTCGCCCGCTGGGGCGGCCCGTTCACCCGGCCGGCACAGGATCTCGTCGACCGCTTCGACGCTGTCAGCGCGGCCACGGCGTGCGCGAAGCTGAGCAGGCTCGGGATCAGCCGAACGTTCATCGACGGCCCGCGCCCGGACCGGCCGGGGGCCCGGGTCGTCGGCACGGCGCGGACGCTCCAGTTCATGCCACAGCGGGAGGACATCGCCTCCGGCGCGGACGAGGAGTACGTGGAACGGCGTACGGCGCTGTGGGCCGTGCTCGACTCGGTCGAACCCGGCGACGTGCTCGTGGTCCAGGCGAACGCGGCCACGCACACCGGCTGCCTGGGGGAGATGCTCGTCCGTTACTTCGGCGGCAGGGGAGGCGCCGGGATCGTCGTCGACGGCCGGACGAGGGACAGCGGCAAGACGCGCGAGCTGGACGTTCCGATGTGGACCACCGGGGCGACACCGCACTACGCGTCGCAGGGCGAGCTGTTCCCGTGGGCGTACGACGTCCCGGTGAGCGTCGGCGGAGCCCTGGTGATGCCCGGCGACCTGATCGTGGCCGACGCCGACGGGGCCGTCGTCGTCCCTCAGAGCCTCGCCGGACAGGTGATCGACCAGTCGCAGCGACACGAGGAGTGGGAGGCGTTCAGCCGTGAGCGGCTCGCCGCGGGCGGCGCCCTGTCCCGCTACTACCCGCTCGACGAGAGCGCACGGGCCGAGTACGAGCAATGGAGAAGAGGAGCACGATGACAGTGAAACCGGGACGACGCTGGCGCGCCTGGCTGGTGGCGACCGCGATGGCGGCCGCGGTCACCGGGGCGCTCGCGGCGCCGTCGGCAAAGGCCTCGGATGTACCAAACGGATCGGGGCGACTGCCCTGCGAGCAGTTCTTCGTCTCGCCCTCTGGCAGCGACAGCGGGCCGGGAACGATCGGCAAGCCGTGGCGCACGATCACCCATGCCCGCGACTACATCAGGGCGCACGGTCTGAACAGCCCTTCGCAGATGCACTGCGACATCGCGGTGAACCTGCTGGCCGGGACGTACCGGGTCGACAACACGATCGGCTTCTCGTCCGCCGACTCGGGGGCGAACGGCTACCAGGTCATCTACCGGAGCTACGACGGGCCGGGCAAGGCGCAGCTGCTCGGCTCCAGCCGGGTGACGGGCTGGCAGCACTACCAGGGCGGGATCGACCGGGCCTACGTCGGCACCAGCGCGAACTTCTCCACGCTGTACGTCAACGGGCAGCGAGCCACCGTCGCGCGCACGCCCGTGCGGACGGCGACAAGCTCCTGGGCGCCCTACCTCACGTCCACCGGCGTCAACGGCTCGTACACGCAGCTCACGTACGCGCCGGGTGACGTCAACCCCAACTGGAACCTGGGCGGCGCGCAGGTCGTGATCTGGTCCGGCGGCACGTGGAGCTGGTTCACCGACACCGATCCGATCGCGTCGGTCGACACGAGCACGGACACGATCACGCTGGCGCAGCAGACTCGCTACCCGATCTACCAGAGCGGGCACGGCTCCCGGTACTACATCCAGAACTCGCTGTCGCTGCTGACCGCGCCGGGAGAGTACTACCTCGACCAGGCCACGGGCTGGCTGTACTACTGGCCCAAGAGCGGCGACATCGCGCGGCAGGACATCGAGGCGCCAGCCGTCAAGACGATCCTCAACGTCGCTGGCTCCTCGGCCACGGATAAGGCGCACGACATCACGTTTGACGGCCTCGGGCTGAAGTACACCGATTTCACCGGCTCCTGGTACCGGTTCGGCTGGGTGACCGCCGGCGGGTCCGGCCAGCAGGAGGAGTACCCAGCCTACGACCGGCAGATTGAGCTGCCGCAAAACCGCTTCGGCGCGGTCACCCTAACCAACACCACGCACATCACGCTCACCGGCCTCAACCTCGAAGAGACCGGCTGGCACGCTATCTACCTGCTGTTCGCCAACGACCATGACACGGTCTCTGGCAGCGTCATCGGCGACACCGGCGGCGACGGCATCCGGGTGGAGGGACCGTACCCCGGCACCGGCGACGTCGCCAACCACAACACGTTCACCGACAACTACATCCACAATGTGGGCGAAGTGGAGGAGGGCAACGCGGCCGGCGTCATCCTCATGGACAGCAGCGACAACGTGGTCTCGCACAGCGTCATCGAGAACAGCCCACGGTACGCGGTCGCGTGGGAAGGCGTCGGGGGCGTGCCGGCCGCCGACGACTACGCCTACGGCAACCAGCTGTCCTACCTGAAGATCGCGAACATGGGCCTGGACAGCGGCGACACGGGCGCTGTCTACGCCTACGAGACCGCCAACCAGCCGAGCTCGGTCTCGCAGGTGACGATCACGAACGTGAACGCCGACCCGTCCATGCCGGACGTGCCGCCGTCAGGGATCAACATGGACTTCGGCACCTGCGGCCAGGTGTTCAGCGACGTCCAGGTTACGAACGCGGAGAAGGTGCCGTTCAACGCGGGGAGCCTATCCTGCTACACGTTCAGCAACGTGAACTGGACGGGAACGTTCGATCCGTCGCAGATGCTGTATTCGCTAATCGGCGTCGAGCCCGGCTTCCCCTACCCCGTCCCGTCGTCATGATGCCGCGCTGGAGGCGGAGCATGCGAACTCGATCACGAGTCCTCAGTACGGCCGCCGCCGGCGCCATCGCTCTCGCCACCGCGGCCGCGGTCACCCCCGCGGCCGCGGCCCGGGAGGGCACCGGCGCGGCGCCGGCGGTCACGACGGCCTGGGCGGACGGCAGCTTCCACGAGGACGTGCCGGGCGTGGTCGGCCGGTCCGACGTGGTGCTCGGCCAGCCGAACACCGCCGCCAGCCAGGCGATGCCGCTCGGCAACGGGACGCTCGGCGTGGCGGCGTGGGCGGCGGACGGGTTCACCGCCCAGCTGAACCGGGCCGATACGATGCCGGACCGGCTGTCACCCGGGCAGGTGGTCATCCCCGGGCTGTCCCAGCTCACCAACGCGCCGGACTACCACGGGCGGCTCGACCTCTACGACGGCACGTTCACGGAGTCGGGCGGCGGCATGACCGCGACCGCGTACGTTCGGTCAGGCACCGACGAGCTCGTTGTGGACGTGACCGGGGCCAACCCGGACGTGACGCAGACGGCGGAGCTGGAACTGTGGCAGCCGCGCACGCCTGCCGCCGCGGCCAGCGGCGGGATCGGCACGCTGTCGCAGACCTGGACGGACACCGGTCGCCCCGGCTCGACCGGGGAGACGTACGGGGCGCTCGCGGCCGTGACGGCGGGCGGGCGTGACGTGCGGGCGAGCGTGACGAGCTCGCTCGCCGTGCAGGTCGGCTTCCGGCCGAATGCGGATGGCTCGTTCCGCGTGGTGGTCGCGGCTCCGCACTGGGCGGGCGGGAACGCGACGGCGACCGCGCAGCAGATGCTAGCCGGGACCACGCAGGCGCCCGCGGGCGTGCTGCGGGCGGACACGGAGGCATGGTGGCACCGGTACTGGCAGCAGGCGGGCCTGATGCGGCTGACCTCGGCCGACGGCGCCGCGCAGTACTTCGAGAACATCCGGATGATCAACCTGTACGCGGACGCCGCCGAGCGCGGAAGCTCGTGGCCGGGATCGCAGGCCGGCGTGGCCGACCTGTTCGACTCCGACCAGGACACGCACACGTGGGACCCCGCCGACTTCTGGGGCTGGAACCTCCGGATGCTGGTGACGTCCAACCTGAGCGCCGGAGAATACGCGAACAACGACGGCTACTTCGCGCTGTACCGCGACGCGCTGCCGACGATCGAGAACTGGACGAGCAGCCAGTTCAACGGCCTGCCGGGCGCGTGCGTCCCGGAGACGATGCGGTTCAACGGGATCGGCTTCCAGACGCACAACGACGGCGCCGGGTTCGGTGCACGGCCGTTCTACGACTGCAGCGGGACGAGCGTGCAGAACTACAACGCGCGGACGCTCACGACGGGCGCCGAGGTGTCGCTGTTCATCTGGGAGCAGTACGAGCAGACCGGTAACGCGGCGTTCCTGCGGCAGAACTACCCGGTGATGCGAGCGTGGGCGACGTTCATGCTGTCCTACGCCAAGGTGGGCGCGGATGGGAAGCTCCACACCAGCCCGTCCAACGCGCACGAGACGCAGTGGGACGTGACCGACCCGGTCACGGACATCTCGGCGATGACGGCGGTGTTCCCGGACGTGGCGCAGGCGGCGCGGGTGCTGCACACCGACGGCGCGCTGGCGACGCGGCTCGACACTGCGGTGAAGCAGGTCATGCCGTTTCCGCGGACCGACGAGGCGACGCGGACCCAGCAGCTCACCCCGGCGGCCGACGACTCGGGCACGGACGTGATCGGCATGTCCTACGACCAGGACGCGCCGACGCACAACGTGGAGAACCTCGGGCTGGAGCCGGTGTGGCCGTACGGGCTGATCGGCGACCAGGGGCCGCTGAGCGCGCTGGCCAAGCGGACCTTCACTGACCGTCCGTACGTCGAGCGGAACGACTGGAGCTTCGACCCGATCGACGCGGCGGTGCTCGGCATGCCGGACCAGATGGTGTCGACGATGACCGAGCTGACCGAGCAGTTCCAGAACCGGCCGTCGGGCCTGGCGTCGTTCGGCAGCAGCGAACCGGAGCCCTACATCGAGCAGAGCGGCGTGGTCGCGACCACGCTGGACTACGCGATGGCGCAGGACACCGGGGGCGTGCTGCAGATCGCGCCGGCGTGGCCGTCAGACTGGGACGGTGACGGGACCGTGTACATCGAGCACCAGGACAAGGTGGACGTGCAGGTGCAAGGCGGGACGGTCGTGACCGCGGCGGTCGTGGCCGGCTCGAACGCGCCGGTCGCGGTGCGCAACCCGTGGCCCGGCCAGCAGGTGCAGGTCGTGACCGGTGACGCGCGGCACGCGGTCGTGGTCACGCCGACGACCGGATCGCAGTTCACGATCCCGGCACGGGCCGGCGGAACGTACCTGATCGAGCGGACCGCGGACCCGGTCACGGCGCAGCCGTATCAGCCGGTGACCGGTACACCGGCGACGGCCAGCAAGAGCCTCGGCCCCGCCGCCATCGGCCTGCCGGCCAAGACATCATGACCGCTCCCGCGTTTCGCGGGCCGGCGCTCCGGGCCACGGTTCCGTGCCCGGAGCCGCCGGCCTGGGCGCTGGCGGAGGCCGCGCTGTTCGCCCTGCTCGACCAGGCGTGGCGGCGGTACAGCGAACTGGTGGCCGCACCCGGCGGTGAGCTGCGCTTCGACGGCCCGATGACCAGTAGGGACGGTGCGGACGACTTCTACGAGGCCTTCTTCAACTGGCCCCACCTGTACGCGATGGGCGGCGGCGATGAGTTGCTCGCCGTCACGGAGCAGCACTGGCGCGGGGTCACGGGACAGCTGGAACGCCTCGGCATGCTGCGCAACGAGTATGAGCGCGGCTATGACTGGTTCCACCAGGGCGAGGCACAGCTGCTGTTCTACGGACTGTGCCTGGCGGCGCCGGCGCACCCGGAATGGACGGCCCGGGCCGTCCGGTTCGCCGACCTCTACACACGGCCCGAGGCCGGTAACTACGACCAGGAGCGCAACCTGATCCGCGCGCCGCACACCGGCAGCGACGGCCCGCTGCCCGGGATATCCGCGTCCGATCGGTACCCGTGGCGGCGTGAGCTGGCCGCCAGGTACGGCTACCCGCTCGACTGGCTGACGCCGCCGCCCGGCACCGATCCGCACGACTACCTCATCGGTCCTGCGGTCCAGGAGCGGCTCGGTCGGGGCGACACCGCGGTCAACCTGGCCAGCACGGCGCTGGTCGCCAACGCCTATCTCGCCACCGGGGAGGACCGGTTCGCCTCGTGGGTCCGCCGGTACACGCTGGGCTGGTGCGAGCGGGCGGCGGCGAACGGCGGGCTGATCCCGGACAACGTGGGCCTCGACGGCACGGTCGGCCAGTACCTCGGCGGCCGCTGGTACGGCGGCCATTACGGCTGGTCCTGGCCGCACGGTCTCTACAGCGTGCTGCCGCCACTGCTGGTCGCGGCCATGAGCACGTCGCTGGTCGCCGGGGACGACCAGGCTCTCGACGCGGCGCGGCGCGTCATCGACGAGGTCCTCGATCTCGGCGAAGACGGCAAGCTGGAAGAGTCGGACGCGTCGCTGGCCGCCCACTGGGCGGACCGTCTCGGACCCGGTCACGGGCCGGTGCGCCTGTACCCGCACCGCTACGGCGATCACGGCTGGTTCGACCGCAGCCCGCTGCATCCAGGCTGGCTGGCGGCGCTGTGGCAGCACACGGGCGACCCCGCCGACGCTGCCAGGCTGGAACGGCTCCGCGCGGAAGCCGGATACGAATGGCGCGGTTTCCGGCCGTTCCGCGACAAGGAGGACGCCGGCCACGAGGACGGGTGGTACTCGTTCGTCACCGGCCGGGACGACCAGTACCCGGACGAGGCGCTGTCTAGCGCGCAGGCGCAGGTCAGGCACCGTCTTGAGCTGCTCGAGGCCTACGGCGGCCGGCCCGTGACCGAACGCGACATTCACCTGTGGCAGCAGGTCAACCCGGTCACCACCGAGGTGCTCAGCCAGCTCACCCTCGGCGCGCCGCAGATGCTCTACAACGGCGGCCTGACGCAGGCGCGGGTCCGCTACTTCGACGCCGCCCGCCGTCGTCCCGGCCTGCCCGCCGGAACGACCGCCCTCGTCTCCCGGGTGGATCCGCGCGACACCGTGCTGGACCTGGTCAACCTGCACGCCACCAGTGCCGCGAGCGTCCTCGTGCAGGCAGGCGCGTACGCCGAATCGGAAATCGCCCGCGGCACCTACACCAGCGCGGACTCACCGGGCCCCGGCCCATGGCAGGCCCACCGCTTGCCGTCCCCGCCGCCGGCCGCCGAAGTCCCGTTCACCGGTGACGGCCCCTGGCTCGCGGTTGAGATCCCCCCTGGCACCCAGATCCGCCTGCACCTGGAAATCCGCCAGCGCACCCGCCGCCCCGCGTACGCCTCCCCCTGGGGCGATTCTGGTTAACTCAGGCGGATATCGCCGCGTGCGCTCGCGTCCGCGAGCCGGTACCAGCGCCGCGCGTTGCCGCCGAAGACGCGCGCGGGAGACGCCCCGGACAGCGCCTCCCGCGCGGTGGCGGCCACGTCGGCGTAGCAGGCCGATAGAAGGCAGACCGGCCAGTCGGAGCCGAACAGCACCCGGTCATCGCTGAAGGCGGTGAGCAGGATCTCCGCTACCGGGCGCAGGTCCTCCGCAGGCCACCGGATGCCAGCGCCGCGCGTCACGAGCCCGGAGAACTTAACCGCCACGTTCGGATGACCGGCGAGGACCCGCATCGACGCCGCCCAGGCCGCGAATTCCCCGGATGGCGCGCCGAGCGGAGGGTGACCGGCATGGTTGAGGATCACCCGGAGCCCCGGATTGGCGGCGGTCACCGCGGTCACCGCGGGCAGTTCCCGCGGACCCGCGAGCACGTCAAGCGCCAGCCCCTCGGCCGCCAGCCGGCGCAAGGCCGCGACGGGGGCCGGCCCGGTCAGCCAGCCGGGGAAGGGGGCGCCTCGCAGGTTCGCCCGGACGCCGGCCAGCCTCTGTCCGCCAGGCCAGGCGAGCAGCCTGGCGAGTGTGCCTGGTGCACCGTGATCGGCCAGGTCGAGCCAGCCCACGACCCCGGCCACCGTCGGCGCCCGGGGGAAATGAGCGGAGCCCTTGTCGGCCTGGGCCAGCAGTTCCTCGGTCTCGGTGATGTCGTCCGCGGCCTGGACCACCACGGTCGCGCCTATGCCGGTTCCAGCGGCCGCCGCGGCCAGGTCAGCAAGGCCGAACGAGCGGTTCAGTCTGGTTAGCCCCGGCTTGGCCAGCCACGGGAAGCGGCCAGGGTCTGGAACCCAGAGGTGATGGTGACTGTCTACCTCCACGGCGGTGCTACAGCTCGCCGGGGACGGGAACCCCGGGCGGAACAAGACCATTCGAACGGAAATCTTCCCAGCACGCCGCTGGGATCACGGTCTCCGTGTGGCCGAGGTTGGCGACCATCTCGTCCGGGCTTCCCGCGCCGTTGAGGACGGACACGACCGCCGGGTGCCCCCAGCCGAACTGGAGAGCCGCCGCGGTGATCGCTACGCCGTGACGTTCGCACACGCGGGCCAG
>Ga0307478_10003124_pt1 | contig 12460 bp, 5 predicted proteins | sample atmos_gasesECM4C_2_FD_203713 | JGI IMG/M metagenome (GOLD analysis project Ga0307478, IMG submission 203713) | Hardwood forest soil microbial communities from Morgan-Monroe State Forest, Indiana, United States - atmos_gasesECM4C_05 | ecosystem: Environmental > Terrestrial > Soil > Temperate...
GGCTTGGGTTGCGGTGGACCGCCTGATAAGGTTCGCAGAAATGCAACGGTTGGAGACCGAGATTTCGCGATGGAAACATCTTCGCGAGATCATCCACGAGCAGGTTTGCCGGCAGGGTTTCGATGCAGACATGAATTCGTTTGTGCAGTATTACGGCGGCAAACATCTGGACGCCAGCTTGCTGATGATGCCGCTGGTCGGCTTTCTTCCGGCAAATGACGCCCGGGTAGTTGGCACAGTGAAAGCCATCGAGACACATCTTGTCGAGGAGGGATTTGTCGCGCGCTACACACAGGATCCAGCGGTTGACGGAATGCCCCATGGCGAGGGCATGTTTCTGGCTTGCTCGTTCTGGTTGGCAGACAACTATGTTTTGCAAAATCGCCAGAACGATGCCGAGCGAATGTTCGAACGTCTACTCGATATTCGGAACGATGTGGGATTGCTTTCCGAGGAATATGATCCGTTCGCAAAGCGGCTGCTGGGAAACTTTCCGCAAGCTTTTTCTCACGTCGGCTTGGTGAATACCGCATTCAACCTGGCTCGTGGAGGTGCCGAACCTACGGCCGACAAAGAAAATACAGATTCGTGCAGCACTTAAGCGCGCCAGCAAGGCGAAATGGCGAGGTCTTGAACGCGTCGCGACAATCCGAAGAATCAACCGGAACTCAGCTTCAACTACTACAGTTTCACTACATCCGTTAAGAGTTCGGGGCGGAGCATAGTAAGCTTCCCCGAATCGGAGAAACAAGACCGAACCCTTGAGACTCTAGAACAGAGGATACCCTTAGGGATCCGAAGAATCGGCTTTATAGGATCTAGGAGGTAGCAGCAACTGAACCCCGAAGTAACCGAGAAAATAAGACTGATTGCTGCGTGTGGGTTCGAGACTGCGTCCGGCCATCAAGAGCAGGATGACAGGGCGGTGTATTTTGTAGCGGGCACCGAGATCAAGAGTCGGCTGATTGGCGGAAGGATGGAAAGTGCCTTGGGAGTAGAATTCCACATCCCCTTCTAGTTTCGGAGCGAAATCATGACCGATGACGAGGCCGGTGAGCCAGCCGTCCGGTCCTTTGTGCGCAAACTGATAACCGATTTCGTAATCCACATCGATGGGGCCAAACTTCCTGGAGAATTCGACGGGCAGGAGAAATGCTTCGCTCGCGGGAGTGATTCCACGACGCACCGCGTCGTTCGGGTTGTTGAGGAAAAGTTGGGGAAAAACCGAGATATTGAGGCCGGACTCTCCGCCATCGTAAAAACGCCATTTGATGCCGGGGTTGGATTGACCCTGGCCAAATTTAGCAGCAGACGAAGGACCTTGCACGCGCAGCCAGGCGCTCTCATAAGTCAGCTGGATGCGATCCCCGATCCCGAAATTGATGTCGATGTCGGGTATGTGGGAAACGGACTGATTGCTATAGAAAAATGGCATGTAGCCGAGATTGATTTCCCAATTTAAATTGCCCGGCGTTCCCGGATCGTTGGTGTAATAAGGTGGGCCGCCTTGCGCGACGGCCTGCAAAGGGAACGCAGCCAGAATCGCAAACAAGAGCGAGTGGACGAACCTACAGCGCGACTTAATGTCGAGCGCTTTCAATGTGACGCGGCTCCTTCCTGTGACTCATCAAGATCGTACCCCGAGTGAAAAATTAGTTGGCTGTCTATTGACCTTGTGCGGCGGACTTCGCTGCCGGTGCCGCGAATCGAAACTGAATCAGCCTGCGTCCCCAAGGCCATGCCGCTCGTCAATTCCGGCGGTGCAGGATGGTCTTAGGTTTGCCGCCATCTCTTGATGTTGGTCATACCAGTTCCGAGCAGCTTAGACCTGCTGACGGAGGTTGGGCCGCAGTGTGAGCGAGCCGTCATCGTTCAGCTTCTGACGACACGCCCACCGCACGGGATAACGCATTCCCTTTACCTCAATCTCAGCTCTAAGTTTCAATCCTTTCCAATCCGCAACATTCGGAAGCACGAACTGTGCCTGCCGAATTTTGCCGGGTAACGGGTAACCGGCGTCCAGACAACCGCTCTTCAGCACCTTTCCGTCCGGGCTCTCCACGGTTACCCTCAATACACCCGGCACGCCCGCGATACCGTCATTGGCGAAGCCGATAATCAGACCCAAGAACGAATCGTCCTTGTAGCTCCAGATGAAAGATGGCCTCACCCGATAGCCAATTCGGCGATTGATCCGGTCGAATGCCGCCGGATAAGCCTGGTAGTAGCTCATCAGATTCTTGGCGCTGATCTGGTGAAAATTCCAGAGCGACCAGTAATTCGCCCCGATATCGATCACATGATCGATCATGTTCTCTGCAGGAGATATGCCTTCCTGTGCGGCGTTCGGATCAGGAGGTTTCCCGGGAAGTCCCTGCTCGAGTAATGCGGCGATCCAGGGCGGGCGATTGCTGAGTGCTTCAATCTGTTCGTTTTCGATAAAGATGGTGTCGCTGCGAATCCAATTGTTGCTGCGGACCGTGCGGTCCAGCAATTCCGAGTTACCAACCCGGCTGAAATCCGGTTGTGTGTTCGTAAGCAGAGGAGTTCTCTTGAAGTGTTCGAACTGGACTTCGAGCATATTCATCCAGGTGCGCTCTGCTGTCTGGTAATCAGGGAAAGGATTGTTGGCGAACGGCCAGGTGTGACCTTCGCCCCAGAAGCCGTACATGAAGGTGTCGATATACTCGACGAGAGGATTGCCGTCGAATTCCGCAGCCAGATGCCCAACCAGGTCTTTGAATGCTTGCTGAAAAAAAGGATCGTCGTATCGGGGCTGATAGCGCGAGTGCGGGTTCTCCAAAAATCTTTTTCCCGCTGAGATGCTCTCCTGATCGCCAGGCGCCACGAGATCAACTTTCGGTACTTTTTCCAGGACAAAATCTGGTAAGGCGGCTTCGTGTTTATAATCTGGCGCGCACATCTGAATTCGCAATCCGACTCGCTTGTTGTTTTTCTGCGCTAATTCAAAAACCAGCTTAAGGTAGCTGGGCAGTTCCAGGCGTCCGGGCCGCGGCTGCACTTCTCTCCACGTCGGGCGGATGTAAAGCTGCTGGCCCAATGGAAAGCGAACCAGGTCCTCGATCGCTTGCGAGATATTGTCTGACTTGATTTCCTCGGTGCCACTGTCTGCCGTGATATAAGTGACCAGTCCCTTGCCATAATTCGGCACGACGTCGTCCGAAGAAGTAGTGGTCATCACCACATCGTCTGTGGGAATGACGGCATCCGGTGGATATTGAGGGAAGGGACCCTGATTGAGCCGATCGGTCACCTGAGGACCAGAGCCGTAGTCATAGCTTCCCCAGTTGTGGGCGGGAACCTTGGCCTGCGCTTTCCCTATTGCAAATTCCGCAGCTACAGCAACAGCGACGGCGTTCTTTAGGAAGTCTCTACGCTGCATTCGGAGTTGTCTCCTCAGATTTACATCTTTCATCAATATTGAGAATTTACTGTTTATATCGTTTTATTTCGTTTGTCCAGTAAAGAGGCGGAATATTTCAACGGTGTTGGATAAAAGCTTGTTTCTTGACGGCTAGCGGCTGTTTCCGACAGATGGCGACAAATGCAAGCAATCCGCGTGGACCAGGGGAAACGTGTCCGCTCCGGCATTCCAAAATTGATTGACTTTGCAAGTCTTCCCCTGTATTACGAGTATTTACGTTTTATTTCGTTAATCTTTTTCTTTACGCTGTGCTGTGATCAAGAACATTCCGGTGTTTTCAATGAAAAAAGCGATTTTGCAATCTGACAATAACCTGTTCCGAAGGCGGAGAGCTGTAACTGGCGCGATGCTTTGGATTGTTCTGACCGCTGTCCTTGCGGCTTGTTCATTCGCAAGAGCCGCGGATGTCCCTGCGGACAAGCCTCAGATTCAGGGCGGCAATGTCCGAATTGAGTTTGATAACCACTTGCGGAGCCGGGTGGTTGCCCGTTTCGACAAGACGGAGACGGTGATGGGGCCGTTCACTGCCTCTGAAACCGTGACCACCGCTGACAAGTCCTGGACCGAATTTCTCCTGACCTCGCAAAAACACGAGCACACAAAAGACACTTTCGGTGAAGGTGAGCGACTTACCGTCGAAGGGAAGGCGGGGACGCTCACAAAGACGGTCTCCGTCACGGTATACGACGAATTTCCCGCGATGGCGTTCTTTGATGTCCAGTACACCAATACCGGAACAACCAAGCTCGCGATCAAGCGTTGGACCAACAACGCGTATACGGTAAACGCACAACGGGGAGTGGGCACGCCGGCTTTCTGGTCTTACCAGAGTGGCTCCTACGAGAAACGTCCTAACTGGATTCTGCCGCTGCACACAAAGTTTCAGCAGGAGAACTATCAAGGCATGAATGCCAGCGACTATGGCGGCGGCACGCCGATTGTCGATATCTGGCGGCGTGACGTTGGAATAGCTGTGGGACATGTTGAGCCGCGACCGAAGCTTGTTTCTCTGCCAGTATCCATGCCCGATGCAGCGCACGCCACAATTGCGGTGCGCTTCTCAAAAGCCAGATCACTCGACCCCGGTGAAAGTTTTCATACGTTTCGCACCTTCGTTGCCGTTCATCAAGGAGACTACTTCCGCGCGCTGGCCGATTACCGGCGCTTCATGATGAAACAAGGTTTCCAGATGGCCACCGCTCCCGACGACGCTTTCGGCACCATCTGGTGCGCGTGGGGATATGGCCGAACGGTACAACCTAAGCAGGTGTATGACACACTTCCAATGGCGAAGCGGCTGGGATTCAGGTGGGTCACGCTGGACGACGGTTGGCAGAACGATGTGGGCGATTGGCAACTTGATCCTAAGAAATTCCCCAACGGAGACGCTGACATGAAAGCCCTGGTGGACCGCATTCACCAGGAAGGATTCAAGGCCCAGCTCTGGTGGTCGCCGCTCAGCGCTGTGCCCGACTCGGAATTGCTCCGCGATCATCCCGACTACGAGTTACTGAACCGTGATGGCTCCAGGAGAAAAGTTTCCTGGTGGAACTCGTATTATTTGTGCCCAGCCGACCGTCGAGTGGTGGAGTACCACAAGGCATTGGTGCGGAAAATTTTGCTGGATTGGGGCTTTGACGGGCTGAAGCTCGATGGCCAGCACATGAACGGAGTTCCGGCCTGCTACAACCCGGCTCACCATCACGCGCAGCCAGAGGAATCGGTCGAAGCTCTACCGGATTTTTTCAAGGCAATTTACGACACCGCACAATCTGTGAAGCCCGGAACACTGGTGGAGTTCTGCCCCTGCGGCACGGCGTTCTCTTTCTTTACCATGCCGCACTTCAATATGTCGGTGGCTTCCGATCCGGAAAGTTCCTTTCAAATTCGCTCCAAGGCAAAAACTCTGAAGGCCCTGATGGGAGACAGCGTTCCATTCTTCGGCGATCACGTCGAAGAGAGCGACGGCGGCAATGACTTCGCGTCCACTGTGGGCGTGGGAGGAGTCGTGGGCACGCAGTTTGTTATTCCTTCTCTCGTCGCCAAGAGGAGCAAATCAGACCTGACTGCCGCGCGCGAGAAGGACTTTGAAAAGTGGCTTCGCATCTATCGCGACAAGATGTTGTCGAAAGGACAATACCTCGGGCAACTTTATGACATCGGTTTCGATTTGCCGGAGACGCATGTCATCCGCAAGGACCAAACCATGTATTACGCTTTTTTTGCTAAACAGTGGAAGGGACCAGTGGAACTGCGCGGCCTCGACGACCGCAACTACAGCGTGGTGGACTACGTCACAGGGAAAAACCTGGGGACAGTGTCAGGAACCAATGCGCATCTTCCGGTTGCGTTCCACGGAAATCTGCTAATAGAAGTGCAGCCGCAATAAACTGTCTTTACAAACTAGCAGGGCGTTTTGGAGGAGGACAAGCGTGAAATTTCTGTCTCTTGTTGTGCTCTTGGTGTGCGTATCCGGCGCGGTTGGCCAGGCGAAGTCCTCCTTCTATGTATCGACGTCCGGGAACGATTCGAATCCCGGCAGCCAGATGGCGCCTTGGCGCACTGTTCAACATGCCGCGGATACTGTGCGGGCAGGCAGTACCGTTAATGTGCGAGGTGGAGTTTACGGAGAACTCGTAAGCATCAAGGCCTCTGGTAATGCGACTGATGGGTACATTACTTTTCAAAGTTATTCCGGCGAGACGGCTGTTCTCGACGCAGAGCATTTCACTCCCTCCGGTAGACAGGGCGTACTTACTATTCACAACCAGAGCTATGTGCGAATCGAAGGCTTTGAAATTCGGAACTTCCGAACCGCCGAACATCGGCTCGCGCCACTGGGCATCAGCGTTATGGGTTCCGGTTCCCATATAGAACTACTGAAGAACAATGTCCATCATATTGAGCAGACTTTTGCGGGCCGCGATGCTCCCGGAAGCGGCGGAAACGGGTTTGGAATTGCGGTATACGGCACCGACGCCAAGACGCCGATCAGCGATCTGGTTATTGACGGCAACGAAGTGCACCATCTGAAAACTGGGTCGAGCGAGTCGCTGGTTGTGAACGGAAACGTTACGAACTTCCGCATTACGCACAACGTCGTCCACGACAACAACAACATCGGAATCGACGTTATCGGTTTCGAGCGCACCGCTCCTGACCCTGCGGTTGACCAGGCACGCGACGGGGTGGTAAGCGGCAATCTGGTCTACAACATTACTTCACGCGGCAATCCAGCTTATGGCGATGAACAAAATTCTGATGGCATTTACGTGGACGGCGGCACCAGGATCCTGATCGAGCAGAACGTCATGCATGATGTGGACTTCGGAATTGAGCTGGCCAGTGAGCACAAGGGCCGCGCCACCAGTTACATCACCGCACGAAATAACCTTATCTATCACGCTCACACCGCGGGCGTTTCGATCGGCGGTTATGCGCCGGAGCGGGGACACACCGAGCACTGCACGGTGGTCAACAACACTCTCTACGAAAACGATACGTCGGGAACAGGCTCCGGTGAGTTCCAGATGCAGTGGAACATGGCAGATAATATTTTTGCAAACAACATCGTCTACGCGGGTTCTCGCTGTCTCATCGCGGTGAACAAATCGCAAGTCGATAAAAGTCATCCACCCGTCAGTATCGATCACAATCTTTATTACTGTGCGTCCGGATCGAAGGCGAGCACATGGGGAGAAGTTTCCGCCACCCTGACAGGATTCGACAACTACGTTCAGTCAACCGGAAATGACAGCCATTCCCGTTTTCTGGACCCGCATTTTGTTGACCTTGCCGCGAACGACTTTCATCTGCGATCAGATTCTCCCGCCATCGCTGCTGGCACGACTGAGGGAATGCCGGTGGGAGAACTGGACCTTGAAGGCTCACCGCGAGTCAAATCCGGAAACGTAGACATCGGCTGCTACCAAAGAAAATAGGAATGATTCATGTCGACATTGGAAACTCATAAGCTCGGTACGACAGCCAGAAGCGTGATTCGATATCACTGTCGAGCGTATCACTTGACTGTTGCCGAATATGAGCATCCCAGTTCTGCGACGTGATAGCCACGCCTCGTCGTAAACGAGAAGCTTGGCTTGCTCACCTCGACTGACTCGATGCGCCCCTCAGAGACAGGCCAACCAGCCGCTCTCTTACGTCGGAGCCGACTCCAGGCGGTCCTCCCCAAAGTGCGCGGAGTACAATTCCGCTACAAAATATTGGGATTTAACTCAAGTGCTTGTGCTTGCGAACAGGGGGACTAACTGGTTGAAAGATATGGTAGGCACGAGGAGACTCGAACTCCTGACCTCTACCGTGTCAAGGTAGCGCTCTAACCAACTGAGCTACGCGCCTACATGGAGCCGTTTCAATAGTTTAGCAAACTTCTGTTGACGGCCGACGACGGAAATCACCTGTAAAACGTCACCTGTAAAACTCAGTTTACCGCGTTCGAACCGTTTCGCAAAATCGCTTTGAGTTTTACAAGACCAGGTTTCCGCGCGTTGTCAGCGCTCTCTCCCGCTATCATCTCTCTCAGTTATCTATCCCCTTGACCTGTCTCCGATTTCCGAATCGCGTAAGAATACGAACAACCTCTCACTGTTCCCTTTCCGGTGCGAGCCGGTATGGAGCGGATAACGTTTGACGTATTCTTACGCGATCGAAAGCAGGGGAGCAGGGTCAGCGCCGCTGACTGCAAACTGCGGCAACTCTGCTAATAAGACTCGTCTCGATCCTCACAAACTCTTTCTTGTGATCCAATGCCGGAGTGGCCGGCACCCACTGCGACAACAAGTGTGTTTGCGTTTCGGCTCTCGCAAAATTCAGCGTCACGGTTCACCTCTGTTACTGGCGATAGGTCAGAGTCCATTACGGTACGGTGACCTGCACTGTCCCGACATTTTTTGTCACCCCATCGGAACTTGCTTGAACAGTTATATTGAACGAGGTGCTGCCTCCTCCACCGACGCCTGTACCACCTCCACCACCTCCTGCTCCCCCGCCTCCACTCCCGCCGCTGCTGCTTCCGCCGCCACCGCACGAGGTAGAAAGGCTGATCAGAACAAACAGCGTCAGGCAGAGGAAGACGCCCTTACCTCTCCCCGATCGAGATACGAGTGCCAACATCAATCCGGCCAAACCTGCCATGCCGAAAGAAAACATCACAGCGTTCTTCTGGTCGGATTTTCGTAGCTGATTTTGGGGTGGTGCCGTGGTCACGTTTATGGTGAGGGTTGCCGGAGTTCCACTCGCTGAAGGTGTAACGAAAGGAGGATTAATTCCACAACTGCTCCCTGAAGGAGTTCCGCTACAGGTTAGCGCGACGGGGTCCGTGAATCCGTTCTGACCGGTCACGTTGACCGTCACATTGCTGGATTGACCCACGGCGACGGAAAGTGAATTGGCGGAGAGCGTCGCGTTGAAATCACCAATGTTGAATTGCGCAGAGGCTGAGCGCGTCACCAGGCCGTTGGAGAGCCCCACGCTAAGGTTATAGTTTCCGATTGCGAGTCCATTTGCCTGTATGGACGTCGTATTTGCGTTTGCTAAGGAAACGCTGCAGACGGCAGGGCTGGGAATCCCCGTGCAGGTTCCAGTAAAAGGACCGCCGTAGTTGTTTGTAGACGTCACGTTCAGGCTATAAGAAGCCGTACCATTCTGCAGGACGGTTTCTATTCCGGGCGAAACGCTGACGCTGTAATCCCCCACATCGAGAGTTGCAGTGACTTGCGAACTAACCGTTCCGTCAGATGCCGTGATCTGAATAGGATAAACGCCCATCGGAGTGCTGGACGTAGTGTTGATGATCAACGAAGTCGAATTACTTTCTCCCGGAAGAACACTTAAACCACCTGTACCGAACTGACATGATGATCCTGCCGGCAGGCCCTTACAGGTTAGGTTGACCTCGGTGGAGTACCCCGCTATCGAACTCATGACGAGTTGATAGTTTTCCGTTGGCAGGCCAGGAAACGTGGCTTCAGTGGCAGAGTTGAGAGATAAAGCGATACCATACTGACCTAGAGCCGTCGCTTGGGTACCGTACGCAAACGCAGTGCTTCCGTTGAGCGTTCCCTGGATCCAAAGTACATGGCTGGAGTTGAAAGAACTTCCGATCGTGAACTGAACCTCCTGCGTCAGCGAACCAGCGGGAATGGTTATGCTTGCAGGAATTGTAATAGCAGGATCGCTGGCCGCCAGAGGCACTTGGGTCGCGGTCGCAGCTATGCTCGGCAGAGAAACCACCACTGATCCTGTACTGCCAATCACAGGATCTCCCGCCAGTTGCAACTGTAGCGGAGCGCCGATTCCCCCAGGAATTACCTGGAAGGAAGAAGTGTAGACATCACTCTCTATTAAGTCGGCGCGGCCGTCACCGGTGACATCAAACGCAGTTGTAGGCTGAGAGGCGTTGAGGAAATACGGTGTGTAGCTAGGCGTGAACGTGCCGTCACCGTTGCCCAGCAGGAACTGAACGTAATAAACACCGTTTGCATCACCGCTGGCCTGTTGTATGGCGGCAAGGTCCACGTTCCCGTCGCCGTTGAAGTCTCCAAGGAAGGCCGGGAAGCGCCCCCCATTGGCAGTGCCTAGCGTGGGCAAGAATACATTCGCCTGTCCGCCGTAGGGTTCGTAGGTGTTGGTCAGAGTGAAGGTTCCATCGGGTTGACAAAGAAAGATTCTGAACTGAGGATCCCCAAGGTTCGGATAAAGCGCTTCAGGATCGCGGTTGTCCACCACATCGGGACGCCCATCGTGATTGAAGTCGGCCACTGCAGGATTCGACAGATTCTGAATCACCAGCTTCGCCGGAGCGAAGGTGCCATCTCCGTTTCCGAGAAATTCGTAGACATCATTATTCTGAAAAGGAACCACGTTGAGATAAAACCACGCCAGAATATCCAGCTTCCCGTCGCCGTTGAAGTCGCCCACCCACAGGCCCTGGATCCAGTGTCCGGCGCTGTTGGTATTGAAGTTGATCGGTGGTTGCGCCGCGAAAGTCCCGTCTCCATGACCCAGATAAATTGTGATGGTGGCTGTGCCTGTTCCGGAAGCTCCGGTAGCTATGGCCAGATCAAGATTCCCATCGTGGTTGAAATCTCCGGCCGCTAGTGTTCCGCTCAGGGGAATATTGGTGATGGCTGGAGGTCCGAAGCTTCCGCCGCCTGCGTTGGGAGCGAACACCAGCTGTGGATTGCTACCCTCTCCAAAATACGACGAAATAGTGACGAGATCGGGTCGCCCGGTGTTGCGGAAATCCGCGAGCAGAAAATCGGTGACGTCAAAGGTTCCTTCGGCCACGGGTGAATGTATCGCCGCGCCGAAGTGCCCCGTCCCATCATTCAACATCACCGTCGCTTGAAGTGGATTAGGATATCCGGGCCCATCCTCTATCAAAACCAGATCTGTACTACCATCTCCGTTCACATCCGCTGGGAAGAAGCTGGTGAAAGGCGCGTTGACGGGGCCGGAAGAATTGTTGCCGTTGATGTAACCTACGTACTCGCCTGCCGGCGTACCGAACCCGCCCTTGCCGTCATTCAGAAACATCGATGCGGAATCGCTATCCTGATTGGCCGTAATGATGTCGGGATGTCCATCCCGATTGAAATCGGCCACCGCCAATCCGAAAGATGTTTGGCCGCCGCGGTACACCTGAGCGGGTCCGAAATTTCCCTTTCCGTCGCCGAAATGGACGGCCAACAGATTTCCGGCCACCTGTCCGTAGCCAGTCTGTGCTGCGATTCCGGAGTAAACCAGATCAAGGTGACCATCTCCGTTCACGTCAACCAACGCACTCGCCCAGGCAAAATCTCCCTCGCCCACTTCGGTCGACTGGGCCTGGAACGTGCTGTCGCAGTTCCCGAGGAAGACCCTTGCAATAGCTAAGGAATCGAAGACCACAACGTCAGGACAGCCGTCTTCGTTAACATCTCCGGAAGTCAAGGATATTGGACTGACTCCGACTAAGGTCAGTGCGGCGTCAATGGGCTGAGCCTCCTTAAGTAATCCGTTTCCATTGTTGACGTAAACAACCGCGCCAACACCGGGATCTACGACGACGGCGTCGGGCTTACCGTTGCCTTCAAAATCGGCGACCACAATGGACTCTGGGTCTTGCACTCCAAAGTTCAGATATGGCTCGAACAGCGGAGCGCCAAAGGCGCCGCTACCGTCGCCCAGCAAAGAGACTACGGCACCGCTGGCAGCAATGTTCGGGTCGGGCAGTATACCCGCCACGACGTCGAGGTGTCCATCGTGGTTCAGATCGGCGATCGCCATCGAAATGGGTGCGCCTGGCACGAAATAGGTTTGCTCCGAAGCGAATGTCCCATCTCCATTGCCGAGTAGCACTCCGATGCTCTCGCTGTCCGCCTCCGCCACAACGATGTCGAGTTTTCCAACCCCGCGCAAGTCGGCTGCCACGACCGCCAAGGGGGACTGGCCTGTAAGTGGAATAACCGTCGCCTGAGTGAAGGTCCCATCCCCGCGACCCAGATAGACCCATAGGTTATTGCTGCCGCCATTGGAGACAACCCAATCCGGTATGCCGTCGCCGTTAAAGTCGCCGGCAGCCACCGCGGTGGGAATGTAGTCTGCCGGTAACAATGTTTTTAGTTGTAAGCCAGCAGGTGGCGGCGGAGTCGCCGGAGACATTGCACTAATGCCAGCGCCTGTAGGTTTAGATTGGGCTGGATTCGGGGCGGGCAATGGCTTTTGCGCGCGGAAGCGCGAAAAGGCTTTTTGGTAGTTTGATCCTGCCCGCGCCGCATACTTCCATCCCAAAAACCTCGTCGGTGAGGCCGGAGTCATCGGAAAAGCATTTCCGCGTCGGTTCTGCAACAGCGGCGGCTGCAAGAAGCCTGGAGATTGGCCTTGAGGCAGAATCGTAAATGTCGCGGTGTTGGATGTGCCTCCGCCCGGCGGCGCGTTGACGACCGTGATTTGAACGGTTCCCGGACTTGCAATCAGAGTGTATGGAATTCCGACCTGCAACTGGTTCGGAGC
>Ga0307478_10003126_pt1 | contig 12458 bp, 7 predicted proteins | sample atmos_gasesECM4C_2_FD_203713 | JGI IMG/M metagenome (GOLD analysis project Ga0307478, IMG submission 203713) | Hardwood forest soil microbial communities from Morgan-Monroe State Forest, Indiana, United States - atmos_gasesECM4C_05 | ecosystem: Environmental > Terrestrial > Soil > Temperate...
TCGATCGCCTGAACCCCGAGGGGCTGCGCCGGCGCTTAACCAAACGCCTTGAAGGTCTGGGCTTCAAAGTGACCTTGGAGCCTTTAGCGCAAGCCGGCTAGAAGCGATTTTCTGAGGAATGACCACTATCAACAAATTCTCGAACCAGCTCTTTAACTTGTCGCCGATGGATCCGCCCACCGTCATGTTTGCTACATTTTTTCTGGCAGGCGTGGGTGCATTAGCCGGATTCGTGGCGGCGCGGCGGGCAATGCTCGTCAATCCCATCGTGGCGCTGCGTTGCGAGTAATCTATCGAACGCCTTCAATTCAATGCGCTTTGAGAATCATGGCCACGCGCCGCTCACTACTGCGGCGGTTTCTTCTTGAAAAGACCGCCGAGACTTTTTACAGTATCGGCGGGAGCTTTGGTGGCGTCTTTTCCTGCGCTGGAGCCGAGCCCGGAGCCTAGACCTGCGGCGCACCCTAGCTGCGATTTGAGCATTCCGGCGGCGAGGCCGCCAACGTCTGGGATGAATTTGGGATCCGCTGTCGTACCCTTAATCTGGAATGGTACGGTTGTGCCGCTCTTGCAGCCGCCGCCTCCACCGCCCGTCGCTTTGCCAAGAAACCCACTAGCGTCAGAAACGGGGCTCCCGACATCGCCGAGCGTGCTTGTGAGCATGGCCGCCATTTTGAAATCAAGATTGTTCTTGGAATCAACCGTACCTGCGCCGGAAAGATTTCCGACCGAAGAAACAACAGCGACGAAATTCTCTGCCTTGAGGCCATCGGGAGCCATGCGCAGATTGGTGGTGAGTTTTTGAATGTCAAGATCCTTGCCGCTCTTGATTCCCGCCAGCGAAGCGATCGAGCTCATCTTCGACCCGAGATCGAAGCCCGCGAGCTTTCCGTTAAACAGGCCCACGTCGCCGGTTGTAATTAATTTGCTCAAAGGGCCCGCAAGATTCAGATTCGCGTTGAGCGTGCCCGCCTGAAGAGAAGTTCCCTTTGGAAGAATGATGCCGAGCGCGGGGAGAAAAGCTTCGAGATCTTTCGCAGGCATATCCTTGGCGTCGAGTTTGATGTTCACGACCGTGGCCTCCCCGCCGGTCTCATACGTGCCATTGAGATGCGCGGCGGCGCTGCCGATCTTGAGTGTCGAAGGCTCCAGTACGCCGGTGTTCTTGCGCAGATTGTATTTGGTATCGAATTCGATGGTGACAGGAACGCCTGCGGAGGAGCCGCCCGCAATGAAAAGAGCTTTCGAGATTTTGACGTTGCCTTTGACTTCCGCTTCGCCATTTTGCGAGGAGAGATCGGCGGTCAGATCGAGAAGGCCGCCGAGGCCAGCGGATGAATCCACGAAGCCCGTGGAGGCAAGATCCAAACCTGTTATGTCGAGCTTGGCTTCTATGGGAGTGAGGGAAGCGTCGGTCTGGTCGATGGGGCCGGCATTTCCATCCAGCTTGAATTTCCCCCCCGAGGGAAGATCGGCGGTAACAGTGACGGGAAACTTGGAAGTCATGGAAAAGTTGGAGGCGACAACATTCACGTGGTCGTAAGAGCTGCGTTTTTGGCTGGCCGTGGAACCGACGGTGATACGGCCATCTTTAAGAGTAAATTTTTGGACGGACAGATCGGCGGGCGAAGTGGAAGAGGTTGCTGTCGGCGTTTGAGCAGACTTGGCAGCGGCGCCGCCGAGAGTGGAATAGTTCCACTGGCCCGCGGGATTGTGCAGAAGTAGGACTTCGGGACTCTCGATGGTAATGCCGGTCACGTTAAGGGTTTTGCTGAAAATGAGGGGCAAGATCTCGACGCCGACTTTGAGCGTCTTGGCAGTGAGGAATGGCGATGTGCTGAACTTCGGATCATCGCCGATCGAAATACTTTCCGCGGAAAGCGACCCGCTAATGAGAGAGAGACTTAGATTGCCGAGCTCCACTTTACGGCCGAGCGCCTGGGAAGCTTTCTCCTCGATGGTGGGACGGAATTTATCGACCGGAATTAGAAATGGAGCGATGACCACAATCAAGATCAAAACGACGACTACCACAGCAACGATGCGAAGGGTGCGTTTCATGACAGTCTCCAATTCGGCAGGGCTGGGTGACGGAGTGTGAAATATGATAGCACGGGCTGGTGATTCATGACCGGTGAGTCGTGGAAGGATGGAAAACCTTGTGGCTGGGACGGCCGCATGGTTCGGCGCAACCGCTAAACGGCAAAACCTGTGAGCAGACAAACTCGGCAATGCTCTTTGCTTGGGGCGTAGCAGCCGGATGTCCTTGCAACGAGCACAGAACGCTTTGATTGCAAAGAGTTTATTGATACATTTCTTTTAAATATCCGAGACCGCTCCTCGCTCATCTAACTCTTTAAGGGGCCCAGAGCGATGACGGTGCTGAGGAGATTTAAGATCATGAACATTTTGCGAAAGAGCGAATCGTTGTCAAGACGTGGGCTGGGCAAAGTGATCTTGGCTTCCCTGTTATCGTTGGGTCTGCTTTTTGCGACTTCGCCTCAGAACCTGACAGCCTATCAGGACGCGCAAGCCCCACCGCAGTCACAGGACCAAGTCCCGCCGCAGAACGGTCAGGCGCCGCCCTACGCGCAGCAGACTCCCGAGCAGTTGCAGCAGTTGGTAGCGCCCATCGCGCTCTATCCGGACTCGCTGGTGGCTCAGATTCTGGCGGCGTCCACGTTTCCCGAACAAGTCGTCGAGGCTGACAGATGGGTCCAGACCCATCCCGATCTGAAAGGCGAGGCTTTGGGTCAAGCCGTAGACAAGGAACCTTGGGACCCGAGCGTCAAGGCGCTCACTGCATTTCCGTCCGTGCTTGGAAATATGGACAAGAACCTGTCGTGGGCTTCCTCTCTAGGGGACGCCTACTACAACCAGCAACAGGAAGTGATGGACGCGGTTCAGGTGATGCGCCAGAAAGCGGAAGCCTCCGGGAATTTGAAGAGCACCCCGCAGCAAACCGTGACGACACAAGGCTCGACGGTAGTCATTGAGCCTGCCGAGCCGGATGTCGTTTATGTCCCCGCCTATGATCCGTGGCTGGTGTACGGGGGTCCAATTGTGGCCTGGCCGGGCTGGTATCCGTATCCGGGAATTTGGTATGGAGGACCGTACCTCTCGTTCGGAGTTGGTTTTGGAATTGGCTTCTTCGGCGGCTTTGGATGGGGCTGGGGCCATTGGGGATTTGACTGGCATAACCACTATGCGCTTTACAACCACGGCAGGTACTACTCCCGCAGCCGCACGTTTTATAACCGGAACAACTTCTACCGCGGCGGAGGCGATCGGGGCCGGGGTTTCGACCGGCCCGGCGGAGGCGCCAGGCCTTTCAATGGAGACCACCAAGCCGCTCGAGGATACGCGCAACCTCGCGGCGAGAGCGGCACCCGCTCAGGCGCCTTCAGCGGGTACAACCGCGGCGGAGAGACAAGAAGCTTCTCCTCACGTGGAAGCGCCAGCTTCGGCGGCGGAGGTTTCCACGGAGGAGGCGGCGGGCGTGGTGGCGGGCGTCATTGATCGAAGGTTCGTAGTGTTTCACCCAGTTTAGGAAATTCACAAATGGAGAAAGTTCATATGCGGCGCACGAAGCTGAACTTTGACAAATTGGATTGGGCCAATCTTTCTAAAATGGCTGCAATTGCCCTCCTTTTGGCGGGGGGCTTTCCCGCGCGTTCCTTGGCGCAGCAACGAGGGCAGAAGACATTCTCATCGGCGGAAGATGCCAGCAAGGCCTTCGTCACGGCAGCACAGAACAACGACGAAAAAGCATTGCTCGAAATCCTCGGGGCGGACGGAAAGCAAATCGTGTCCTCGGGAGACGATACGGAGGACGCCGAGAACCGCGCCAATTTTGTGAAGAAATACCAGGAAATGCACCGCCTGGTGAGAGAACCGGATGGAAACACGGTCCTCTATATAGGGGCGGAGAATTGGCCCACGCCCATACCGCTCGTGAATAAGGGCAACGCCTGGTTTTTCGACACCGACGCGGGCAGGAAAGAAATTATGTACCGGCGAGTTGGCCGGAACGAAATCTCAACCATTCGCGTTTGCCAGGAGCTCGTGGCAGCGCAAAAGGAGTACTACTCCACGCAGCACAACGAGTACGCCCGCCAAATCTTCAGTGATGAAGGCCAGCAGAATGGACTTTATTGGAAAGCCGCTGATAGCGGACCCCAGAGCCCCATCGGGCCGCTGGTGGCCTCGGCCGTCGCCGAGGGCTATACCAAAGGTCAAAACGGCCCTCCGACCCCTTACCGCGGTTACCTCTACCGCGTCGTGACGCGTCAGGGAAAAAACGCCCCCGGCGGCGCGAAAAGTTACCTCGTGAACGGCAAAATGACCGAGGGTTTCGCTTTCATAGCCTATCCGGCGGAATACCGCTCGTCCGGCGTGATGACTTTCATCGTTGGCACGGATGGAGTCGTTTATCAGAAGGATCTGGGCAAGAAGACTGAGGTTATCGCCAAGGCCATGAAGGAATACAACCCCGATTCCACTTGGCAGAAAACCGAAGAACAGCCGGAAGAGACTTCCGGCGAGCAGAAAACCAATAACTAAAGTGAGTTGTGTTTCTGCTGCTCTCTTCGTTCCATCCTATTTGGTGCAGAATAGCCTGTGATACCTAAGCGTTCGAAGAAGCGCTCTGCAACGCGCAACTAAAAATATAAATCGATTGGTTTGGGACAAGCATCAGAAGACGCATGATAAGATTGCCACGATGATGCGACGGACCCAGGTCTTGCTGGCAGCGAGCGTGTTCCTATTATTGAGCCGGGCCACATTGGCGCAGGAAAAGCCGGAGCCCGCGACTTTGCCCGACGCGCCGGCCCCGAAGCAAGAGCCGGCCGCCTCTGCGCAAAAAACACCAGAAAAAAACGGCGGGCAAGGCCCGTTCGAATTGATTGCCAGGCGATCGTGGTTTTATCCAGACTTGGCAAGAACAGCGGGGCCGCTGACCGCGGGCCAGAAATTCAAGCTATTTTTGGATACCAGCCTGTCTCCCCCGCAGATTTTGACTTCCGCGGCCGCGGCCGGAATCAGCGAAGCTCGCGGAACTCTCGCCGGATACGGACAGGGCGGCGAGGGCTTTGGAAAACGATTTGGCTCTTCGATGGCCAGCGATGCCTCGAGCCACTTTTTTGGCACGTTTTTGCTTCCCGCAGTGCTGCGGGAAGACCCGCGATATTTTGTTCGAGGTAGTGGCGGATGGAAGGCGCGAGCAGGGCACGCCTTGCTGCGGACGGTGGTCATTCGAACCGACACGGGAGCTAATAAGTTTAATATCCCCGGAACAGCGGGGCCGCTGCTCGCCGAGGGACTGGCGAACACCTATCTTCCGGACTCGGAACGCACGGCTGGGAAAACCTTCGAGCGCTTTGGCATTCGAATCGGATTTAGCGCGGTGAACAATCTGGTGAGAGAATACTGGCCGAGCATTGTCAAGGGCCTCCGCATCGACAAGGTAGCTCCCGGCTTGCAGCCCAATTGATTCGCTATGACGCCGCGGCAAAGGGCTGCGCCACGGCGCGCTGGGAACGTATTACAATATCGAAGAGCGGGGTTGTCGCTCAGATGGATAGAGTAACGGGTTCCCAAGTTGTGTGTTGATGTTCTTCTCCTGGCAAAATGATAGCAATATTTGCTCTCATCGCTTTCTTTGCAGGCGTCTCGGTTCTTGCGTTTCTCATCCTCTCTTACGTCCGCACATTTCGTCTAACATCCGTTAATTTCCTACTGTTTGTAATTGGGGCGGCTATCGGCATGCTCGCTCTGACGAACCTGTATGTGGGTGTCGGAACGTGGCTAGTGCGGGTTCTAAGAATTCACGCGAGCGAAAAAGCTGGCTGGGTGGGTCTCCCTCTGGTCTTAGCAGGATCGGCACTGGGCGGCTCAGGCTTGGTCTGGCTCAAGATGCGCTTTGCAAAACCGCGAACGAAGTGAAAACCCCTCCTGTGGCCCTGGTTTGGCACATGCTGCGGAATCTCTTTTGGCGAATCGTTTGACTGTACACGGGAGCCGCGTGATTCGTAGTAAAATCAAAGGCGCGGGGCTGTAGCTCAGATGGATAGAGCAACGGTTTCCTAAACCGTTTGTCGGGAGTTCGAATCTCCCCAGCCCCACCAGATTTTCTTTGATTGCAATGGTCAAAAATAATTTGCGCTCTGCATTAACACCCAATGACGTGCGAGTTGACGGCTGCTGAGCAACAAGGTAGCGTGAGTAATCAAGAATGAACGAAACAATTTCAGCTCGGAACCGTCCGGCGAACGCGAGCGTGCTTGCCCTCGTGATTGCACTAGCTTTGCTCGTTGCACCGGCCTGCGCGCCGCTTTGTGCCGCGAGCGCCTGTTCTTCAAGTGGGGAGCGCCAGGGACAGTGTCACGAAATGGCAGGCATGGGAAGTAACGGCGGCGAACGGTTTGTTGGGGCCAGCAAGGCTTGCGGTGCTGCCGACTTTTCCGCGGTGCTCGTCAAGCCGAATGAGCAGTCATCACTTTCGCGCGCACCGCAGAGCGATACCGCGCCTACGCTCATCGGTGTCTCGCCCGGCTATGGCCGTGGGAGTTTCGATGAAAGCCCAGCCCGCTTTGGCCTGCATCGAATTCCATTAAAATCCGAAGATTCCCTCCTGCTGACAACCATTCTTCGCATCTGAAGTTCTCTCCTGAATCCATTCAGCAAACGAAGTTGATCTGTCAAAAGGCGCGAATTCGCGCTTTCGTAGCACAGCTCTTGATCCGCTGCGAAGGCCACCGGTCCCGCCAGTCCATATCGCAAACATTTCGAACAGCAATTCGGGGAGGCATGAATGAGCGGCAATCGAAGAAGATTTTTTCAGGACGCGGCTTTTTTTGGCGCCGGATTTCTGGGATTGGCAGAGGCTTTGCGTGGCAACACGACTCAGAACGAATCGCAAAGGGCGCGCGAGATGGAACAGGGGCGGCACCACAGTCCTTACGGCCATCCCAAGAAAAACGAAGGCACGCCAGCAGGCCCCGATCCGTATTCGCGCATGAATACCCCGGACTTGCTGGACTTGCCGCATGAAATGGATGGCGCCGTGAAAGTTTTCAAGCTCGTGGCGGAGCCAGTGAAGCGAAAAATCGCGCCGTTCAAGACCATCGATGTGTGGGGCTACAACGGCAGCTGCCCCGGGCCGACGATTCAGGTGCAGCAAGGAGAGCGCGTTCGCATTATTTTCGAAAATAAATTACCGGAATCGACTTCCATCCATTGGCACGGCCTCGAAGTTCCGATCGAACAGGATGGCGTTCCGTGGATCAGCCAAAAGCCCATCGCGCCCGGAGAGAAATACACTTACGAATTCACGGTGCATCAGGAGGGTACGTTTTTTTATCATTCGCACGGCGCGATGCAAGAAATGATGGGGATGATTGGATTTTTCGTGGCGCATCCGGAAAAAAGCTACAAGCCGCGCGCCGATCATGATTTTGGCGTGATTTTGCAGGAGTGGGCCGTTTTGCCGAACAACAACGTACCGAATACAGCGGCGATGGAATACAACTGGCTGACGTTTAACGGAGTTTCCGCACCGGCGATCACCCCGATGATCGCACGGCTCGGCAGCCGCGTCCGCTTGCGCATCATCAACATGGGCATGGACCACCACCCGATTCACTTGCACGGAAATCAATTCGTTTTGACCGGAACGGAAGGCGGACGCGCGCCGGAATCCACCTGGTACCCGATGAATACAGTGCTGGTCGGCGTAGCGCAGGCGCGCGTGGTCGAGTTCGACGCGAAGTACCCAGGATCGTGGATGCTTCACTGCCACCTGCCGCACCACATGATGAACAGCATGATGGATCTCTTACGCGACCGAATGATCGAGACAGCGAACACGACCGATGCCAAGGCGTTGAGCCAGATGGAAACCCTCGCGAAGAGCATTCCGTTCGAACACGTCCATCATTCTCCAATCGCGGAAAACGCGAACAATGTGCCGGGCTTCCCCCAGGACGCCTTCATGGAAATGGGAATGGATGACGCCGTGGAAAAACCGGAGACGCACGGTCTCCCGCCGAATTGGAGCGCTGGGATGATGGGGATGATGACTCTGGTGCGCGTGCTGCCGGACAAGGAGTACGAAGAGATGATGCAGCGAATAAAAAGTACTGGCGTTACGGAACAAAAGGAGCCCTCCCATGAGTCGTAAGCGAAAATTCTCATCCGTGCTCCGGTCCCTCTTCTCCGCGCCCTCTGCGGCCTCTGTGTTGAAATCCCCATCAGCCGCATCGCTATCCCAAACGCGAAAGAAAACTTTGGCGCTCGCCACAACTCTTCTCTGGTCAACGACGCTGGCGACTGTAGCCCCCGCGCAGGAGAAGCCCCCGCAGCAAGATACGCAGATGCCGCCGGGAATGACCATGCCGGAACAAATGCATCATCACCACGGAGACGTTCCGCTGGTCGCGCCGGTCTATCCACGAATGGGACGCGCGCAAGAGAATGCCGGTGCGCAGCTTGTCACGCTCGACCAGGTGGAAAAGATGGCCAGCGAGACAAATCCAACGTTGCGGCAAGCAGAAATCGAGATTCGGGCGGCGAAGGCGCGGCAACAGCAAGTGGGTCTCTACCCGAATCCTTCCGTCGGGTACACGGGCGATGAGATTCGCGGCGGGTCCGTCGGCGGTGGAAAGCAAGGATTTTTTGTGCAGCAGACGATCGTGACCGCGGGAAAGCTAGGAAAGAGCCGCGAGGTTTTTGGAAGGGAGGCCAAGCTGGCCGAGATCGAAGCCCAGGAGCAGCGCACCCGCGTCACCACCGCGGTGAAAATGGCGTTCCTCCGCGTGCTGGCGGCGCAAGAATGGTTGGAAGCACGGCGCGATCTGGCGAAGATTGCGAAAGACGGCGCGCAGACGCAGAGAGAATTGATGAACACGGGTCAGGCAGATGAATCCGAAGTGCTGGAAGCGGAAGTCGAGTCGCAACGCATGCGCATGGCGGCGCGCATGCAAGAGAACACGCTGCGGGAAGAATGGCGCTCGCTGGCGGCGGAAATTGGCCAGCCAGAGTTACTGCTGGCTACGGTCGCGGGTGATCTCGAACGCGGCTGGCCTGAACTGAATGAAGAGGAAGCCGTGGAAGCCATAGCGAAGCAGAGTCCTGCCGTCGAGATCGCGCAAATGGCCAAGGGGCGCGCTGAGGCAGTTCTGGCGCGGGCGCAACGTGAGCCTATTCCGGACATATCGTTGCGCGCTGGAATGGAGTACAACCACGAAACTCTGGGAAGCGTGCCATTCGCGAAAGGCTGGGAAGGGATCGCGGAAGCAAGCGTGGAGATTCCGATATTCAATCGCAACCAGGGCGGCATCGGCGCCGCTCGCGCGGATGCGGATCGCGCGGAGCAGGAAAAGACGCGCGTCGCGCTGACGCTGCGCGAGCGCGCCGCCACCGTGGTCGATGAGTATGCGAATGCCAAGCTGATGGCCGTCGAGTACCGCGACGAAATTCTGCCCCATGCGAAGAAGGCTTACACCCTGCTGGTCGATAAGTACGGAAAAATGCTGGCCTCCTATCCGCGCGTGTTGGAGTCGCAACGCAAACTCTACGAACTTCAGATCGAGTACATCGCCGCGCTCGAAGGTGTTTGGACCAACGGCTTGGCCTTGCAAGGCTACCTGCTTACAGACGGACTTGAAGCTCCTGCGCGGCCGGGCGAAGTCGACCGGCCCATCCGGGAGACCAACGTGCCGCTGCCCGAGCGGAGCATGTCGCCAGGCGAAGCAATGCCGCGCCCGTAAGTAAGCATCCAGGCGGCATTTGTGCCGGAAATCTGTGAGTCAAGACGTTGTGCCGGAAAACTGTGAGTCATGACAATGTCCACGGCAACGCCCGTTCGCCCGAACATCTCACGCATTGTTGGCTTCCAGCCGCCAGCTCTACTTCCGCCGCGCTTCCCTGCCCCTTGTAGGGGAGGGGCTTGCCCCTCCCTCCGCTGCGGACCGCTCCTTGGCTTCGCTACGTGTCGAGTGCGAAACACTGGTACCCCAGTAGCGTTGACCAACCTAAAATTTAGTGGGTACTGTGCATAATAGGGCGCCCGGGTGTCAGCAGACGTGTTTCCCTTGATTCCGCAACCAGCGGATGGCCCCATTTTGACGTTGATTCGGCTTGGGCGTGTCCTACAGGCACTAAGCTCGGCTTCCTAGGGTCGGAAGATCGTATTTAACCAACTGGTTTAGCTGAACCGGCCAGTGCACGGCTCGCGGTGGATGTGGCAGATGGAGATTCGAATAGAGCGATGACAACAGTGTTGAAAGCCGGACGTTACGAGATTATCGGCGAACTGGGCCGCGGCGCCATGGGTGTGGTTTATAAGGCGACAGACCCTGTGATCGGGCGCACAGTCGCGGTAAAAACCATCAAATTGAGCGAAGAAGGCACGGGATTGTCGCGTCCCGAGCTGCTGACGCGGTTCCAAACAGAAGCGCGCGCCGCTGGTTTGCTGACCCATCCCAACATTGTGGTCGTGTTTGACGCGGGCGAAGAAGACGGCCTGTACTACATCACGATGGAACTGGTGGAAGGCAAGAGTTTGCAAGCGCATCTGGATGGTGGGCAAGCGTTCGCGCTGCCTCGCGTACTGCGCATCATGGAGCAGACGTGCAGCGCACTCCAGTTTGCGCACGAGCGAAACGTCGTGCACCGCGACATCAAGCCGGCGAACATCATGCTGACCGCCGACGACACGGTGAAGGTCACCGACTTCGGCACGGCGAAAATCCTGCAGTTCGGCACCATGCAGCAGACGGCTCACGTGATGGGTACGCCCAGCTACATGTCTCCGGAACAGGTGAAGGGCCGGGCGGTCGATGGGCGCAGCGATATTTTCTCGCTGGGCGTGTTGCTCTACGAAATGGTGACCGGTGAGAAGCCCTTTCCAGGGCAGAACATCACCACGGTCATCTACAAAATCGTGAATGAAGAGCCGGTCCCGCCGCGGCAGATTAACCCGACGATTCATCCTGGTATAAACGCGGTGGTGATGAAGGCGCTGGCCAAGGAGCCAGAAGCGCGCTACCAGAGTTGCCGCGAAATGCTCGAGGATTTGCGAAATTACCGCACCGTCGCGCCAGGGGCCAGTCCAGACAAAACCATGGTATCCGGCGGGCCAGGCGGACTGGGCGCGCCGAACGCGACTCTGCCTCTCGCTGGCATGGGAGTAGGCGCGCAGGGCGGCCGAAACGTTCACACCGAAGACCCGATGATCATGGCAACAACGCGCTCGTTGAACGCGCGGGCTTCCAGCCCCACGCAGACCCCCGCGGTGCGCCGTACCGGGCCCATAACTCCGATCGCGCCCATTGAAGAACCGAAAAAAAAGAGCATCATCGGGACCATCTTCATCGCATTGCTATTGCTCGGCGTGATCGCCTACGGAGTGCAAAAGCTGCGGCCTGTCCTTGAAGATGCCCGCAAGATAAACGCCGCGCAGAAGCACGCCGAAAACGACGCCGCGGCGGCTTCTACTCCGGCAGATGGCGCGGCAAATCCTTCAGCCAGTCCCGCCGGAACGGAAGCACCAGGTGCAGCAACTTCCGATGCGGCAGCGGAAAAGAAACCTGCAGAGCCACCTGTGGAAAAGCCAGCACCGAAGAAGGCCGAGCCCGTTGTGAGCGCGCAGGCAGCGGAGTACAAAGGGCGAATTGAAGAAGCCATCGCGGAGAAGGGATTGAACGGGCGCGCTAAGGTCCAAGCCATTGGAAACACACTGATTCTGGCGGGCAAACTGCGTCCTGCGGAACATGGCGCGCTACTGAAGTTCTTGCGCGATGCTCCGCCGAGCGTACGGGTGGTGGATCACATCGAGTATGAAGATGCGCCAGCCACCGAGAATGGACATGACGCAGAAGGCGGTCATCCCATTCCGCCGAGCGGCCGCGGCGCGATCCACGTGGTCTCGGACCTGGTTGGCGCGACGGCGGTGCTGCGCGGCCCAGCGGGACGCGTACTCAATCAATGCCAGACCCCATGCAGCTTCAATGACCTTGCGCCCGCGCAGTACAGCCTGGAAGTCCAGAAGGAAGGCTACCAGCCGATGCAGACCGCCCTGCAGGTAAAGGCGGGAAATGTCGTCGATCAAAAGGTGACGCTCGAATCGCTGGCAAAAGGCTTGCTTCTCTCCAGCCGCCCTGCAGGTGCGGATGTGTTCATAAACGGAGCGAAGCAATCCGGCCAAACCCCGTTGACGTTGCCGCTTGCGCCGGGCTCGTACAACCTAGTACTGCGGATGCCGGGTTACGAAGCGTATGCCACCAGCGTACAGATCAAGGACAATGTCCAAACGCAGCTTCTGGATGTGCCTCTGAAGGAAAAATCAACGGTGAAAGTGGCGTGGGCACAGGTAGAAACGACTCCAAAGGGCGCGGAGATCTTCGTGGACGGGCAGACGACGGGGCAAATGACGCCGGGCCGGGTACAAGTGCCGT
>Ga0307478_10003127_pt1 | contig 12457 bp, 11 predicted proteins | sample atmos_gasesECM4C_2_FD_203713 | JGI IMG/M metagenome (GOLD analysis project Ga0307478, IMG submission 203713) | Hardwood forest soil microbial communities from Morgan-Monroe State Forest, Indiana, United States - atmos_gasesECM4C_05 | ecosystem: Environmental > Terrestrial > Soil > Temperate...
GCAAGTGCGGCGAGGACCTCCTTGGTCGAGCGCACGCGACAGAGCCGAGGGAATATCTTCTCGAATGCGAAACGATGCTGTTCACCATCCTGACCGGAGCAGGCGTCTTCAACGACGACAAAGCCAAAGCCGAGGCCGGTACCCTGCCGCGCCGTGGACTCTACCCCCACATTGGTGGAGATTCCGGTGAGGACGACCGTGTCGACACCACGCGACCTAAGCTGCTGCTCAAGGTCGGTTCCGGCAAAGGCGCCCCAGTGACGTTTCGTGAGCAGGATGTCGCCGGGCTGAAATCCAGCAGAAGGAGCAATCTCCGAGGCAACGGCGGGAAGCGGTTTATGCCCCAGATTGACTGGCTGGTCGACAGGAAGCTCGAGGAAATCGTTGAGGTCGACGCGGACATAAACAACTGGGGCACCGTGGCCGCGAAACACTTCGGCCAGCTTTGCCGAATTGGCAACGACCTGTGCGGCTGCATGAGGCGCGGTACTCATGCCGACGATGGCATTCTGGAGGTCAATGAGAACAAGTGCGGTTTTGTGGGGATCAAGCTGAAGTTCTGCCATGGGGCTCCTTTGGAAAAGACTTGTCACCAAAATCGAGGGCACCCTCGATTTCTAAGGTATAGAATATGAGGATGCCCTCGAATTTGTCAAATTCGATAAGAGTCGCCCCGCAACAGGAGCGCTCTTCACACAGGCTCGCCAGTTTCCTGAGTGCGGCGGCGGAACTGTTTGTCGAGGTTGGCTATGATGCAACCACGATGACCGCGATCGCGGAGCGCAGCGGCTCTTCGATCGGGGCGCTGTACAACTACTTCCCGGACAAACGGGCCGTCGCCCTTACATTGTTGGGCCAGTACGCCCAGGAGATGGAAGAGCAATGGAGGCCATTGATAGCGCAGGCAGAGAACCTCACTCATCGAGAGTTCGCGAGTCTCTTTATCGAACGGATCATTGAAATTCTTCAGGTACGTCCGGCTTATCTGAGACTGCTCGCGGCGCCGATTCGGCTACGCCGCGACCCCGCTGTGAAGCGAGTCCTGCGAGCCAACATCGCGAATGCCTTTAGAGCAAAGAACCCATCCCTTTCAGACGAGCGAGCGGTGCTGGCTGCGAACGTGACTCTCGAGATGGTCAGAGGCTTGAAGACCCTCTATGGAGAAGCGGGCGATAAAGGGAGAGACTTAGTTGTGGCTGAATTCAAGAAGGCGCTGACCCTATATTTGGGAAGCGTTTTGGGCTCATGAAGTCGCCCATAACAGACGCCTGTCGGATGACGGCGATTCGGAAACTCTCTCCCTTTTTGATCGCCTGCCGGATTGGAAATCTAAATCGAATGGTTGCGGGGTTCGCTGAAAAGAAGGGATTTGTTGGTGCAGGGGTTTGATTCAAACGCTTCAGAGGTAACCAGAAGTCGGCTTTCAGGAAGTAATCGATCCCTCCTGGATCACGGCAAGACCTGAACAATCCAGCGTGCCAGCATTGGCCCGCAATTTTCCGGCCGGGCTACACTGGGGGAGGCAGCGTACCGCGAGTTGCTCTTTCAAAATGATCTCTTTCTCAAACATCAATAAGCAGTATGGCAAGCAGTTGCTCTTCGTGGATGCTTCATTTCAGTTGAATCCCGGCGAAAAAGTTGGGCTGGTCGGCCCCAACGGGTCGGGCAAGACAACGCTATTCCGGATGGTGGTCGGCGAGGAAACTCCCGACGAGGGCGCGGTCTCTGTTCCCAAGAAGCTGACAATCGGCTACTTTCGCCAGGACGTCGAGGAAATGCAGGGCCGCTCGGTCCTGGATGAAGCGATCGCAGGCAGCGGACGCGTCGGCGATCTGCACCACGAGCTCGAAGCCTTGCAGCGGGAAATGTCCGACGCTGACAAGGCGAATGACATGGACCGCATCCTTGAGCGCTTCGGCCACGTTCAGGAGGAGTACGAGCATTTAGGCGGTTACGCGCTCGAATCGCAAGCCCGTGAAGTGTTGCACGGTCTGGGATTCAAAGACGATCAGATTGATGGCGACGTGGGCGCTCTTTCCGGCGGATGGAAAATGCGGGTTGCGCTGGCTCGGGTGCTACTCGGAATGCCGGATGTATTGCTGATGGACGAACCGACGAACCATCTCGACATCGAATCCATCATCTGGCTGGAGCAGTTCCTCAAGTCATTTCCTGGAGCGCTGCTGATGACCTCGCACGACCGCGAGTTCATGAATCGTCTGGTCTCAAAGATTGCAGAGATTGATAGCGGCGAAATCATCACCTACTCGGGTGACTACGACTTCTACGAGCGCGAAAGGGCGGTGCGAGAGAGCAATCAGCAGGCAGCGTTCGCCCGGCAGCAGTCGATGCTTGCCAAGGAACAGCGCTTCATTGATCGTTTCAGGACGCACGCGGCCAAGGCGGCCCAGGTGCAGAGCCGGATCAAGGCCTTGGACAAGATCGAGAAGATCGAACTACCGAAGAAACGCCAAGTGGTGAAGTTTGACTTTCGTGTCCCTCCGCGATCCGGCGAACAGGTGGCGGTCCTTGAGAATCTGCACAAGAGTTACGGCCCACGTGTGATTTACGAAGGATTCAATCTCACCATCCGCCGCGGAGAACGCTGGGCCGTCATGGGGAGAAACGGCGCGGGCAAGACTACGCTTCTTAAAATGATTGCCGGAGCGAGTGCTCCAGATGCCGGAAGCGTGCGGCTCGGCGCCAGCCTGCAGATGGGCTACTTCGCGCAACAGTCTTTAGACACGCTCAATTCCGATCTCGCCGTCATCGAACAGTTGCAACAGGATTTTCCCCAGGACGGTCTTGGGTCACTGCGGAACCTGGCAGGAGCATTCCAGTTCTCCGGCGAAGACGTGGATAAGAAGATCCGCGCACTCTCCGGCGGAGAAAAATCGCGGCTGGCAATAGCACGCATGCTTTACAACCCGCCGAACTTCCTGGTGCTCGACGAACCGACGAATCACCTGGATCTTGCAACCAAGGAAATGCTGGTGGACGCCCTGAAGGATTTTGAAGGCACCATGATCTTCGTCTCGCATGACCGCATGTTCCTTCGCGGTCTCGGCTCGCGTGTGCTGGAACTGGGCGGTGAGAGCGGCACGGACCGCCATCCCACGGTTTATCCTGGGTCATACGTTGAGTACGTGCAGAAGCTAGGACATGAGGCGCCTGGGATCTATTCGTAGTCCTTGAAGGGCTTTTGTGCAACGACTCGGCCGGCGGATGAACCGCGAACCCAATATCTACGGAACCGACGGAGATGCTAGAAAAGCAGTCGCCGTTTATACGCCGTTGGCTTTGGCGTTCTATGACTTGGCGGTCTTGCGGATTTCCAATTCCTTTGTCTGGGAATGTGACTCGCAGGTGCTCCTGAATTTCTACAACCAGCATATCTCTGATAAGCATCTGGATATCGGTGTGGGAACTGGTTACTTTCTCGATAAATGCCGGTTCCCGTCCACCGCCCCGACGATTGCACTGTTCGATTTAAACCCTCACAGCCTCGCGAGATCAGCCAAGCGCCTACGTCGCTACAATCCGTCCTGTCATTTAGGCAACGCTCTTCAGCGCATCGATATCAGCATGTCTGGATTTGAGTCCATCTCGCTCAACTATCTCTTGCACTGCCTGCCTGGCAATTTGGCGAGCAAGAGCATCGTATTTGAGCACGTGAAACCTCTGCTAAGAGATGGCGGGGTAATATTCGGTTCTACGATCCTAGGCGAAGGTGTGCGGCACAACCCGCTGGCCAAACAACTGATGAAGATTTACAACGCGAAAGGGATTTTCAGCAATTTGTCGGACCGGCAGTCCGATCTTGAGACGGGGCTCAAGGTACATTTCGATGAACACACAATACACATTGCCGGGTGTGTAGCGCTGTTCAGCGCCAGAAAACGAATGGCGCGGACCGTTACCGGGGCTAGCCCAGAAGTTTAAGGACAGAAAGGGACTTGGTGAGAGTCGCCACCTTCAACATTAACAACATCAATGAGCGGCTCAACAACCTCCTGGCGTGGTTAGCGAAAGCTGAACCGGACGTGGTGAGTCTCCAGGAACTGAAGCCGGAGCAGGGAGCCTTTCCCGTGGATGCCCTTCGAACTCTCGGGTACGAAGCGGTCAGCTCCGATGTCGCCTGAAAGATCGCGCCCCGTAGAAAGGCTCCAGAGCCCATTCCAATCGGTGCCTTTGCACGCGGATGTTGTTTCGGAGTGCAGTACGGTCCAATGTTTTCACGGTTGTCGCCTAACGAATTTCCAAATGTCTGGTGGCCCCGGCGTGAGTCGAACACGCGACCCTTCGTTTAGGAAACGAATGCTCTATCCATCTGAGCTACGGGGCCTTTTCGGATTATAAACGCGCCGTCCCTTGTCCCAACCCTTGTCCCCATAAGGGTCCCGCGCTGGCCCAGTTTTATCCCCTTTTTACCAATGCACATCCATGCGTAACCATTTGAAAACATGAGAGGCAGGCCCATTAGGAAACCGCTGCTCAATCGACTGAGCTACGGGGCCGCAGGAGCAAGTTCATTATCTCATGTCGATCTGGCAAATTTAACTTCTGTAATGCTTGGTTTCTGAGTCTCGAGGCGAACATCCGGCTTGATGCGCTTGGGGTATGCCGGACTGGTTTGCTCCGGACTTGGCAAATGATTTACTCTCGCCGCAGTCGATCATGAACCCGACGAACGCCAGTTCCGATACCGCAACCGACAAGTTTACCCATGCGATGCGTCGGGAAATCTACCAGCAGCCCCAGGCCATCGCGAAAACCATTGAACAGCATCTTAAGGACGACATTCTTTTCCCGGGCGAACTGAACGCGATTGAGAGTGCGCTCCTGACTTTCGAGAAGCTGATTATCGCCGCCAGCGGATCGAGCCGCCACGCCGGTCTGGCGGGCGAAATCATGATCGAGGACCTTTCCGGCGTCGCCGTGGACGTGGAATATGCGAGCGAGTACTGCTATCGCTCCACACATGCAGCGGTAGATCCGATCGTGATGGTGGTGACGCAATCCGGTGAAACTGCCGACACGATTGCCGCGCAACGCGAGGCGCTGACCCGCGGCGTGAAGACCATTGCAGTTTCCAACGTGGCGGAGGCTACGATTCCTCGCGAGGCTAGTGCGGCGTTGATCACGGGAGCTGGTCCCGAGCTGGCCGTTCCTGCGACTAAGAGTTTCACTACGCAGGTCACGGTACTCTATTTGATGGCATTGTTCCTGGCACGAAGGCGAGGCCGGATGACCTCGGAGGTCACGCGCTCCTATCTGCAGCGGCTGCAGCGGCTCCCCGATGCGATTGAAAAGAATCTTCGGGACTGGGACGATCTGGCGGAACAATTTGCGCAAAAGCATTTTCGGGCAGAAAAGTTCCTGTACCTGGGACGGGGCGTACACTACGCCATTGCGCGCGAAGGAGCGCTCAAGCTCAAGGAAACCTCCTACGCGCATGCCGAAGGCTACCCTGCGGGAGAGCTTAAGCACGGGCCGAACGCTCTGGTGGACGAACACCTTCCGGTCGTGGTGCTGGCAACCTGCGACAAACATGATCCGGATTCGGTGCTGCGCTATCAGCGGACTCTCGACGTGATGAAAGAGGTCAAGTCGCGGCGTGGGCGGCTGGTGGCGGTCGCGACCGAAGGCGATGGGGAGGTCGCCGGAGTCGCCGATGATGTGTTTCATGTTCCGGCAGCGCCCGAACTATTGTTGCCGATCGTCGAGGTAATTCCCCTGCAACTGTTCGCTTATCATGTGGCAACGAAAAAGGGATACAACGTAGACCATCCGCGGAATCTGGTAAAGGCGGTGGTCACGGAGTAGGAGTTAAGAGAGAGTCAAGAGCAAGACCGGCCCCTGCCGTTTCACTCCACATTCTGACTTTGTTCTTCGTCCAAGGAGTTCATGCCCAACACCAGTTCCGCTCACGTTGACCTGCAGGCCGTCGCGAAAGACATTATGCGGCAACACGGCTTTGAGCCCGACTTTCCACCTGGGGTACAGCAGCAACTGATGGAATTGCGGGCTCATCCTCCGGCAGTCATTGCGGGAGGAGCCGTCCGCGATCTGCGGAGTCAATTGTGGTCCTCGATTGACAACGACACGTCGCGAGACCTGGACCAGATCGAGGTTGCTGAGCGACTGTCGAACGGTGATGTAAAGGTTCTGGTTGGAATAGCTGATTTGGACGCATTTGTCCTCAAGCAGAGCGCAATCGATCAGCATGCCGCGCGGGAAACCACGACTGTTTACGCCGGAATCAGAAACTTCCCCATGCTGCCGGAAGAACTTTCCACGGGCAAGACTTCCCTGCTGGAAAATCAGGACCGGTTGAGCGTGGTTATCGAGTTTGTGGTGGACGGCACCGGCCACGTGTCCTCCAGCGACGTTTATCGCGCCGTGGTTCGGAACCAAGCCCAACTGCAATACAACTCCGTAGGAGCCTGGCTGGAAAACACCGCAGCGGCGCCGCCGAAGTTAGCGGCGACCGCGGATCTGCAGGCACAACTGCGGTTGCAGGATGAAGTAGCGCAGAAGCTGAGAAGTCGGCGCTACGAAAATGGAGCGCTCGACCTCCAGACCGACGAAATTTATCCCCTAATGATGAATGCGCAGGTTGTCGACGTAGTGAACCAGCAGAAAAACCATGCCACTGAGTTGATTGAAGACTTCATGATTGCCGCGAACGGCGTGGTGGCGCGGATGCTGGAAAAAGTTTCGTCTTTACGCCGCATTGTCAAACAGCCGGAGCGCTGGGACCGCATCGTGCAACTGGCAGCGAACTTCGGCGAGAAGCTTCCCGCCGAGCCCGATTCCAAAGCACTCAACGATTTTCTGATCAAGCGCAGGGCGGCCGATCCAAATCATTTTGCCGACCTCTCGCTGGCCGTGATCAAGTTAATTGGGCCTGGAGAATACGTTCTGGAGCGGCCGGGCGAGCCCGCCCCGGGACACTTCGGGCTGGCAGTGCAGGATTACACGCACTCGACCGCTCCCAATCGACGGTTCCCTGACATCGTGACGCAAAGACTGGTCAAGGCAATGCTGGCTGGACAACCTAATCCCTACTCCGATGACGAACTTTCCACGATCGCCGCCAACTGCACAGAGAAGGGAGACGCGGCGCGAAAGGTTGAGCGCGAAATGTCGAAGCGGCTGGCCGCGGTCGCGCTGCAGCATCGCATCGGCGCGGTCTTCGACGCTATCGTCACCGGCGTCACTTCCAACGGAACCTTTGTTCGAGTGCTGCAACCGCGCGTTGACGGATTGCTGGCGCAAGGGCAGCAGGGAGTCGACGTTGGAGACAAGTTCAAGGTCAAGCTGATTCGCACCGACGTGCAGCATGGCTTTATCGACTTTGCCCGCGTTTGAGGAGTTTCTGGTCTCCAGTTTCTCGCAGTGTTTCGATCAATCGGTCCCGTGCAGCCGATTCGTGTCTGCGTTGGTGTAGATGTGAGTGGCGTGCCGGGTTCGGGCCCTGTCGTACGCGGCCGCCTCTGCCAGGGTGATTCCATAACCACGCTCGCGCAGCGCTTGAGCGGTGGTCATCTGCCATACTCCGTTATCGAGAATGCTTGGAGGAAGCTGATCGGAGGATGGTTCCGGAGGTCGAATGGGAGATGGTTCTGCGGGCGGAATGGGAGATGTCTGCTGCAGCAGACCCGGGAATGGCTCGGCGAGAAAACTAAGCGTGAGATCGCTCGGGAAAACCTCTGTGTAATAGATGGGAGACAGATCCACAGCCGGATGCGGCTGAGGCACAAAGGTCTGAGTGTCCGCTCCCGCAATAAGACCCTCGGTGGCGTTGCTGGCGCCTGCTTCCAAAGGCGGCCCAGTCAGCGACAGAGAGGGCGTGGAAATGGGGCGTGCGAAAAGGGGTGAGGCATGGTTCGTCGGGTCCGGGTTCATCAGATACTGCGGGCCCGTGGCGAAGTTTGTGTCCTGAGCGAAAGCCATGGCAAAGGAAAGCACGAACAGTGCGCCAAGAAACTTGTAGCAAAAGAAGACGCGCATAGGACCTCCGCGATGGAGCAGATGGAGTAATTATGAAGCAAAAGCGGTGTCCGCGGCCAGAGTCGTTGGACCCTACTTACCGCTCTGGTCAAGGCTCTTGGCCTCTATCGGCCGGCTCTCCCGCCGGCGCTGGCGTCCGGCGCGCAGCAGAAACAGCATGTAGAACACGATCGCCAGATTTCCCAGAAATAACGCGGAACGAAAAAGGTTGATGCCACGCATAAGGCCGCGAATCTCAAGAGGGAGCAGAAGAGTTCCCGAGACAAAAGCAACCCATTCCGCCCAGGTACGCTCCTTCCACAGGCCGTAGGCCTCGGCAAAGCGCAGGAGAGAATAGGCGAACGCGAATTGCGCCGCCATCCACAGGCGGGCATCGGTCAGTTGGTCCGCAAAATCAAGGAAGAGTTGTGCCCAGTGCCGGTCGGTGCTGATGTGCAACCGAGCCAGCAGGCTCTCGGCAATCACCCAGGCGTCCTTGTGGACGAGCAGAATAGCGCTCAGCCCGATCAACAAGACGAAGATGCCTTTGATGAATTCGAAGGAAGCAACCACGCGCAGCAGATTTCTCTGGGTGTGGTGTAGATCGATTTTCGTTGCTGGCGATAGCATGCGGCGCGCGAACAACCCTCAGAGTAGCAGCGCTGGTTGCATCGTTCTCTTTCCCGATGCCCACAATGCGAATCGATTTCTCATGAACGAGTTACAGCTTTTTGGGCGCGAACTGCGGCTCGAAGCTCGGTCACAATCTCCTGAGAAGCTTTGATCGCGGCAGCATGCTGGTTCACGTTGAAGGAAATAGCGCCCACGCGCGCGTGTCCTCCTCCGCCGTAACGCTCACAAATCTTGGCCAGATTCACGACTGGATCCTGCGGAGCCCAGGGGTTGGATCCGACCGAAACCTTCACCCGGAAACTGCTTTTGCTGAGTCCCACGCTATAGATCGATTCGGGATGGAGGTAGTAGGGAACGAACTTGTTATACCCTTCGAGATCCTGATCAGTGACGTCGAAGAAAATGGTTCCGTCGATGCACTCGGTGCGCTGCTTCAGGATTTCGATTGAGATTTCGTGGCGGCGGAGCAGCGGCGGCAGCAGCGGAGCCACGAACGGCTCTTCCAGAATTGCGGCCAGAGACTTGGTGGCGAGGAGCGGAATCAGGTTCGGGACAAACTGATCTGGTGCGGACTCGATGACCATTGTCAGCTTCATGGCAGGCGCCTGCATCTCCACTGCCGTCTTGGCATCGGCGTAGAGAGCGCCATCGATGATGTCAGTCCAGTGGACGAGGTCGGCCACGGGAGCGGGATCGAAGCCAAAGCGCTGTTGCGCGATCATAGCGATAAAACTGGTACAGGACTTGAAGTCCGGATCGTAGAACTTTCGATCGCTCTGGTCCTGTTCGAAGTGCGCGGCGTCTGCCGGCGAGAGGAACGCGCTCTCATGATGGTCGAACCACCAGGTGATCTTGGGCGAACTGGAGTACTTGAAATCGACGATGGCGTTTTCGTCCCCGTCAAATTGGGATTCGTCGAAGAGCGCTCCGGCGCGATGCAAGAGGCCAGAGAAGACGAAGTTGGCGTCTTCGCGAATCCGTTCGCGATAAAAACGAGAGAAGAGTGCGGCGGAGCAAGCTCCGTCGAAACACTTGTCGTGGTAGAAGACTCTGACTTTCAATCCATTCCCCGGTGGTACAAGAATTCCCGCCGCCCGCAAAGACCCGTCCTTGAGGTTGGAGGGCAAAGTAAAAGCTAATAGGAATGACAGCTTACAGGAAGAAAGTCAAGGGCACGGTCACACAGACTTAGCCCACGGGAGTATGGCGCTCAGCAAAATCGCCTAGCAGGGGGAGCTTGAACATCTCGCCCTGCAGAGCCTTCAGGACCAGCACTACCCAAACCGCGAAAAACGCGAGGCCGACCACCATGGAGACCAGCAGCAGGAGCAGAGGGGCGACCAGCGGAATGAAAAACAGGAGAAAGCCCACAACCCTGAGGGTGGCTCCAATTACCAAGCCAGCCAGACAAAATCCCAGAATTTGAAACGAATGGAAGCGCACGAAACGGCTCTTGTTGTAGGGCTCGACGAGAAGAAAAACGATCGCCGGCAGAAGAAAGTAAGCCAGGCCGCCGGCCAGGGTCTCGGGGAGTATTCCCACCATTCCTTGTGCGCGCTCGACAGGACGCATGGCTCGGCCGCAGCCCGGACAGTAAGCAGCGGTGTCGGGCATCGGGGCGGCGCAGTCGGGGCAAGAGAGAGGCATGTTTTCGGGCATTCTTGTCGAACAAGTCGTTGCCGCGCACCTTACCAGAACGCGGTACGGCGAGGCAAACCGGGTGACAAACCATCTTGCTGGCGCCGCTCAGCAGCCAGCATGGCTTTCAGGCGGACCGCGCCTTACGGCAATCCTCACAAACGCCGTAAATCTGGAAAGTGTGACGGGTGGTCGTGTAGTGGTGCCTGCGCCCGATTTCCTGCTCCAACTGGTCTACTTCGCGGGAAAAGAATTCCACCGAACTGCCGCACTCGGTGCAAACCATGTGGTGATGGCTGCGCCGGTTATATTGGTGCTCGTAGCGGGCGACGCCGTCGTGGAACGCGACTTCGCTGGCCAGTCCGCACTCGGCCAGCAGCTTGAGAGTGCGGTATACGGTGGTGTATCCGATGCCTGCGTCCTTTTTCTGTACCAGGCGGTGCAGTTCGTCGGTGGAGAGGTGGTCGCGGGTTTCCAGAAATGAGCCCAGGATCGTGTCACGCTGCGCCGTCTGCTTCAGGCCGACCCGCTTGAGATGGCGGTGAAGGATGGCTTGAGCTTCGCGCACCATCTCCCGCGAGATGGAAGGCTGGTCATCGATGCGCTTCTGCAGCATGAAAGGTCAGGATAGCATCGGGCATCTTGAAAATGAAATTCATTTTCAGCAAGGCGCCAGGGCTGAAGGCGCTGTTGATTTTGCAGGATTCCACGGCGCGGCTGGAAGCCGCACCCGTGCGAAACGGCTGCTAGAATCAACTTGCTCATGAGCACTCTTACTGTGACCGGCGTTCCTACCTCGCGGCGTTCAACCGGGGTGAGGGTTCTCCTCTGGATGTTGTTGATCGTCGTCGTGTTGATGGTGGGCGTGGTCGCTTTCGCCTACTTTGTTGCCCGCTCTGCCCTGCCCCAGCTTGACGGACGCCTCCAGGTGAAAGGCCTTTCGGCGGCGGTGAGAGTGACGCGCGACAGTCACGGCGTCCCGGCCATCGAGGCCACAAACCTGGAAGATTTGTTTCTGGCCCAGGGCTACGTCACGGCGCAAGACCGGCTCTGGCAGATGGACATCATGCGGCGCTTCGCAGCCGGAGAATTATCCGAGATTCTGGGCGAGGACACACTGAAGATCGACCGCGAGCAGCGCATTCTGGGACTGCGGGCGGCGGCGAGGAAAGGTTTGCAGACGGCGAGTCCCCGCGATCGTGCTTATTTTGAAGCGTACGCGCGGGGAGTGAATGCATTCATCGAGAGCCATGGCAGCAGCTTTCCGATTGAGTTCCGCATTTTGGGCTATCGGCCTAAGCCATGGCAGCCGGAGGATTCCATCGTCATCGCCAATCAGATGGTGAAGGATCTCAATTACTACACCTTTCGGGACACACTCGCCCACGAGAAAATCCTGGCAAAGCTGGGGCCGGAGTTGACGGCTGATTTATACGTGAACCGCTCCTGGCACGATCGCCCGCCCACCGTGATGCGCGAAGACCTCAACGATCAGGAGCATCAGGGCGATTCGGACGATGACGATGATGAGGATGACTCGGGACTGGACACGTCGGTGACCCAGCAAAGAAGCACGGCATCCGAAATCTGGGCACAGCACGCCCTGGAAGCGGTGAATGGATCGAACGACTGGGTCGTTTCAGGCGCACACACGATCACGGGCAAACCGCTACTTTCGAATGATATGCACCTCGGGCATCAGATGCCGAACCTGTGGTACGAGGCGCATTTGAAGTTGGACGAAGCCGACTCCGTCAATCTGGATGTGGCGGGAGTAACGCTGCCCGGAATGCCCTACGTGATTGTTGGCCACAACCAGCGCATCGCGTGGGGATTCACGAATGTTGGGCCGACGGTGGCCGATGCCTTCGTCGAGAACTTCGACGGGCAGGGAGACTATCAGACGCCGAAGGGTTGGGAGCAACCCGAACACCGGTCCGAGGTGATCCACATCAACGGCAAGCCAGACATAACGGTGGATGTGAGGATTACCCGACATGGGCCGATCATTACCGACCTCTTGCCCGGCGAGATCCGCCAAGTGGCGCTGCGCTGGACGCTGTATGACGGCCTGCGCATGCCGTTTCTCGATGTCGATACAGCGCAGAACTGGGAGGAATTCCGCATGGCGTTCTCGCAACTGGATGCACCCGGGCAGAATGTGGTTTACGCCGACGTCGACGGAAACATC
>Ga0307478_10003128_pt1 | contig 12457 bp, 5 predicted proteins | sample atmos_gasesECM4C_2_FD_203713 | JGI IMG/M metagenome (GOLD analysis project Ga0307478, IMG submission 203713) | Hardwood forest soil microbial communities from Morgan-Monroe State Forest, Indiana, United States - atmos_gasesECM4C_05 | ecosystem: Environmental > Terrestrial > Soil > Temperate...
GCGGAACACCAATGCTTGCGCGACTGCGTGCGCGATCTGAATCATCTTTACCGCGCGACTCCGCAGCTGTACGGCAGCGATTGCGATCACGATGGATTCCGCTGGGTGGACCTGCACAATGCCGATGAAAGCATCTGGGCGTTCACCCGGCGCGCCATCGGCGGGGACGCCGGCGCCCCCGTCACCTGCGTCTTCAACGCGACACCCGTGCCGCGGGACGGCTACGGCCTCGGTGTCGCCGAACGAGGGACTTATCAAAAGATTTTCGATTCGGACGACGTAAAGTTCGGCGGGTCTGGTTACAACCGGCAATCGCAGTTGAGCGCGTCGGCTGAAGGCGCTCAAGGGTATCCGTATTCGTTGCGGCTGAATTTGCCGCCGCTCGGGGCGATGTTTCTCATCGGGCCGGTGTAGTGAAGCTCATCCAGTCGGGTAAGCCGCGTCCCCTGGGGGCCACGTGCACGAGCCGCGGAGTCAACTTCGCTCTGTTCTCGAGCAATGCGACCCGGGTGGAGGTGGGTCTGTTCGATGCCGACGGCGGTGCCGAGGTCGCGCGCTGCGATTTACCGGCACGCACCGGAGATATTTGGCATGGCCTGATCTCGCCGCGGCGCGCGGGGCCGGGAACCCACTATGCGTTCTACGTTCACGGACCGAATGAGCCGGAGAAGGGTCATCGCTTCGATGCCACGGCGGCCTTGATCGACCCCTATGCGCGCGCGCTCTCGCGCGGGCAGCCGCTGCGCTCGCGGGTGGTCGACGGCGGCTTCGACTGGGGCGGCGACCGGCCGCCCGCCATTCCCTGGCGCGATACCCTCATCTATGAGCTGCACGTGAAGGGATTTACGCGGCTTCACCCGGCGGTGCCGGCGGACTGGCGCGGCAAATATCTGGGAATGACGGTGGCTCCGGTGATCGAACACTTGAAGTCGATCGGCGTGACGGCGGTCGAGCTGTTGCCGGTTCAGTCCTTCGTCAGCGAGCCGTTTCTGGTCGACCGCGGACTCCGCAATTATTGGGGCTACAACTCGGTCGCGTGGTTTTCGCCGGCGAGCGAATACGCCCTGCAAGATGCCGTCGCCGAGTTCAAGACCATGGTGAAGGCGCTGCATGCGGCGGGAATCGAAGTGATACTGGACGTGGTGTTCAACCACACCGCCGAGGGCAGTGAATTGGGCCCGCTCCTGTCATGGCGGGGGATAGACAATTCGGTGTACTACCGCCTCATGCCGCAGGACAGGCGCTTCTATGAGAACGTCACCGGCTGCGGCAACACCGTCAACTGCGAGCACCCGCAAGTTCGCGCGCTGATCATCGACTGCCTCAAATACTGGGTCGAAGAGATGCACGTGGATGGGTTCCGATTCGATCTGGCGACGGTGTTGGCCCGCGAAGGCAACGGATTCAACGAGCACTGCGCCTTCTTCAAATCGTTGCGCGCCGAACCCTCGCTCGCCTACGTCAAGTTGATCGCCGAACCCTGGGACGTGGGCTGGGGCGGCTATCAGCTCGGTCGATTTCCGCCGGGCTGGGCGGAGTGGAACGACCGCTATCGGGACGCGGTTCGCTCGTTCTGGCGGCGCGACGGCGGGAAAATCGGCGAGTTCGCGGAGCGATTCGCCGGTTCCAGCGACGTGTTCAGGCACAACGGCCGCAAGCCCACCGCCAGCATCAATTTTCCGACGGCACACGACGGCTTCACGCTCTGCGATCTGGTTACCTACGGTGAGAGGCATAACGAAGCCAATCTCGACGCCAACACCGACGGTCACAACGACAATCTGAGCTGGAATTGCGGAGCCGAGGGCCTTACCGACGATGCCGGCATACTCAAGCTGCGCAAGCGGCAAATGCGCAATATATTGGCGACGCTGTTCCTTTCGCAGGGCGTGCCCATGCTCCAGGCCGGCGACGAATTCGCGCGCACGCAGCGCGGCAACAACAACGCCTACTGCCAGGACAACGAGATATCCTGGGTCGATTGGCGTCTGCGCAGCATCAACCGGGATCTGCTGGGGTTCGTGCAATTGCTGGCTCGCTTACGCCGGCGGCATGTCGAGTTTCGCCGCGAGACCTTCCTCAAAGGGGCGGCGTCGCGCGCCAGCGTCAAGGATGTGATGTGGTTGAACGTAGGCGGCATCGAGATGAAGCAAGGTGAGTGGCAGGATGGAAATCTGCGCGCCTTAGGGATCTGGTTCGGGAAGCGGAACGATTTGCAGGGCCGCCTGCTGTTGTTGCTGAATGCGGGCGACTCGGAGCAGGTATTTATCCTGCCGGCGGCTCCGGCCGACGAGCCTTGGATCCGGCAATTCGACACGGCGCTCGATACTTACCATACGACGAGCCTTGGGCACGCGCGCGACTATCGCCTGGACCCCAGCAGTGCCGCTCTATTGGAGTGCTGAAATGGCGGACACGACAGTGATCGAGAGGTTGGCCCGGCTGCGGGGCATCGGCGACGCCTACCATGACTATCGCGGTGAGTTGCGGCACTTCAGTCTCGAGACGAAGAAAGGCCTGCTGCGGGCGATGGGGTGCAAGGTGGACGATCCGGCCGCGCTGGCGCTCGAACTGAGCCAGCTCGAGGTGGCTCGCTGGCGCAAGTTTCTGCCGCCGGTCGCGACCGCGCGCGGTGGGCGCATCGGGATCGATATCAACGTTACCGCGCGGGAATTCGGCGCCACGCTGGTGTGGTCGGTGCGCTTCGAGGACGGCTTGCGGCGCGACGGAGCGACCTCGACGGCCGATTGCCCGGAGATCTGGAGAGGCGAAGTCGAAGGATCATGGATCACGCGCCGGCGCTTCGAGTTGCCGGTCGATCTGCCCCCGGGTTATCACGAATTGGAGGCGAAAGTCGCCGCCGGCACCGCCGACCGCTGCCTGCTGATCATCTCGCCGCCGCGGTGCTATGAGCCCGCGTCGATCATCGCGGGCCGACGCCTGTGGGGCATCGCCGTACAGCTCTACACGCTGCGGTCACGGGAGAATTGGGGCATCGGGGATTTCAACGATCTGCGCGCGCTGATTCGCTGGGTCGCTCCGCACGGTGCAGGATTCATCGGCTTGAATCCCCTGCATGCGCTTGCGCCCGCGGATCCCGGGAGGGCCAGTCCGTACAGCGCCTCGACCCGGCACTTTCTCAACGTGTTGTACATCGCGGTCCCGTTGGTGCCGGAATTTCAAGAATGCGCGGCAGCGCGCGAGCGAATGGCCGATCCGGCGATCGTGGAGCGTCTCCAAGAGCTGCGCGGCCGCGAATGGGTGGATTACCCCGGCGTGGCGGACCTCAAATTTGAAATTCTCGCGCTGCTGTACCGCGATTTTTGCGACCGGCATCTGGCGCTCGGGACCGATCGGGCGCGGGCCTTTCGCGCCTTCACGGCGGCCGGCGGCGATCTACTGCAGTTGCATGCGCGGTTCGATGCGCTCGATCGGTATTTCCGCGCAACCCTGGGTGTAGCTTCCGGCTGGCAAAGCTGGCCGGAGGAGTTCCAGGATGCGAACGGCAAAGCCGCGGCGCGATTCGCCGCCGCGCATCCCGGCGAAGTCGAATTCTATGCGTATTTGCAATGGCTCGCGCATGAACAACTGTGCGGAGCGCAGGCGCTGGCGCGCGAACTCGGCATGCCCATCGGCCTCTACGGCGACTATGCGGTGGGCGCCAACCCATCCGGCTCCGAAACATGGGTCGATCAAATGAGTTATCGACTGGGTGCAGAGATCGGCGCGCCGCCGGATCCGCTGGCCCTCAAGGGTCAGGGCTGGGGCATACCGCCGCAGGATCCGCACCAGATGCTGGCGCAGCGGCTGCACGGCTTCGTGGCGCTGATCCGCAACAATATGCGCTACTACGGCGCCATGCGCCTCGATCACGTGATGTCGCTGTTCCGCCTGTGGTGGGTTGCGGCCGGGTTCTCTCCCACCGAGGGTGCGTACGTTCACTATCCCTTGCAGCAACTGCTCACGGTATTGTCGCTGGAAAGCGCGCGCGGCGCCTGCTTGGTCGTCGGCGAAGATCTCGGTGTGGTGCCGGACGAAATGCGCCGGGCCATGCCCGAATCCGGCCTCTACCATTACAAGGTGCTGTTGTTCGAAAAGGTGGCCGGCCGATTTCGGCAGCCCGACGAGTATGTGCGGGACGCATTGGCCACGGTCACAACCCATGACATGCCCACCTTACGCAGCTACTGGGAGGGACGCGACATCGAGCTGCGCCGCCGCCTGGGTCTCTACCCCAGCGCTGAGATCGAAGGCGACGTGATTCGAGAGCGCGAGCACGACCGGGAATTGCTGTTGGGAGCCCTGCAGGCGCAGGGACTCAAACCCGAGCAGCCGGCGACGCCGTCCGACTCATTCACCCCCGGGCTTGCGCACGCCTTGCATCTATACCTCGCGCGCTCGGCGACGGCGCTGGCCGCCCTGCAGATCGAAGATCTATTGGGCGAGACCCTCCCGGTGAACGTGCCCGGGACGGATCGGGAATATCCGAATTGGCAGCGCAAGGTGTCGGCCGATATCGAGGATATGGCCATGCGCGCGGATTTGGCGGCGCAGTTCGACGAAATTCGTCTGGCGCGAGGCTGACGACGCGGGCTACGTGGTCGAGCGCTGCGCCAATGAGCCGCTCGGGGACCGCCGCCCCAGCCCGCTGTCCGCAGCCGAGCGGCCGGTGGACTGTCTTTCCAGCTCCGCGCGCACGGCCGCGAAGTGCCTGACGCGCAGCGGCTTGAATACCAATAATGCCAGTGTTGCCGCCAGGACATTGAAAGTCGTCGCAATCACGAAGACGACATGCCAGCCCATGGATGCTGCGGTAGCTGCGGCAACCGGGACCAGCAAGGCGGCGGTGCCTTTGGCGGTGTACAGCATGCCGGCGTTAGCGGCGGCATACTTGCCGCCAAAGGTGTCGCCTTGGGTCGCCGGAAACAGGCTGTAGATCTCGCCGAACACTCCGAAATACACCGCGCTGCCGACCACGAATACCACCGGATTGCCGCCGGCCTGGCCGAGGGTAAAGAGCGCGACCGCGCCGATCGCAAACGCGATGGCCATCGTGTTCTCACGGCCGATCCGATCGGACACCCAGCCGAAGAAAGGACGGCCGACGCCGTCGAAGACACGATCCAGGGTAATCGCAAAAATACCGGCAGGCATGACCAGGCCCAACAGGTCGACGGGGAGGCTCTCGATCTTGAGGTCCTTGGCGATCGGACCGATGGAGGCCGCCATCATCAGGCCGCCGGACGCCACCAGCACGAACATCAGGTACAACACCCAGAACACGGGTTTGCGCAAGACTTGCAGCGGCGTGAAGCTGCGCGCCGACTGATTCGCGCGGGCGGGCGTCGCCAGGAGCCGGGATGGCGCGACGCGCAGGCCGCAGGCCATGACGAATACAATCAGCCCCTGGAGGATACCGAAGTGGAAAAAGGCGTGCTCATATCCCGATGAATTGATCATTTTGGAGATCGGCAGGACGGTGAGCGCGGCGCCGGCGCCGAAGCCCGCCGCGGTCACGCCCGCCGCCAGCCCGCGGCGCCCAGGGAACCATTTCAGCGCGTTGCCGACGCAGGTCCCATAGACCGAGCCGGTGCCGATGCCGCCGATGGCCGCGGCGATGTACAGCATCCAGAGCGAGCCCGCGGCGGAGTTCAAGACCCAGGCGAGCGCAATCAGGATCGCGCCACCCAGCACCACGATACGGGGTCCGAATCGGTCGACCAGATACCCTTCGACGGGAACCAGCCAGGTCTCAATCAGAACGAAGATCGTGAATGCGACCTGGATTGCGGACCGGCCCCAGTGGTACTTGGCGTCGATAGGGGCTACGAACAGGGTCCAGCCGTATTGCATATTAGCTACGGCGGCCATACAGACGACCCCGAGCGCCAACTGAATCCAGGGGTTTCCGAGGATAGAATCAGACTGCGGCTTCAAGATTGGGCCCCCTTCTCTGGATTCAGACAGCTTCGCTAGTTGCCGAAGATATGTGATATATCAACCCTAGGTCAATACCAGGGGATCCATACAGTGGATCTGGGAGGGGGGGCTGGAATAAAAAGTGCGGCATGCACGCGCAGACTGCGATCCTCACCGACCAGGAATCGAAAATTGCCTCAAGAACCCAAATCAGCTCGATCGCTCGTCATCGCGTCCGTAATGATGTCCATGTTCATGATCTCCATCGAGGCAACGATCGTGTCGACCGCCATGCCCCAGATCGTGGCGCAGATGGGAGGCTTGCATCTTTACAGCTGGGTCTTCTCATCGTTTCTGCTGACTCAGACCGCCATGACAGTGGTCTTCGGAAAGCTTGCCGATGTCTATGGCCGGAAGCCCATGATGCTCGTGGGGATCGCCATCTTCCTCATCGGATCGATCCTCGCCGGTTTTGCCGGGTCGATGATGACCATGGTCGTTTTTCGGCTCATTCAGGGCGTCGGAGCCGGCGCCGTGCAGCCGGTGGCGATCACGATCGTCGCCGATCTCTACCCGGCGCGAGAGAGGGGCAAAATCCAGGGTTATCTTGCCAGCGTCTGGGCGATTTCCGCAGTACTGGGACCGATCGCCGGGGGCTTCATCATCCGCGACTGGTCCTGGCCATGGATTTTCTGGATCAACCTGCCGATCGGTGCTGCTGCCGCAGGTGGTTTTATCCTCTTCTTTCACGAACACGCGAAGCGCGAACGCCGCTCGATCGACATCGTGGGTGCCGCTTTGTTTGCGGTCGCTGTCGCGTCGCTGTTGATTGCGCTGACGGAGGCCGGGACCACCGATAACACGCCGGCTCTGATGGCGGGCGGCGTATTCTGCTTCTCCCTGGTCCTCTTCATAGCACAGGAGCGACGGGCCGCCGATCCGATGATTTCCTTTGCCCTCTGGGGCCGCCGCCCGATCGCCGCCGCGAACAGTGTTGGTGTGCTCGCCAGTATGACGCTCATCGGACTGACGACGTTCCTACCCATGTATGTGCAAGGCGTGCTGCACCGATCGCCGGTGGTCGCCGGCCTCGCTCTGACGATGATGCTGGTCGGATGGCCGGCCGGCGCCACGCTGGGGGCGCGCAGCTTTCATCGGTTTGGTCTGCGGCAGATCTTGGTCGCGGGCGCCGTGCTCGTCCCGACCGGAACGGTCGTGTTCGTGCTTTTGACGCCACAGAGTTCCCCGGTCACCGCCGCCCTTGGCTCCTTGGTGATGGGCTTCGGCATGGGCCTGATCAGCGTGAGCTCACTCGTTCTCATTCAAGAGCTCGTCGATTGGTCGCAGCGCGGCAGCGCTACAGCCTCCAACCTGTTCGCACGCAACCTCGGCAGCACGCTGGGTGCGACAGCGCTCGGCGCCGTCCTCAACTATGGGCTGACTCGCGTCAACAATGGCAAATCCGTTAGCTCGGATCAGCTTCGGCTGCTTCTCCAAGCGCCGGCCGGCACGGCGGCCGCGGATACAGGTATCGGTTCGGCGCTCCAGCAATCACTGCATCTCACCTTCTGGGCGATGCTGCTGATGTCACTCACGATCGTATTTCTCGCTCTGCTAGTCCCGCCGGTGGAGATCCGTCAAGCGGTCCACGTGCCGGCCGAGTGATGGGGTGCCGCGCTATTTACGATGGGCTTCAACTCCGCCGAAGATTGTCCGTCGAGGCGTTGGGATCGCGAGATGTTGATGCCTGCACGCTCGCCGCCCAGATCCATATGCAGCCGCCGATGACGACCGCGAAGGGCACTATCTTGACCGCCTGCGCCAGGGAGAACTGATCGGACAACGCGCCGATGAGGGGAGGCGAGAGCGCGTCGCCCAGCAGATGAATGGCGAACACACCGAGGGCGATCGCCGTGGCCCGCTCGGTGGCCGAGACGAGATTGACGATGGCGGCGTTGATCGGCCCGGTCGACAGGAACAGACACAATTGAGCCCACACCATGCACACCAAGTACACCGTGTGGGAATTCGTGGTGAGCGCCATCCATACGAAAGGCGCCGCAACGAGGGTCGCGATCGCGGACAGCAGAAGGTAGGCCCGCCGCGAATACCTGGCGCAGTAGTCGCCCAGCCAGCCGCCGACGAAAGTGCCGATGAAGCCGGTGATTACCACAATGGCCCCGAAGCTCACGGTGGCCTCGCTGCGCGGAACACCGCGGGCGCGTTCGAGAAACGCCGGCATCCACACGGCGAGGCCGCCCACGGCAAAGGTGTACGCAGCGTATCCCAGAATCGTCAGCACATACGGCTTGTTGCGCCAGAGGTGGCCATAGGTTGCCCACGTGCCCTGGCGCAAATTTTCCGGGGGAGAGTTCGATGCAGTGCCCGTGTCCTGGGAGCCGCGCGGCGGATCTCGCAGCAACAAGCACAGCGCCGCCAGCAGCAAGCCGGGAACGCCGGCGACGAAGAATGCCATGCGCCAGCCGTAGTGCTTGTCGACCAGTCCGCCGACCACATAGCCCAGCGCAGAACCCACGGGGATAGCGCAGAAAAAAATGGCCATCACGCGGCCACGCTGACGCACGGGAAAATAATCCGAGAGCAGACTCGGTGCGATGGTGACGTAGGCCGCCTCACCCACACCCACGGAGGCGCGCGCCGCGAGCAGGGTCAGGTAGCTGCCCGCAAATCCCGACAGGGCGGTGGCGAAGCTCCAGCAGGCCACGCCCAGGGCGATCAGCCGAGGCCGCGAGCGCCGATCGCCCAGCGCGCCAAATACCGGCGCCGTCAGGGTGTACACCACCAGAAAGCCGGACATGAGAGATCCTAAATTCGCGTCCGAGAGCCCCAGATCCGAATGCTTGAGGCTTTCGATCAACGCGGATACGACATAGCGATCCAGGTAGCTGAACAGGTTGATGAAGGAGAGAACGGCGAGGCCGAAGCTCGCGGAGCGTACCCAGGACTTTTGTGTTTGATCTGTCACGCCCCGGTATAGTAGCAACCGCGCTCTTTCCGGACCGAGTGATAATTAGTCGACGTTAATTGCACGCGGTGCCAGTTCCCGGCCCTACGCCCCGGGCGCGCGTTATACAATTCGGCCAGTACGGCCTCCTGCCGCGGTTTTGTTATGCACCGCCATAGTGCGTAACGGAGTTGTATGTCGATCCATATTGCCTTGAATCACGTCACCCACTATCGCTATGACCGATTGGTGGGTTTGAGTCCGCAGGTGGTCCGCCTTCGCCCCGCCCCGCACTGCCGGACGCGGATTCTCAGCTATTCGCTCCAGGTGCGGCCGGCAGAGCACTTCATCAATTGGCAGCAAGATCCTCAGGCGAACTACCTGGCGAGGCTGGTATTTCCGGACCAGACCCGTGAGCTTCGAGTCGAGGTCGATATGGTGGCTGAGATGTCGGTCATCAATCCGTTCGATTTCTTTCTCACGCCGTACGCGGAACAATTTCCCTTCAAATACGACTCGAATGAGCGCCGTGAATTGGTGCCGTACCTGGTCAAGGCGCCGGCGACACCGCTCGTCGCAGGCTACCTGGCCGGAATCTCCCGTCAGCGCCGCCGCACCATCGATTTCGTCGTGGGTATCAATCAGCGTCTCGCCCACGACATCCGCTATCTGATTCGACTCGAACCCGGTGTGCAATTGCCCGAGGAAACGCTGGCGAATCGCTCGGGATCGTGCCGGGATTCCGCCGCTTTGCTGGTGCAGTTGATGCGCCACATGGGTCTCGCGGCCCGGTTCGTTTCTGGTTATCTCATCCAACTGGTGCCCGACGTGAAGGCGCTCGACGGACCTGTCGGAGCCAAGGAGGACTTTACCGACCTTCATGCCTGGTGCGAGGTGTACCTGCCCGGCGCCGGTTGGATCGGACTCGATCCTACCTCCGGATTGCTGGCCGGCGAAGGTCACATACCCCTGGCTTGCACACCGGAGCCGTCCGCGGCCGCGCCCATCAGCGGAGCGGTCGACGAGTGCGAGACGTCGTTCGAACACTGCATGAGCCTACAAAGAGTCTGGGAGGCGCCGCGCGTCACCAAGCCCTACAGCGATGCAGAGTGGTCGGCCATCGAAACCGTGGGCCGCGCGGTCGACGCAGACCTCGAGACTCAGGATGTGCGGCTCACGATGGGCGGAGAACCCACGTTCGTGTCGATCGATGATCCGGACGGTGCTGAATGGAACACCGCCGCGCTGGGTACCAACAAGCGCAGGCTGGCCGCCGACCTATATCACCGCCTGAAGAATAGGTACGCTGCAACGGGCCTCGCGCATTTCGGCCAAGGCAAGTGGTACCCGGGCGAGCAGCTGCCGCGCTGGTCATTGAACTGCTATTGGCGCAAGGACGGGGAGCCTTTGTGGGCGAACCCCCAATTGATTGCGGATGAGCGAACCCGGTATCCGGTGACCGAGGACACGGCGCGGCGCTTCCTCGTGCGCGTCGCGGAGGAATTGGCACTGGATCCGAAGTTCGTATTTCCGGCCTACGAAGACGCTTTCTACTACCTTTGGCGGGAGCGCCGCTTGCCGGTGAACGTCGATCCGCTCGATTCGCGTCTCGAGGATCCGATGGAGCGTGCACGTCTGGCGAAGATCTTCGAACAAGGCTTGGGCGAGACCATAGGCCACGTTCTGCCCATAACACGCAGCGCGGACGGCGCGAGATGGCAGACGGGATCGTGGTTCTTGCGCAGCGAACGCTGCTACCTGATTCCCGGCGATTCCCCCATCGGGTATCGGTTGCCGCTCGACTCGCAGCCTTGGGCCGCCGCCGGGGACTATCCCTTCATTCACGCGCCGGATCCGTCGCGCAGCTTCCCCGCTCTGCCGCGGCACGCCGACATTCGCCGGCAATTCCGCGAACACGACGCTGCACGCGTGCAGGCGGCGGTCGAGCCGCCGGCGTCCGCGCACGAACTGTCGCCGGCGTCCGCGGACGAACTGCCGCCCGCGCCCTTGGGCGAACGAGCGCCGCTGCCGAAGGAATCCGCCGCAGGCATCGCGCGCACGTCCCTGTGCGCACAGGCGCGCAACGGCGTGCTGTACATCTTCATGCCGCCGGCACGCGAGCTCGAGCACTATGTCGAATTGGTTGCGGCAGTCGAGGCTGCGGCAGAAGCGCTGGCGCAGCCCATCATTCTCGAAGGCTATGAGCCCCCGAACGATCCGCGCATCACTAATTTTCGCGTGACGCCGGATCCCGGGGTCATCGAAGTCAACGTTCAGCCCTCGGCCGATTGGGATCAGCTGTCGGAGCGGACCACGTTTCTGTACGAGGCCGCGCGCGAGTCGCGCTTGGCGGCCGAGAAATTCATGCTGGACGGCCGCCATACAGGCACCGGCGGCGGGAATCATTTCGTGCTGGGCGGTGCGAGCGCTCCGGACTCGCCGTTCCTGCGCCGCCCCGACTTGCTGCGCAGTCTGCTCTGCTACTGGCACAATCATCCGTCGCTGTCCTATCTGTTTTCAGGGTTGTTCGTCGGTCCCACCTCGCAGGCGCCGCGCGTGGACGAAGCGCGCAACGATTCGGTGTATGAACTGGAAATCGCCTTCCGCCAATTCCCGAGTCCCGGCGAGAGAGTGCCGCCGTGGCGGGTGGACCGCCTGCTGCGCAATCTTCTGATCGATGTCACGGGAAACACGCACCGGACAGAGTTCTGCATCGACAAATTGTATTCGCCGGACGGGCCGACGGGACGACTGGGATTGCTAGAGATGCGTGCGTTCGAAATGCCGCCGCATGCGCGCATGAGCCTCACGCAGCAGTTGTTGCTGCGGGCCATGGTGGCGCGGTTCTGGCGCAAGCCGTACGCCCCTGCGAAGTTGGTGCGCTGGGGCACCGAGCTGCACGACCGGTTTTTGATGCCGTATTTCGTCGAACAGGACTTTGCCGACGTGATCGCGGAAATGCGGCAGGAAGGATTCGGCCTCGAGCCCGGATGGTTCGCGCCGCACTTCGAATTCCGTTTTCCCAAGTACGGTGATTTCGCCGCGCGCGGCATGCAGCTCGAGCTGCGGCAGGCTCTCGAGCCATGGCACGTCATGGGCGAGGAGGGTGCGCCGGGCGGCGCGGTCCGTTACGTGGATTCGTCGGTGGAGCGGCTGCAGGTCAAAGTGTCCGGCCTCCCGCCGAACAGGTATCTGGTCACCTGCAACGGCCGCGCGCTGCCGATGCAGCCCACCGGGCAGGTGGGCGAGTTCGTCGGCGCGGTGCGCTACCGGGCATGGCAGCCTGCGTCTGCATTGCACCCGGGCATCGGCGTGCATTCGCCGCTGACTTTCGATCTTTTCGACTCGTGGATGAATCGTTCCCAGGGCGGCTGTCAATATCACGTCACTCATCCGGGTGGTTTGAGTCACGAACGATTTCCGGTCAATTCGTTCGAGGCGGAGAGCCGTCGTTTGGCGCGCTTTTTCCGCATGGGGCATACCCCCGGAGCAATGGCGGCATCGCCGCCCGAGACCCACGCGGAATTTCCATTCACGCTCGATTTGCGCCTGAGTGATGATCGACGCGCGCCT
>Ga0307478_10003129_pt1 | contig 12456 bp, 10 predicted proteins | sample atmos_gasesECM4C_2_FD_203713 | JGI IMG/M metagenome (GOLD analysis project Ga0307478, IMG submission 203713) | Hardwood forest soil microbial communities from Morgan-Monroe State Forest, Indiana, United States - atmos_gasesECM4C_05 | ecosystem: Environmental > Terrestrial > Soil > Temperate...
TTGAACCGGCAGGAACTCGGCGACGCGATTTTCGAAAAACTGAAAGAGCGCTACGACGCCAAAGAAAAGCTGATCGGCCCCGAGGCCATGCGGCATCACGAGCGCATGATCATGCTCAGCGTTCTGGATTCGCAGTGGAAGGATCACCTCCTGAGTATGGATCACCTCAAGGAGGGCATCGGCCTGCGCGGCTACGGCCAGCACGATCCGCTGGTCGAGTATAAGAAGGAATCGTTCGAAATGTTCGAGGCCATGCTGCAACGCTTCCAGGAAGACACGGCCCGCTATCTCTACCTGATGCAGATCATCGAGCGTCCGCCGGATGCAGGTCCCGGTGGTCCGCAAGGAGGCGAACCTGCAGGTCACGGCCCGGAGCCGGGAGTACCGTCGCAGCAGGGAACGGGTGGGAACGGACATCGTCCGCCGCGTCTGGTTGCAACTTCCGCCGACGACCTGGAAGAAGCCTTCATGCGCCGCAAGCGCCGCGAACTGGAACAGGCGCGCATGGCTGGAGCGGGCGACGTTCAGCCGGTGCAACAAGTTGTTCGCGGGCAGGAGAAGGTGGGCCGCAACGATCCTTGCCCCTGCGGCTCCGGGAAGAAATTCAAGAAGTGCCACGGGGCGTGAGCGGCCTCGTTGGCTAGGTTCGTGTGGGGACGGCCGCCTCGGCCGTCCAGCCGAGCGCAGCCCCTACCACGAAGACCGGCTGGATGGTTTCCGACTGGCGACGGCTTTGAACGTCATTTCGGAAGCCCCGCTCTTGGTCCGAGCCTTCCACTCCAGAAACAATCCCGCATAATTCTTGGTGATGTAATCCGCCCGGCTCACCCCGAGCTTCTTCGCGGTTGCATCAATCCAGCGTGGTGCCCCCTCGATCTCACAGAAATTTCCGATTGGCGTCTCGTCCACGACAACTTGCCCTTTCCCATCCGTCCACTCGGCGCGAAACTTCTCGTAACAGAACGATGGCGAATATCCCAGCGCGCGCAGGATCAGATCCATCTGCTGGCCATCACCCACGGACGTCTCCAGCTCGACTCGACTGCTATGTCGTCCAACTTTCCCCTTGGCTTTATGAGTCAGAGTCCACTGGAAGCCGTATTTGCGGAGCCGCAGCAGCTCCTTGCGAGAGCGCAGCACTTCCCCGGAAAGGTCGTACAGAGTATTCAGCTCGTGCGTTCGCGGCGTCAGCAATCGAAATCCAGCCGCTCGCAGCCTGCGAGCAAGAGCACGCAAGTAGGCAACCCGAAACTTGATTTCGATTTCCCGCTTCACTGCATGAAAGTGTATTACGGCGCGACGGTGCCCGTCGCGGGAGAGGGGTCAGCGCCGGCGCGTGATCCGCGGATTTTCTTCTCCCATTCCACGGGCTCTATCCGGCCCACGACAAACACCCAGGCCAGCGCCCCAATCCAGGAGAACACTCCTGCGATGAGGAAGGGCCAATAAAATCGGCCTAGACGGTTCAGCAGGTATCCAGTCATAGCGGGTGCAAAGGCGCCACCAAAGTTCCCCACAAAATTCTGCACTCCGGTCCAGCGCCCTGAGACACGCGGTCCAGCCAGCGTTTGCGTGACTGCCCAGCAGTGCGCCCCGTTTATGCCAAAGCAGACACCGGCCAAGGTCAGCAACCAAATGAAGGTGCTGTCAGGTGCGACCGCAGCCGCGGCCAGCGAAACACCCAAGCCAGTCATCCCGCCGCCGAGCAGAGTCTTACGCACCCGCGTCGCAGACGCACCCGAGGCGATCCAGCGGTCTGAGAGTTTTCCGGTCACCATCGCTGAAACCGCTGCCATGAAGAAGATCAATCCTCCAACCCTTGCCATCTGATTCATCGAGAGATTGCGGGCCCGCACTAGATAGAACGGCAGCCATGCCACTAGAAAGTACAAGCCGTAGTTGATGCAGATCTGTCCCAGGCAAGTGCCCCACGCCGAGCGCTCGCGGAAAATATCTCGAATCCGGACTTTATACTCGGAGCTTAGCGCAGCTGAAGTTGTGCCAGTGGGCATCCACGCCAGCCACGGAACCAGCCACAGCAGGCTCCCCAGGCCCAGCACCAGAAAAAACGGCCGCCAGCCAAAGCGGCCAACCACGGTGCCTCCCACCAGCATGCCGACCGCCGGCCCCAACGAAAGCCCAGCCATAATGGCCGCATTGCCGAAGCCGCGGCGACTCTCGGTGAAGCGGCCGCTGCCTAAAATCTTGGAGTAAGCCGGAAATGCGATCGATTCGCCCATCCCAAGAATCACCCGAATGACAATCCAGGCACCAAATCCGTGCAATATTCCTGTCGTTGCTGTCGCCGCTGACCAGACGAAGAAGCCTGCGGCAAAGACCCATTTCACTTCGAAGCGATCCACTAGCCAGCCGGCGGGAATCTGCATACAGCCGTAAGTCCAGAAGAATACCGAGAGCAGCTTGCCGAGTTGCCAATTGGAGAGACCAAGCTCGTCCTGCACGAGCGGCGCCGCAATCGATAGATTGCTGCGATCGATGTAGTTGATGAAAACCGAGAGGGCCAGCAGGAAGATTACGCGGTTCATCCCGTCGGCACGCGACGGATCGTGGGTGATGTTGTCGCTCATCGTGGCAAGCCCGACAAATGCTACATCATCCCAGCTGGTTCTTCGGGGTTTTGTCTTCCGTGGAAGGTGAGACTAGTTAAACGTCGGCAGTTTCACCAGATCGTTTTGCGGAACCGCTTCCAGCGGTTCGCCGGCCTTGCGCCAGGCGGTCAATCCGCCGACAATCACGAACGTGTTGAATCCTTTTTCCCGCAGCAGGTGCGCCACCCGGGCGCTGGTCGCTTCGCGCGCTCAAGTGCAGTATAGATAGATGTCCTTGTCCTTGGGCAGGTTCTTGATTTCTTCCTCAAGGTTGTTAGGTTCGATGCGGATTGAGCCTTTGATGCGCGCTGATCCTGAGTCGTAATAGCCATGGCTGCGGACGTCGACGATCAACACCTTGCCCGCGCCCTCCGAGGCCAGGCGCGCGGCCAGTTCCTGCACCTGAATCCGCGGCACCACGCGATACATCCCGTGCCTGCGGTACTGCACTATGCGATAGATCGCGTACGCCCCCAGCGCGATGACCACTACCAGTTCAAACGCCAGGCCGGCCGTGTGAAAGCCGCGCAAGAGCGCTGTCAGAAAATCGCGGGAAAGGTATCCCACCGAAAGATACGTGACGGAATACAACAGGGCTCCGGCGAAATCCAGACGGAGAAACTGCCAGAAGCGCATCTTCATGCTTCCGGCCAGCGGCGCTGCCATGGTGTTGACCCCAGGTATGAACTTGGCAATCACCAGCGTCGCTTTGCCGCGCTTATAGAACGATTCGGCCGATCGCAGAATGCAGGTTTCGGGATTGATCGACACGCGGCACAGAAATCCGAGCAGCAGCCAGCCCATATATCGTCCCAGCCAGAACTGCACGGTGTCGCCGAGCAGCAAAGCTACGACAGCTGCGAGCAGGACGTACGGACCCCACAGCGCGTGCGCCGCCACCGCAGCCCCCGCCGCCACCAGCGCGATTGCGGCCGGGAAGGGAAGCCCGATCGCCTCCGCCAGCAACAGACAGAAGGTCAACGGGTATCCGTGGCGCGCCATTAGCAATAACAGATCCATAAAGATCCTTGGATAAAGAAAATCAGGAAAGGGTTCAGTATAAACAACCGGACCGGTTACTTCTCTCTTGCTACCACAAACTCCGGCGCCCACAGCAACGCTCGCTTGATGTCGGAATCTGGGAAGGTGCAGATCCCTTTCCGCGCAGACTCCGCATAGCGCAAAGCGCGATCGGTAGCTGCTTCCAGAGACCTGTAGCGCTGCAGAATCTCCATGATCTGCGCGTGGGTCACGCTATTGAAAGCGCGGTCGCGCAGAACGGTTTCAATCTGGGCGCGTTCCTCTTCCGTGCAGCGTTCCAGCGCGTGGATCACGGCCATCGTCACCTTGCCTTCGCGCAGATCGCTCGCCACCGGCTTGCCGAGAACATCTTCGGACGCGGTCAGGTCAAGCACATCGTCGACGATCTGAAAGGCCATGCCGAGGTCATGCCCGTACTGCCCCAGAGCCTCTTCCTGCGCCTCTGTCGCTCCGCCGAGAATCGCTCCCAGCCGCATACACACCGAGAACAAGCAAGCTGTCTTGCGATAGATGAGATCGAAATGCTCGTCGAGCGTGATCAACCGGCCCAGTTTTTCCATCTGCAGCAGTTCGCCCTCGACCATCTGCTGGGTCAGTTCAATCAGCGTGTCGAGAATGCGGAAGTTGCGCTCCTGCACCGCGACCTTGAAAGCCTGCATGTAGAGCCAGTCACCGGCCAATACGCACTTCGAATTACCCCACTGTGTATTGGCGGCAGGCCGGCCACGCCGCGTCTTAGCCTCGTCGATGATGTCGTCATGCACCAGGGTCGCGGTATGTATGATCTCGACCACAGCGCCGAGTTTTACTGCGCCCCGTCCTTCGTAATCGAAGAGCTTGGAAGAAAGAAAAAGCAGCGCCGGACGAATCCGCTTGCCTCCGCCATTCCGGAGATACTCCCCAATCTCGGTGATGGCCTGGACACCCGAGACAGTATCCTGCCCGAATTCGCCTTCAAGAGCCGCGAGATCGTCCCGTAGCAGGTCGAAGACTTCTTTCCCGTTGATGACGGCGGGTGCGCTCAATGATGGGCCTTCGTCTGCTTTCCCCTGCATCCTTCGTGGCAGTTGTCTGCGTCCTCTGCCTCGAACGTCTGTGCTTAATTCGTTCTGTAATTCGTAAACTGCAAATCGATGCCGAAGTCATGTCCCCGCAGCATCGCGATTACTTCCTGCAGCGTGTCGCGGTCTTTGCTGCTGATCCGTACCAGGTCTCCCTGAATCGAAGCCTGCGCTTTTTTCTTGGAATCCTTGACCAGCTTCACGATCTCCCGCGCCTTTTCGATGGCAATGCCCTGCTGCATCGTGACGCGGCGCTTGGCGGTGCCGCCAGCCGCCGGTTCGACCGCGCCGTAAGTCAGTCCTTTCAAAGAGACTCCGCGTTTGACCAGCTTCTGCTGCAGAATATCGTTCACTGCCTTCAGCTTGTACTCGTCGGCCGAGTGCAGAACGATCGCGTCTTTCTCCAGTTCGATATTCGACTTCGAATCTTTCAGGTCGAAGCGGGTATGAACTTCCTTCAACGCCTGCTGGATGGCGTTTGAAACCTCCTGCAGGTCAATCTTGCTCACGATGTCAAAAGTGTTTTCGGGCATCGGATTTCATTTCTTTCTGAAATGATGGAATCTGACTCTTGAGGGTAGCAGAAGAAGCCCTTCCAGAGGAGGGTTAACCTGCCGAAACTTTGCTTTCAGCGGTTTCAGTCAATTTGAAAAAATTGTAGAAGTTGCTGGAAGTCTGCTGGCCAACTTCTTCCGCCGACGATCCCCTGAGTTCGCCGATTTTCCTCGCAGTTTCCTTTACGAAAGCCGGCTCATTGCGCTTGCCCCGATGCGGCACGGGCGCCAGATACGGCGAGTCCGTTTCAATCAATATGCGCTCCAGCGGAACTTCGACCGCGGCATCGCGAATCTGTTGAGCTTTCTGGAAGGTCAGGTTACCCGCGAACGAAATCATGAACCCCATGTCGAGCGCGCTCTTCGCTTGCGGCCAGTTTCCCGTGAAGCAGTGCAGAATGCCGCCCAGCCCCTTCGCCGCCCAATGTTCTCGCATGAGTCCGAGGCAATCTTCCCAGGCATTGTCGCTCGCTTCCGACGGGCGGCAGTGAATCACAATCGGCAGCTTCGCGGCCGCGGCCAGCTCCATCTGCCGTATGAAGACTTCCTTCTGCACCTCGCGCGGCGAGTGATCGTAGTAATAATCCAAGCCGATTTCGCCCCAGGCGATGACCTTCGGACGCCGTGCCAGTCGTTCCATTTCCTGATAAGCCGCTTCATCGGCCAGCCGAGCTTCGTGGGGATGAATGCCCAGCGTCGCGTAAATAAAATCGTACTTCTCCGCCAGCAGAATTCCGCAATCCACATGCTCGGGACCGTCTCCGTTTCCGATGGCTACAATTGCCCGGATTCCAGCGTCACGAGCGCGAGCAATCACTTGCTCGCGGTCGGCATCGAACTGCTTGCCGTCAAGATGTGCGTGAGAATCAACGAACATGATTTATGTCAAAGCACGTGTGGGGACGGATACTCTTGCGAGCCTGCCCTGAATGAAGCCGAAGGGTCCATGCCGAGCGAAAGCTCCGCTCGGTTTTGATTTCCTTTCCAGGAGAACAACCCGGCCCTCTACTTCAGCCTCGCCCCCGCCGGCACATCCTCCAAGAACCCCGCCAGCACCGGCTTTCCGTCTTCCAGCGACGCCGCCACGATCATCCCATTTGACTCCATCCCGCGCAGCTTGCGCGGTGCAAGATTGGCCACGATCACCACTTTCCGCCCAATCAATGTCTCCGGAGCGTAGGCCTCGGCGATGCCAGCCAACACCTGCCGCGTTTCGGTTCCAATATCAACCTCGAGCCGCAGAAGTTTGTCCGCCTTGGGCACTCGCTCAGCCACTTTCACCAGTCCCACGCGCAGCTCGATCTTTGCGAAGTCGTCGATCGAAATCTTTTCGCCAGCCGCTGGAACCGCGGCCGGAGCTATGCCCGCCTGAGACGCTGCCACGGGAGTTGTCTTCATTACAATCGCCCCTGGCGCTGCTCCCGAAGCCTCTGTCAGCAGTACACCTTTTTGTTCCTCTTCCATCCTCTGCATCCTTTCAATCGCGCTCTTGTCGGCGCGCGGAAATACGGGCTGCACCTCACCCAGCTTCGTGCCCAAGGGCAGTTGCCCCCAGGCCAGTTCGCTCAGAGCAAGCTTCTTGACGTCTCCCAACCCCATCTGCGACCAGATCTTCGCCGTCGCCTCCGGCACTACCGGATGTGCTAGCGCTGTCGCAATTCGAAGTGCTTCCGCAGCTGTGTAGAGCACCGTCGCCAGGCGCGAGCGGCTGTCTTCATCCTGTTTCTCGCCCAGCGCCCACGGCTCATTCTCAACAATGTACTTGTCCACCGCCGCCACCAGCGCCCACGCGGCTTCCAGCGCCCGTGAAAACTGGAATTGATCAAAGAGCGTCCCGAAGTCTCGGATCGCCTTCCGCGCCGCCTCGGCGATGGCATCGTCAGCGGCAGTTTTCGACGCGCCGCGCGAGGGATACGGCACCTCGCCCTTGAAGTATCGATTGATCATGGTCAGCGTGCGGCTGGCCAGATTTCCCAGTCCGTTTGCCAGATCGGAGTTATAGCGTTGTACCAGCGCATCGAAGGAAAACGATCCATCCTGCCCGAACACCACTTCCCGCAGCAGAAAGTACCGCAACGCATCCGCGCCCAGCACGTCGAGAATCGTCTCTGTGCGCACGATGTTTCCCCGCGACTTCGACATCTTGCTCTCTTCAAACAGAAGCCAGCCATGCGCCACGATCGCCCTCGGCATCTCCAGACCCGCCGCCATCAGAAACGCCGGCCAGTACACGCAATGGAATCGGACAATTTCCTTCCCGATCATCTGCACATCGGCCGGCCAGAATTTCTTGAACGCCTCCTGCGCACCCGCGTGCGAGGAGCCGTAGCCGATCGCCGTGATGTAGTTCGCCAGTGCGTCAAGCCAGACGTAAATCACGTGCTTAGGATCGTCCGGCACCGGAATGCCCCAGGTAAACGTCGAACGGCTGATCGAAAGATCGCGCAGCCCCGACTTCACAAACGAGATCACCTCGTTGCGCCGCGCTTCGGGACGAATGAACTCCGGATTCGCATAAAGCGCCAGCAGCTTGTCTTGAAATGTCGAGAGCTTAAAGAAGTAGTTCTCTTCTTTCACGGTTTCGGTAAGGCGCCCGCAAGTGGGGCAAGGGTCACCCGGCTGCGCGCCATCGACATAAAGCTCGTCCGACACGCAGTACTGCCCCGTATACGTTCCCTTGTAGATGTACCCATCGTCGCGAAGTTTACGGAAAAGTGCCTGCACCCGCTTTATGTGCCGGTCTTCGGTGGTGCGGATGAAGTCGTCGTTCGAGATGCCCATCCGCTTCCATAACCGTCGGAACTCCGCCGAGATTTCATCCGCATACCGCTGAGGAGTCTTGCCGGCAGCCTGCGCCGCGCGCTCGATCTTCTGTCCGTGTTCGTCGGTCCCAGTGAGAAAGAAAGTGTCCGCACCCAGCAAGCGCTGCCGCCGCGCAATCGTGTCGCACGCAATAGTCGTGTAAGCGTGCCCGATGTGCGGGTGCGCGTTCACATAGTAAATCGGCGTCGTAATGTAAAACTTCCTGCTCATTCTGATGTCGTTTCCACGACTGCCTTGCGTGCAAGAATGTAAGCCCGCCGGCTCTGGTATTCGACCTCCGGCGCGTACGGCTCCCGCTCGACAATCTCGTCGATATCGAAACCTGCTGCGCGGAGATGGCTCTCTACATCGCCAGTGCGGAAGAAATAGAAGTCAAGGCAAACTGCGCAGCCCCACAAGTCATCGACGTGCGAAATCTCCTCGCCAATGTGAAAGCTCAACAGCAGCAACCCTCGCGGTTGCAAGACTCGCCACATCTCGCGGAACGCTTCAGCCAAATCGACGGGTGGAAGGTTCACGATGGCGTAGAACGCTGTGATCCCCGCCCAAGCTTCGGCCGGAACCTCAAGGAACCTCATATCGCCCTGGCGGAAGTCAACACCCGGATTGAGCTGGCGGGCCCGCGCAACCATGCCCGGCGACAAGTCTATGCCGCACGTTGCAACTCCGCGATCGTAAAGATAGCGAGCCACTTGCCCCGGCCCGCAGCCGAGGTCGCACACCAGGCCCTCGCCCCGCACACGGTCCGCGAACCGATCGAGAAGTTGCCGGTCCAGCGGCTTATGCCGCAACTCATCGTAGATGTGCCGTACGTATTCGTCGGCCACACGGTCGTAGCTGGACTGAACGTCGCTGGTCTTCTGCTCAATCATTGTTTGACGTGTAGCACCGGAGTCTTACTCCCTTCCACCGTTCGAGTATGCCCCCGCAGCTTCCTGCATTACCTGCTTCAGCGGCACATGATGCTCCGCCGCGATCCGCTGGCAATCCTCATACTCCGGAGCGTAATTCGTGACCGTACCATTCATGCTCGCGATCTTGATCCTCACCTCGCCCCACTGCGTTCGGACATTTTCCCACCGTCGCGCCAACGTCTGTCGCATCTCATCGCGCCGCCGCACGCCGAGCGTAGTCGTCTCAGTGAAGATCAGATGCGACAGTTTGCTCGCATCCTCGGGCTTGCACAAAACCGTCAGCAACGTCCCCGGCCGGTTCTTCTTCATCTGTACCGGCATGCCAAAGGCATCCAACGCGCCTTCTTCCAACAATCGGTCCATCACGTAGCCGAACACCTGCGGATTCAGATCGTCGAGATTAGCTTCCAGCACAGTAATCGTCTCGGACGCGGTCTTCGTAGCCAGTGCAGTCGACGCCGATTCTCCAATCGTCAAGCGCACCACATTCGGATGCCCAGGGAAATCCCGCGATCCCGCACCGTAGCCTGACTTCTCAATCTTCATCTCCGGAAACGCCGCGAACCGCGAAGCCAGCGTCTTCACGATGGCCGCGCCCGTCGGCGTGACCAACTCCGCCGCGATTCCCGACGAATACACGGGCACGTCCGCCAACAACTCCACCGTCGCTGGAACCGGCACGGGAAAAGTCCCGTGCGCGCACTTCACGGTCCCGCCGCCGACGTTCAAGGGTGAACAAATAATTTCATTCACTCCCAACGCCTCAGCCCCCACGGCCGCGCAAACGATATCCACCATCGCATCCACCGCACCGACTTCATGAAAATGGACACTCTCAACCGAAGTGTTGTGAATCTTCGCCTCTGCTCGTCCCAAAGCCTCGAAGATGGCGATAGCAGTCTCTTTCGCGTGCTCCGAGATCGAAGCCCCAGAAATAATCTGGCGAATCTCAGTCAGCCCCCGTCCATGCTCGTGTCGAAGGTGCTCGTGTGGCGCGGACACTCCTGTCCGCGTCTCACCAGGATGGAAATGCGAACGCCCAAAATGCCCATGCTCATGATCGGAGTGCTCATGGCTTTGGATACGCTCCTGCTGCTCCCAGTACTCCTCCCGCGGCAAATCTTTCTCTCCATCCACGTAAACATCCACTTTAGTAGCCGAAATCCCGCTGCGCACCACGCGCGAAATCTCCAGCTTCGCCCCCACTCCAAGTGTTGCCACGGTTTCTTCCAACACCTGCCTCGGAACTCCGGCATCCACCAGGGCGCCCAGAAACATATCGCCGCTCATGCCGGAAAAACACTCAAGGTAAGCGATGCGCATAGAGTTAAAGAGAAAGAGAGAAACCAAGACTGATTTTTCATCATAGGGAAGCGTGCATCTCGCGTCAAACCAGCTTCCACTGCATGCTCTGCTAAAATCACTGTCTCCTTAAAGTGCTCAGAGGGAAGCCTTGTATCGTTATCTCGAACACCGTCTAGCCTGGCGCATCGTTGAGTTCCTTCGGTTTCGCTATCCTGACGCAAATCTTCCGAAAGTCGTCATCGAACAGCCTCCTAAGGTGGAGCTCGGCGATTTCGCAATCCCTCTCTTTCCGTTTGCCAAGCCACTGCGTACGGCTCCGCTCAAGATTGCCGAAGCCATCCGCGCTGACATCGGCCCCATCGAGGGCATCGCCGAAATGCAGGTCGCGCCTCCGGGATATCTGAATGTCAGGATCGATCGCGCCTGGATGGCTACAGCCCTCGCCTCCGACCAGAAACCGCCCGCCGACATCCCGCCAGGAAAGATTCTGGTCGAGCACACCAGCATCAATCCCAACAAGGCCGCGCACATCGGCCACCTGCGGAACGCCATTCTCGGCGATACTTTTGTCCGCCTGCTGCGATTCGAAGGCCGGGAAGTCGACATTCAGAACTACATCGACAACACCGGCGTGCAGGTCGCCGACGTGGTTGTGGGTTTCACGCAGATCGAAAAAAAGTCGCGTGCGGAGATCGAAGCCCTCACGCACCAGCCCCGCTTCGACTACTACTGCTGGGATCTCTACGCCCGCGTCTCGAAATGGTACGAGCAAGACAAACAAAATCTGCAAATCCGCGCCCGCACTCTGCATGCCATCGAGGACGCGACCAGCGAAACCGCCGCCATCGCCGAACTGATCTCGACCGCGGTCCTGCGCCGCCACCTTGAAACGATGGACCGGCTCGATATCGAGTACGACTTCCTTCCGCGCGAGAGCGAAATCCTGCACCTGCACTTCTGGGATGCGGCCTTCGTCAAACTGAAAGAAGCGGGCGTGCTCACCTACGAAAACGAAGGCAAGAACAAAGGCTGCTGGGTCATGCGCCGCGCCGGAACAGTCGCGACAGAGGACACAGGGGACGCAGAGCAAGCTGAGAAGATTTCCGAAGAAGACCAGAAGGTCATCGTCCGCTCCAACGGCACCGTAGGCTACGTCGGCAAAGACATTGCCTACCACATGTGGAAATTCGGCTTACTCGGCCGCGATTTCGCGTATCGCAAGTTCTACCGGTATCCCAACCAGCACGACTGCTGGATTTCTGCCATGCAAGGCGAGAAGGATCATCCTCATTTCGGAGACGTCGCCGAGATCTATAACGTGATCGACGCCCGCCAGTCCGAAGCGCAAAACACAGTCATCGAAGCCCTGCGCGGACTTGGCCACAACGAGGCCGCCGACCACTACACGCATTTTTCTTACGAGATGGTCGCGCTCACGCCACGCTGTGCGGCTGAACTCGGCTATGCGCTCAGCGAGGAAGACAAGACCCGTTCCTATATCGAAGTCTCCGGCCGTAAAGGTTTCGGCGTGAAAGCCGACGACCTGCTCGACCAGCTCATCGCCTCGGCTAAGAACGAAGTCGACTCCCGCCATCCTCAGCTCACAGAAACCGAGCGCCTCTCCATCGCCAAGCAGATCGCCATCGGCGCCCTGCGTTACTTCATGCTGAAGTTCACCAAGCAGTCGGTAATCGCCTTCGACTTCAAAGAAGCCCTTAGCTTCGAAGGCGAGACGGGCCCTTACGCACAGTACGCCGTAGTCCGCGCCACCAGCATCTTCAAGAAAGCCGCAATTGACCCTAACTCTTTCTCTCGAGACGTTGCCAACAATGTCTCTGCCGCAGATCTTGCCAAGTTCCTGGCCGGCGATAATGCAGATGAATTTTGGGAACTCTGGCTGGCCGCATCGAAGACTTCATATCTGGTCGACCAATGCATCGCCACCACTGAGCCCGCCTACCTTGCCAAGCACGCCTTCCAACTAGCGCAACTCTTCAACACGTTCTATCACCGCCATCCCATCCTGAGCGAGCCTGATGAAAAGCGAAAGCAATTCCTGCTGGCCACGGTCGCGGTAGTTCGCCGTGAACTGATCCGCGCGCTGGCAGTCATGGGCGTCACCGTGCCACCGGTCATGTAGAATCCGCAA
>Ga0307478_10003130_pt1 | contig 12456 bp, 11 predicted proteins | sample atmos_gasesECM4C_2_FD_203713 | JGI IMG/M metagenome (GOLD analysis project Ga0307478, IMG submission 203713) | Hardwood forest soil microbial communities from Morgan-Monroe State Forest, Indiana, United States - atmos_gasesECM4C_05 | ecosystem: Environmental > Terrestrial > Soil > Temperate...
GTCCTCGTGCTCGAAAGCAGGTTTGGCCCCAGCGTCTCTTTATCTACCCTGACTCGATCTCTCGACATTCCGACACTTCAGCACCTCATCTAACCTTCCGAATCGAGCACGAGGACGAGCACGAGCACGATTGGGTTTGGGCCATTCGGGAGCATCTACCAAAGCCGCACGCCCTCCTAGCTCCTAGATTCTAGCTCCTAGCTCCTATCCTCACAGCTTCCGCAACCCCTCCGGAAGCACCGAGCTGAGGGAGTATTCGCCGCCGCCGGCGACCAGGAGCGAGACAGAAATCAGCAATAGAGCCAGAGCGTATTCAGTCCCGCCTTTGCTTACGTCGAAGCCATGGGGCAAATGAACTAAGAAAATGGCTCCCAGCATGACAATCATGGTGCAGAGGGCGCCGATACGGATGAAAATCCCGGTAAGAATCGCGAGCCCGCCGCCGAACTGTGCTAAGCCGACCAGATAGCCAACGATGTCGGGTGCATGCATAAAGGCTGCAAATCCATGCGGCCCGGGTCCACCGAATGCGCCAAAAAGAATCGCGCTTCCATGGTAGATAAAAGGTAGACCGGCAGCGATACGGATCATCAACAGGGCGATACTGATTAGCCCTGGAGCGGGGAGCTTATCGGATGAAGAAGCCATTGCGCAATTTCTCTCGAAGTAAAGACAATGTCTTGGGAAATCCGGTGGAAGTGCGCGACGTTGTTGCGCATTGCGTAGCCAACCATGAAAGACAAACTAATTATCGTCGTCGATCTTGGTCTAGTGAGGGCATATCGAATTGATCTGACCCCGCAACGAACCCCGCGTCTTCAACAGCTGCACGAGATAGTGCTGGACGAGGCCCATACCCGGCTAAAAGATCGGGTCACAGATTTGGCGGGCAGGCATGGATCACCAACGCAAAAGAACCGCAGCGCGCCAAAGGCGGATGATCAGAATCTCAAGCTCGAGTCAAAACGGCGCCTGATTCGCCAGATTGCAGGACGGATCACGGAGCTCATCCAACAGAATGCCAAGAATGGATGTTGGTTCGCTGCGCCCAAAGAAATTAATTTGCAAATATTGAGCGAATTATCTCCGGCAGCCCGAGAACGGATTCAAAAAACTGTGCCGTGTGATTTTACCAAGCTTAGCCCGTCTGAAGTGCTGGAACACTTCTTAGAGCGGACTGCTTTGTGACGAGCCTGCTCGTCCCGTGAGAGACCTGCCCTGAGCAGGCGTCAAACGCGTCGAAGGGTGATTGGTGAAAAATAGGCTGCCGCCGCAATTTGGTGGGGCGAGGCTCCCGGAAGACTGCTGGTTGTTGCAGGGAAATCGACGGGCACTAACTGACTCGCGCGATTATATCGAAAAACGCGCCGACTTGTCCGACATAGCTTTGGTGTGCCTGGTGTCGCCAGTGGGAAGGCGGAGCGACGTCGGAGCCGTGACCCAGCGCTGGACCACGGCTAGTCGTCGTCGTCCTCGAGGTCTTCGGTGCTGATGGGTCTACAACTACCAAGCAACCACTGACGGTTTATGTTGCTTCAATCGTCTTTAGTTAAAATCCTCCGACGCCTATCTAAAAAGGAGCGACCCGCAAATATCCGCGTCCAGCCAGCAACTTCGAGGACGAGGACGACGACGATTTCGGCCTTTCAGGGGCCTCAAAACCTGCTGACATAGGGCTGTCATCCTGACCCTCTATCCTGTGCGAAATGAGCGATTGGACGGGAATAAGCGACCCCAGTCGTTCGTATAACAACTTGATACGCATCAGGAGAGACATGAGAAAAGAAGTCACAGCGATACAAGCAGGCCGGCGCGGAAAGCGTGATTATTTGAACGGCCTCTCACTATTGTGGTTATTGATATTAGTACTGGCCTTGTTGGGCGTCATCGTAGCGGCAATCAGCGAGACACCGGTGATCTGGATGTTGGTTTGGCCGGCGCCGCTGATTCTGATTTTTACCACCGCCAGGTTTGTTCGGGAGGGGTACCATGAGCGAGATGGGGTCTTGGTTCTCGGGCGTCGCGTGCCATCACCACCTATCGATCTGTCGACTGGGCCTGATGATGACAAATCACAAGACGATGCTGCTGTCAGTGTTGAGGAACCGATTGCAATTGGCGACCCGTTGTCGGTACTGGGCTCCAGTGGGCGAATTGAATTCGCAAGGGCTCGTGATTTGGCGATGAGCCGGCAGAGTGGTGACGGAACGACGCACTTGGATAGGCACTTAACAGACAGAAACCGGTCTTTGGCTCATCCTAGTCTTGTTCGGCGGTTGGCAAGAGCGAGCCGGTAGGGATGAGCGCCTGCTCATCCTGTTAGAGGCCTGCCCTGAGCAAGCGTCAAACGCGTCGAAGGGTGAGAGGTAGGTTGCCGTCCCATTTGGTCGGGCGAGGCTCCCGAACGGCTCAACGTTTTCGCGGAGCGATTGGTTTTTCTGAATGAGGCGCAACATTAGACCAGTAGGCGCGCCGAGCCGTGGTCTAGCGCTAGGTCACGGCTCCGACGTCGCTCCGCCTGCCCACTGGCGAAACCAGGCACACCAAAGCTATGTCGGACAAGTCGGCGCGCTTTTCGACGTAACCGAGCGAGTGAGTTAGTGTCCGTCCGTTTCCCTGGTGTAACCCGCGGTCTTTCGGGAGCCTCGCCCCACCAAATTAGAGTGGCAACTCTACCTCTCACAGATGAGCAGGCGCTCATCGCTACACGGCCCTTGCGAAGAACGCGGCTCCGCACTAGTGGAATCCTTGTGGCCTATATTCACAATGCCCGCGTAATTCTTGAGGATCAGGAACTGCGGGAAGGATGGGTGAGGTTTGATTCTGGTACGATCACTGGAATCGGGCAGGGTAATTCGATTCCCACGGAGGAGAGTCTTGATGCCCGGAATCTTTATTTGGCTCCTGGGTTCGTCGATCTCCATGTTCACGGTGGCCACGGGTTTGATTTTCTTGACGCCACAGCGGAGGAATTCGCTGCCGCGGCGACCTTTCATTTGAGCGGCGGCACCACCTCGCTCTGTCCAACGGCAGCAACGGCGACCTACGAAAGGTTTGAGACTGTGATTTCGCGGTGGCAACAGGCTCAGCCGTTATCACGCTGCCGGCTTTTGCCGCTTCATCTGGAGGGACCCCATTTGGCTCCCGGGAAAGCCGGGGCGCAAGATCCCAGCCTGATGCGAGCGCCGGCGAAAGCGGATATTGAATGGATCCTGGCGCATGTTTCGGCGATTTCTCAGATTACGGTTGCGCCCGAGTTGCCCGGTGCTCTTGATTTCATCGCAGCAGCGTCCGCGGCCGGCATTCGGATGAGCGCCGGTCACACCGAAGCGAGCGGAGAAGAGATGCAACAAGCGGTCGATGCCGGTCTCACGAAGGTTACCCATCTCTTCAACGCAATGTCGTCAGCGACGAAAAAAGGGCTCTTTCGGCAGCCTGGCGTTTTGGAATATGCCTTGGCTGAGGACGGCGTGTTTTGCGAATTGGTTGCCGATGGCTTTCATGTCTTACCGACACTCACGCGGATGGCTTACAACGCGAAAGGTCCCGATAGTATCATGCTGATCACGGATTCCTTGTCCGGCGCCGGAATGCCGCGGGGTTACGAATTTCGCCTTGGCCGGCTAGCGTGCAAAGTCGGAGACGGGTTCGGTATGCTTGCCGATGGGTCGGCGCTGGCCGGGAGCGTAGCGCGCACCATTGATCTCGTCCGCCACATGACGCAGACGGTTGGTGTGACGTTGCCGGAGGCGGTCCGGATGGCGAGTCTGACGCCGGCGCGCGTCTTAGGTCGGGAGAAGATGTTCGGCTCGATCGCGCAAGGAAAAACCGCCGACTTAGTCTTGTTCGATGACGAGCTCAGGATTCACGGGGTGTGGGTCGGCGGTGAACGGGTGCTTGGGGGTTAGCGGTTAACAATCGTCCTCGTGCTCGTCCTCGAAAGTGTGGGTTGATGTGGCTTCGATTTTGCGGACGGGTGTTCAAATCGATTTTTGTCCCGAAGGGACTAAGAATTCTACACGATCTAAACCCGTCCACATTTTTCGAAGCCACATCAGGTGTTTCAGTGCCCATAGTTGTGCCGTTCTTCAATGCTCTATCTCGGGCGTTTGCCTACTTCATAACGTGGGAAGAACAGCTTTTTCGAGGACGAGGACGACGACGAAGGACGAGGACGATTTCGGCCTTTTAAGGGCCTCAAAAGCTCCTGACATAGGGTTGTCATAGCGATGCGATAACCTGGGCTTGTTGTTGATTGGGCCAGTCGTGCCGATCAGCTCAAATCAAAAAGCTGAACCAACAGGAGCTAACATGACTAGTGTATCCAGATCAGGCGTATTTGTGGGTCGGAAGGCGTATTGGAAAGAACCACGAGTGGGTTCTTCTCTTTCTGTCATCGATTTCTTACCGGCGCGCGGCCGACGAGCCGATGATGTTCACCACCTCGGCATCGAGTGCGAAGTCCGCAGAGCCGCGGTTGCTCGGAGGCACCAGGCAGAGGTGCTTGGCCCGATCGAGCGTTTCGCGTATTCGCTCATTTCGGCGTCAGCACTAACGGTTGTGCTCATAGGCGTTCTCAGTCTGGCCGATTCCAGGCAAACAGACTTAGGACGTTCTAACCAGCTTAGAACCGAATTCAGCCGCGCGGCCGACGAGAATTTTGGTGGGCAATCTGATGCGGACCAGACTCGTCCAAATTAAAAAAGAAGTTAAGTTATGACGAGTGAATCGCATCGACAGACTTGTCGCTATCCTGATCTATCTCCAAGGGCGCAGGGTGACCCGTGCCGAGGATATTGCAGATGAGTTTGCCACGAGTATCCGGACCGTTTATCGGGACATCGCAGCTTTGGCGGAAGCGGGTGTCCCGATCGTCGGTGAAGCCGGGCTCGGATATAGCATCCAACGGGGTTACAGCCTCCCACCTGTGCATTTTACTACTGAAGAAGCGACGGCACTGATCACAGCCAGCCTGCTGATGGATCGCTTCGCCGACAACTCGTTGATGTCGCCGATGGGTTCGGCCTTGGCGAAAATCCGGGCGGTCCTTCCACCCGATCACCAAGATCATATTGCGCGGCTGGAGAGCCGGATGACGCTGCCGACAAGTCCGCGCCCTACCCGATCAGCCAGTCTATTCTTGATCCAAAAAGCGTTAGCGGAGCGTATGGTGCTGCGAATCTCTTATCGTGGAGCGGGCAAAGCCGAATCTCTTCCCCGGGAAATCGAGCCGATGGGGCTGACTTATTACGGAGATCGATGGCATTTGATCGCCTGGTGCCGGATGCGACACGATTATCGCGACTTTCGGACGGATCGAATCCACGAACTGGCAGCTTTAGCCCAGCGCTTCGAACCTCGCACCAATTTTTCACTCGACGAATTCTTGGCCAGGGCCGACCAGCCCCGGGCAATGGTGAACGCCACGATTCGGGTTGATCCAGTCACCGCTGAGCGGGTTCGAAAAGAGGCGCCGTTCAAGATCGTTGGGGAAGAGCGCAATGAAAGTGACGTCATCTTCACGATCGAAGCCGGGAACTGGGATTGGTATATGGGCTGGTTTCTCTCGTTCGGATCTCGCGTCACGATCATGGAGCCAGAGTCGTTCCGGGTTCGGCTGTTTGAGGTGGCCCAGGCGACGGCGAATCATCATCGCCGTGAGGAATGAAAAGGGGAGAGGTGACCGACAGGAAGAAAGCATTTTCTCCGGAGAAGCACTTACGGCGAAGAACTGAAAGAAGCCGTTGTCATTGTCGTGAAACCGTTGACCAATCAGTCGGTTCGCTGGGAGGCCTGTTTAAACTCCAATGACGAAGCAAGCAGATTCTTCACGATGTCCGCCGATTCACTTTTCCTGTAGAGCAACCCCACTTGCATAAAAGATGCCTTGGAAACAAATGGTACGTAGCAAACCCGATCTCCGGCCACCGCAGTCGTAAACTCGCCGACTACGGCAGGAGCGTGTCCAGCTTCGACCGCGGCAATAACGCTTAGAACTCCATCGCATTCTTGGCTGATGGTGACGCGCGTCTTGCTAACTCCTAGGACTTTTGCCACCCATTGATGATATTCGGGAAATTCCGCGGCTCGGTAGCCGATCAATTTGCTCATGGGAACCTCGGGCGGACGAATCACAGATAATTGCGCTAAGGGACTGGATCTGGCGCAAATGATCCCTACCGAATAACGGCGGATTGGCTCAAACGTGAGCCCGGGCATTTCTTCACGTCTCGGGCGAAGCGTCAGACCCGCGTGCAGTCTCTTTCCTTTGAGGGCCGTGAGGATCTCGCTCAACGACAAATCGTGTAAAGTGACGGAAGCTCCGGGCGCTAGCTCATGATATCGACGAAGAATGCCGGCGATGATGGTCGCTGTCGGGGCAGGCGCATATCCCAAATGGAGCTCTTCGTAGGTTTGTCTCTCCTCCTCAAGCGCGTGCGCCCGCAGCAGTTCGGCACGTCGCACTAGTTCGCGTGCTCGCGCCAATAGCGAACGTCCGACTCGCGTTAACTTGACCTCCTGGCGATTGCGCTCCAAAAGTTTAACTTTGAGTTCAGACTCCAAATCGCGGATCTGGCGGCTAAGTGGAGGCTGAGATACGCGCAAACGTTCGGCCGCCCGCGTGAAGCTTAGCTCCTCGGCTACGGCAATGAAATAGCGCAGGTGACGTAGTTCCATCGGAGTTTCGACTCAGCACCGGATCGTAATACCTTTTGGGAATAACGTCAGGTCTAAAAGAGTATTTCCGTCAGAGGATTGGTCGCGCCACCATCCCGGTGCGGCTGCGATTTTAGTAGCGCCAGTTGTAGATTGGTTAGGGAGGTTTCGAGTCAGCGGTTCCCCACGAAAGACCGGCATTCTATATAGATCTTGAAACCGCTCCGATCCGGCCATGTAAGAGCTGTCTCGTGACTGTTCTTGAAACATCGGTCTGAGAACACTTAAGAAGAGATTGGTAAAATTTATGAAAGCAATTCTGATCCATGGTTACGGAGGCCCTGAGGTATTGAAGTATGAGGACTACCCAGACCCAGTTCCAGGTGTAGGAGAGGTGCTGGTGCGGGTGGCTGCATCAAGCGTTAATCCGTTCGATTTCAAAATCCGGTCCGGTTCCCTTAAGGACTTTATCCCCCTGACGTTCCCGGTGATTCTGGGGTTAGATGTTTCCGGGACGGTGGAGTCTGTGGGTGCGGGAGTAACAACCTTTGCTCGCGGTGACAAGGTGTTTGCGCATGCATCCCAAGCCTACGCCGAGCTCTGCGTAGTGAAAGCAACCAATCTAGCCAAGATCCCGGCGGGAGCGGACTTGGTTGAAATCGCTGCTCTTCCGACGGTGACAACAACGGGAGCGCAGCTAGCTTCTCTGGCGGTGGAAGGAAGATCCGGTGCGACTGTGCTCGTAACCGGTGCTGCCGGCAACGTGGGTCGATCTGCCGTCTATACAGCGAAGAGTCGGGGGGCAAAAGTTATCGCCGGTGTCCTGCAGAGACAAGTTATCCAAGTACAAACTCTCGGAGCAGATCGTGTGGTCGCGTTAGACGATGCCGAGGCAGTGAAAGTTTTGGGGGCGGTCGATGCCGTGGCGGATACGGTCGGCGGCCAAACCGCTGACGAAGTGATCAAGAAAATCAGACCGGGCGGAGTCTTCGCTTCTGTTTTGGGGCCGCCTAGCAGCGCTGCCAACTACCCAACGATACAGGTGAAGCCGATGCAGGTCACTCCCGACTCTGCTGTTCTCCTTGCCATGGCCGAGGCGGTACAAAAAGGAGCACTCTTGATCCCGTTGGGCCAGAGGCTTCCTCTGGCGAATGCAGACCGGGCTCACGCAGCCGCAGAGAAAGGCAGCGCGGGAAAAATTCTTCTACTGGCATGACCAAGAAACCAAAATCTCACGCAAAGCAGACTTCGCCCCATCTCCTCTCCGGCAGCAGCCGGACTACGTCGGCCGAGGGCGCAAAGAAAGGAGAAAACACAATCCTCGCGTGACTGCTCGTTCCGCCACGGGACTAGTAAAAAAACAGTAGCAACTGGGAAAAATAAATGAACCAACATATCGTTAACGTTATCAAAGCTTATGAGAAGTCACTCAATACGCGCGATACTCAGGCGGCCCTCGCTCTTTACGGAGAGGACCCTATTTTCATGCCGGAATACTCTGTTGCTCTCAGCGGCAGAAACGCGGTAAAGGCTGGCTACGAGCACGTATTTAACAGCCTCAAACTTAATGTTAACTTCACTATCCATGAAGTTGTTGAAATGGGCGACTTGGCCTATGTGCGGACGACGTCCGCAGGAAAGTCCGAAATTCTTGCTAACAAAACGACGGTGACAGAAGGCAATAACGAGCTTTTTATTTTTCGAAAAGAACAGGGGAAATGGAAAATTCACCGGTATCTCTTCGCCTCGACTAATCCCCCGAAGGCGATGTGAGCCATCCGGGCTAGTGCACCAAGTCAGCGTCTGGTGTAGTGGCGTTGCGATCAAAATGGGACGTCGGCAAGGCGGTGCGAGCCGCACTGGCACTAAGAGGAGCATACGTGAATCGGTACATGACTCAGGAGCAACGCGGCCGCCGGCCCATTTTCATCGCAACCCTCCGGGCCTACCGCGCAGTAGGCTCGGCGGAGGCGGGGCTGCGCGTCTTTTGGCCGGCTGTCCCGCGGCCGCGGGATCGCTCATCAGCCAAAGACCACAGCGAGTATTCTCCCTCTAAACGCCAGTCCGGCTCGGACCTTCGCGCATCCAGCCAAAATACCCTGCAGCGCCACTACCCCAGTTACTGACTTGGTGCACTATTATGGAACTTCGCCACCTGCGTTATTTCATTGCTGTCGCAGAGGAGCGCAGTTTCTCGCGGGCCGCGGAAAAGTTACACGTATCTCAGCCGCCTCTGAGTCGACAGATTCGTGACCTGGAAGCGGAACTAGGGGTCAAACTACTAGACCGGAATCGCCAACGGGTCCAGCTAACCAGGGCTGGCAGCACTATTTTAGCTAAGGCACGTGCCCTAATCCGAGATGCGGAGTCGTTTAAGGCTGAAGCAAGAATTCCAGATCAACAAATCCACGAAGAACTTCGGATTGGCTACGCTCCGTCGCCCACTGCGACGATCATGTCGAAGGTGCTTGGCAGGTATCATGAACTCGCTCCTGGAGGTGGCCTCACGCTGCAAGACTTAACGCATACTGAGATGCTGCGCGGTTTGAGAACGAAAAAGCTGCACGCTGCCCTTACTTTACGTCCACGTCCAAAGGAGATGCGCGGACTCCGATTTGACGCGATCAGCCGGCACGCCGTCGGGATTATCTGTTCTGTCAAAAGCCCTTTGGCGGTGCTGTCTTCGGTGCGGCCATCAATGGTGGCGACCAACGAGCTGATCGTCTATCGAGCAAAGGATTTCCCGGAATATCATCTGTGGATAGCAGGCATTCTCAGGGTGAACCTTGATAGATTGATCGTCGTTCACGAATGCGATGATGTGCTAGGCGTGATCGCCGCTGTTGAAAGTGGACGAGGTTTAGCGATTGTTGGGGAATTTATCACCGCGGTTTCGGGAAACCGCGTCCGCTTTTTACCGTTTGCCTCTAAGGCCCATTTTCTTGAGGTGGGGATTTTATACCGAAGGACTGGATTCAGCGATAACACCAAAAAGCTGATTGCCGCGTGCTCGGCATTCGCGACCACTTCATCTCCTGTCCACGAGACCCATTAGAAGTGACAGCAATTCAGGAATTGTGACGTGCAGCGACAGATCCGCATCGGTTTAGTCCTCGCTTTCTGTTGGGGCCTGACCGGTAGCGTTGCCGGAGCACAGCAAATCGCTTCGGGAGAGACGAAACCAAGCGCTGCGCCTACCCCGATTCCTCTGTCTGAGATCGCTTCGCATGCGGGGTCCACCACCAGATTTGTTCAAAGCGTTCAGACGACCCTATCGACCGACCAGGTAACCGCAACTATCGAAAAGAGTCTCCCATCTCTGACGAACGAGATCGAGTTACGAGGGGCAGAGATGGCCAAATATCTCTTGGAAGTTGTGCCCCCGGAGTTGCTTCACAGCATGGACATCGTCCTACAAAGGTATGGCGATCAACTATCAAGGTGGAATACGGATCTAACGGTACGCGCCCAAACTCTTGCCGACCAGCTTGCCCAGCTGGACGAGCTTAGCAAAATTTGGAATGCAACTCTTCAATTACCGAAACTAGCTGAGACAGCGCCGGAGATTCCTGAACGCGTCCAGGGTCTCATCGATCTTATTGGTCGCACCCAGCAAGGAGCAAAATCTCTTCGGGAACGGGATTTGACCCTGCAAGGCAAGGTTTTGGAGGCGACTTCTCGATTGCAAGCGGTCGCACCGGCGTTTGAGCAGGCACAAACCGGTGCGATGAAAAACCTCTTGGTTCAAGAAAGCCCTCCTCTCTGGAGCCTTAGTAGCGAACAGTGGAGAGAGACCAGCCAGACATCGCTCATACCCTCAGCAAGTCTAGCGCTGTTGATGGCTTATCTCAGCCGTGAGCCAACTGTCTTCGCGTTTCATGCGGGCATTATTCTTTTCTTCTTTCTCGTCGTGTACTGGCTGCGACGCGGAGTGCAAAGATGGACCGAGGAACAACCCAGTTTACGTCGGGCGGCGCCGGTCTTTGATTTGCCAGTTTCAACGGCAATAACGCTCTCTTTTCTTATTATGGGGTCCACCTATTCGACGACCCCGTTTTTGCTCCGCGCGATACTCTGGGGGGTACTCATTATCGCTATCGGGCTAATTCTTCGCCGCCTAATCGACCGGGCGCTATTTCCGATATTGTACGCCCTGATCGTCTTCTACTTTGTTGACCAATTGCGATTGCTCACGGCGCTCCTACCGGTACTGGGCCGGTCAGTCTTCGGCGCGGAGATGTTAGGTGGAACCCTGTTTCTAATCTGGCTGATTCGAAGCAAGCGTTCGCCGACCGTGGGTGCCAACACCACAAAGCCTTTGGCGCGAGCAATCCGACTGGCTATACACGTCGGCTTGATCGTTTTTCCGGTAACTCTGCTGGCAAACGCTTTTGGGTATCTCAACTTCGCGAATTTATTATCTGGCGAGGCACTAAGAAGCGCTTACGTCGGCGCGACAGTCTACGCGGCACTGCGAATTGCGGAAGGGCTAATCATTATATCCCTGGGGACGCGGCCTCTGAGTTTAATGCGCGTCATTCAGCTCCACCGGCCAATGCTTCAGCGCCGTATCTGCGGCGTTGCTGCAGTCTTAGCTTTCCTTTACTGGGCCAGTCTCACGCTGAGCTTTTTCGGACTGCGAACGCCATTGATCACGGGCACTGACGAAGTACTTCGGGCGACCCTGGCAGTTGGCTCCTTTAGCATTTCGTTGCAACAGGTGCTGGTTTTTGGGGCAACAGTTTGGGCTGCTTTTGCTGCCTCCCGATTCCTACGTTTCCTGCTGGACGAAGACATCTACTATCATTGGCATCTAGCCCGGGGTATTCCGCAAGCGATTTCAACCATGGTGCACTACGCAGTCCTGCTCATCGGATTTTTCGTTGGGCTAGCGGTGCTGGGCGTCGACCTTACCAAGGTTACGATTCTAGCCGGAGCTTTTACCGTTGGAGTTGGATTCGGGTTACAGACCGTCATCAATAATTTCGTTTGCGGCTTGATCTTGCTGTTCGAGCGACCAATCAAAGTCGGTGATATCATCCAAATCGACACGGACATAGGAGAAGTCCGGCGCATCGGCATCCGAGCGTGCGTAATTCGCACCACAGACGGTGCCGAAGTCATTGTGCCGAACGGAACGATCATCGCCAATAAAGTCACCAACTGGACCCTATCGGATCGGTATCGAGTGATCGAAGTGTTGATCGCCGTGGCTCGTGGTGCGGCTCCGCCACAAGTGATTGAGGTATTGAAGCGCGCTGCCGCCAGCCAGCCCGGCATCACGAAAGAACCGGCGCCTCAAGCATATGCGGTTAACTTTGCCGCTAACACCGTCACCTTTACCCTTCGTGCTTGGACGGACCGTTACGAAGACTGGGTCCAGGTGCGTAGCGACCTTTCTGTCGCGGTCGACGAGGCTTTGATCCGCGAGAATGTTACTTTAGTCTGATGCGGCAAGGGGAACGATGGATCTTTACACCGACATCGCCTTGGACTGCGGGGTCGTATTATGCTCGTATTGCGTCGAGTCTTGAAGATGTGTGCGGTAATAGCCTGCTAGAGGCTCTCGATAGACCTCTCCGATCGGGCAGCGATCTGGTCTGTTAGGCGGCGAATTGCTCAATCGCTTTCCATTTAGCATGAGTGTCTGCCAAACCGACTTGATGTGGCTTCGAAAATGTGGACAGATATTTAGATCGAATAGAATTCTTTGTCCCGAAGGGACTATAGGACTGAGCCTGGGGTTTCAACCCCAGGACACATTGACAATAGGGCCCCGCCCTGCTTGTCCTCCTTCGT
>Ga0307478_10003133_pt1 | contig 12455 bp, 11 predicted proteins | sample atmos_gasesECM4C_2_FD_203713 | JGI IMG/M metagenome (GOLD analysis project Ga0307478, IMG submission 203713) | Hardwood forest soil microbial communities from Morgan-Monroe State Forest, Indiana, United States - atmos_gasesECM4C_05 | ecosystem: Environmental > Terrestrial > Soil > Temperate...
CCATGGCGGGCAGTTGATCTACAACACGTGCTGGGAAGACCCGCGCATCGACCGCCAGCTGATGCAGCTGCGCGCCGACAGCCGCATCGTGATGATCACGAGCGCCGGCTGCAACGCCTTCGATTACCTGCTCGATGGGCCGGCGGAGATTCACGCCATCGATGTCAATTTCCGCCAGAACGCCCTGTTGGAGTTGAAACTCGCGCTGATCCGCCGCGGCGACTTCGCCGACCTGTTCGAGCTGTTCGGCATCGGCTCGCATCAAAAATACCGCCCGCTTTACCGCGCGGTGCGCACCGACCTGCCGGCCTATGCCCGTCAATTTTGGGACGAGAAAATTACATTTTTTGACCCGGGCAGCATGAAAAAATCCTTTTATTATCATGGCGCAGCCGGTTCAGCGGCGTGGTTCCTCGGTGGCGCGCTCTTTCGCGCCAAGCCAAACATCAAGAATTTTGCCCTCTGCCTGCTCGATGCCGACACGACCGCGCAACAGAAACAAATCTACACGCTGCTCGAGCCAAAAATCTGGGGCAAGCTGAGCAACTGGCTCGTCCGCCAGCGCATCGTGATGACGCTCCTCGGCGTGCCCGCCCCGCAGATCGGGCTGATTGAAGACACTTATCCGGGCGGGCTGACCGCGTACGTGAAGGACAAGCTGCGCCATGTGATGACCGGGCTGCCTGCCCGTGAAAATTATTTCTGGCGCGTTTACATCACGGGCTCCTACACGCTCACCTGCTGCCCGAACTACCTGCGCCAGGAAAACCTCGCCCCGCTGGCCGCCCGCGCCGGACGGATCCATGCCCATACGTGCACGGTCACAAATTTTCTCCGCGAAAATCCGGGCGTTTATTCCCATTACGTCCTGCTCGACCATCAGGACTGGCTCGCGTGGCACGACCCCGCGGCGCTGCTCGAGGAATGGGAGCTCATCCTGGCCAACAGCCGGCCCGGCACCAAAATCCTCCTGCGCTCGGCCGGCCTCGACCTGGATTTCGTGCCCGAGGCCATCCGGGCCAGGCTCCGCTTTTTTCCGCAACTCACCAACGGGCTGCACGCGACCGACCGCGTCGGCACCTATGGCAGCCTGTTTTTTGCCGAGGTGCTCGGTTGAAAGTTGAAAGATATGAGTCGTCTTTCTGTCATTCTGAGCGGCAGCGAAGAAACTCACAGGATTGTTCAAACGAGATTCCTCGCACGGCTCGGAATGACAAGGGGCCTGCCCATGGGCCAATGTGAATCGAAAATTCTTTAGAGAAACGGGGTTTTCAACCTTCAACTTTCAGCTCACGACCATGCCATGAGCCGCGCCCGCCACGCACCCGCTTCGTTGTCCGCCGAAACAGCGGTGGAAAAATACTACCGCTTCCATTCCCGCATCTACGACGCCACGCGCTGGAGTTTCCTGTTTGGCCGCACCGCCATCATAAAAAATTTTATGGGCGCCGCGCCGCAAAATATCCTCGAAGTGGGCTGCGGCACGGGCCGCAACCTGGTGGAGCTGTCCCGCCGTTTCCCGCAAGCTGAAATCACCGGCGTGGATCTTTCCGCCACGATGCTCGGGCTCGCCCGCAGAAAAACCGCTGGCTTCGGCCCGCGTATCCGACTGTTGCACCAAGCCTACACGGCCCCGTTGAGCGATCCGCCGGGTTATGATCTCGTGTTGTTTTCCTACGCGCTGTCGATGTTCAACCCCGGCTACGATGCTGCCATGGCCGCCGCCCGGCGCGACCTTACGCCGGGGGGCCATATCGCCGTGGTGGACTTCCACGATTCACGCTTCGGCCTTTTCGAGCACTGGATGGGGATGAACCACGTTCGCATGAACGGCCAGCTCCGCCCGATCCTGCAATCGCTCTTCGCCCCGACGACCGATCTCCTTTGCCCAGCCTACGCGGGCGCCTGGCGTTATCTGCTGTTCGTCGGCCGCAAGGCGTGAATGATCATTTGTTTTAGAATGGGCACAGTAGCTTTTTGCCGTTCTAACGAAGTGAAGAATCCACTTGGATAAAGACTGCACTTACGGCGTAATCTCACTGGATTCTTCGCTGCGCTCAGAATGACAAAACAGGGTTTCGCCGTATGCCAATATGTCTGTATAAGCCGAAAATGCCCCAGCCTGCTCTCGACGAACAGCCTTCGGCCATGGAATAAGGAGCCATGATCTTGGACCTCCATCGCCCCCAAGGAATGAAATGAAAATCAACATCAAGGAATTTCGCGTGCGGGAGGGAGCCAAGGTGGAGCTCAAGGAATGGCCGACGCGCATAAAGCCGTGCTACAGGTCGAAGCAGCATTACGAGAGCATCCTTGCCGAGCATGTGGACAAGTTGAGTGCGCGACAAAGCCTCCTTTACGCGCAAAACCAATACGCATTGCTTTTGATCTTCCAGGCGATGGACGCCGCCGGCAAGGACGGCGCGATCAAGCACGTGATGTCCGGCGTCAATCCGCAGGGCTGCCAGGTCTTCAGCTTCAAGCAGCCGAGCGCAGAGGAAATGGAGCATGATTTTCTCTGGCGCACCAACCGTTGCCTGCCGGAACGCGGCCACATCGGCATCTTCAACCGCTCCTATTACGAGGAGGTGCTGATTGTGCGCGTCCATCCGGGACTTTTGCGCCGGGAGGGATTGCCGGTTGAGGATCCCGACGACGGGAAGATCTGGCCGCACCGTTATCGCTCCATCCTTGACCTGGAAAAACACCTGCACCGCAACGGCACCCGGATCGTTAAATTCTTCCTCCATTTGTCCAAGGAGGAACAACGCCGGCGTTTCCTCGCACGGCTCGACGACCCGGACAAGAACTGGAAGTTCAGCCGCGCCGACCTCGAGGAGCGCAAGTATTGGAAAGATTACCAGCACGCCTACGAAGCCTGTCTGACGGCGACGAGCACCAAGATCGCCCCGTGGTACGTCGTCCCCGCCGACGACAAGGCAAATGCGCGGCTGGTCATATCACAGGTGATCCTCGACACCCTCGGCGAATTGAAAATGAGCTATCCAAAGCCAGACAAGGGCCACCGGAAGGAATTGGACTCCATCCGCAAGCTGCTGGAAAAATGAGTGTTTTTTAACCGCGAATGAACGCGAATTCACGCGAATAGGCTCGAAAGTCCGATCTATCTTCGAAGCAAAATATCTTTTATTAGCGTCCATTCGTGTTCATTCGCGGTTAAAATATACTCCAAATTTCCAGCGTCGTGCCCCCGCTTATCCATCCCTCCACCACGCCGGCGATCCTGGTGATTTTTGCGCTCACCTATCTCGGCTTCGCAATCGGCCGGGTGCCGGGCTTGAAATTGAACCGCACCGGCATCGTACTGCTCGGCGCAATCGCGATCGCACTCTTCTCCGGCTGGCCGGTGACCACGATCGTCGGTTTTATCAACTGGCCGACCGTCCTGCTGCTGTTCGGTTTCTTTGTCATTTCATCGCAATTGCGCCTGTCCGGATTTTTCGACCAGGCCGCCGGAAGGATTTCGGCCGGGCTCAAGAACCCCGCGCGGTTTTTGCTTACTCTCATGCTGGCGACGGCGGGGCTGTCGGCTTTCCTCAACCACGACATTGTCTGCTTCGTCTTCACGCCGGTCGTAGCCATCGCCCTGGTCCAACGGCAAATCAATCCGGTTCCGTTTCTCGTCGCGCTGGCGGTGGCCAGCAATATCGGTGCGGCCGCCACGCTGGTCGGCAATCCGCAGGATATGATGATAGCCCAGATCGCCGGGCTGGGTTTCGGGCCCTACGCACTCTGGTGCATCGTGCCGGTGCTGTTCGCGCTCGGTCTCGCCTACGCGATCATTTGGCTGATGTGCCGCCACAGCCTCCCGCTTTCTGCGCCGGTGACGGCCAGGGTGAAGCTGCCTTCATACGAATTCAACCGCGCGCACACGATCAAGGGCTTTGTCGTGCTGGGCCTGGTCATTGCATTCTTTTTCACGTCGGTGCCCAAGGAGCTCATCGCCCTGACCGCTGCCGGGATCCATCTCGCCAGCCGGAAATTCGACACCGAGGATTTGCTCGGGCTGGTGGACTGGCAGGTTCTGATCCTGTTCATGGGACTGTTCGTGGTGACCGGCGCATTCCAGGCCACGGGTTGCGGTGAACAGGCCGTGCAATGGCTCGCTCAAGCCGGGTTGAATCTTAACTCGTCATCCATCCTGGCCGTCGTGACGGCGATGCTTTCCAATCTGATCGGCAACTCCGCGACCGTCCTGCTGCTGCTGAAGGTGGTGAATGTCACGCACTCGACGACGGCCTACGTGCTGGCGCTCGCCAATAGTTTCGGGGGCAGCCTCACGGTCCTCGGCAGCATTGCCAACATCATCGTTGTCCAGCAAGCGCGCGAACAGGGGATCAGCATTTCTTTCCGCGATTTCGCCCGCCTGGGCATACCGGTGACGCTGGCAGCCATGGCCGGCCTGCTGGCCTGGGTGGCTCTGATGACTTGAAGTATTGACCGCTACGCGGAGCAGTTTTTTTGTCGCCGGAGCACTCCCGACACGGCAGCCTCGTTTTACCTCCATGCGACTGTTGCCCTCCGTTAAAGACATCGGCGCCGCGTTGGCCCAGGTTCTGCGCCGTTTCTTCCCTGTTGTCGTTGCTGCGCTTGGCGCGACCGCCTGCGCCATGATCATGCTGGAGGACCATGATTCCAGCCTGGCGCTGACCAAGGCCCTGATGGCTTGCGTACTTGGCGTGCCCTGGCTCTTTGCGTTGAGCCTCATGCACGAGCGCCTGCTGCGCGATTGGCGCGGCATGATGCTGGTGATCCTTGGTGTACTTCTGGTCGTAATCTATGATTTGGGGCTTCAGGTCGTCCCGAGCTCCTTCCCTTTACGGCATGTGGAACGATTTTTCCTGCTGCTTGCGGGCGCCCATTGTCTTGCGGCCATTGCACCCTTTCTTGGCCGGCGCGAGCCCGCTGCTTTCTGGCAGTTCAACAAGGCTCTTTTCCTCCGATTTCTCCTCGGCGCGCTCTATGCCGCCGTGCTCTATGTCGGGCTGGCGCTTGCGCTTCTCAGCATGGACAAGCTCCTCGGCCTGAAATTTGAAGGGGAAATCTACGGGCATCTCTGGGTGCTTATCACCGGTCTGTTTCATCCGCTGTTTTTTCTCGCTGGGGTACCACGGGATTTTGAGGCGCTGGAAGCGGAGCCCGGTTATCCCGTGGGCTTGCGGCGATTCGTGCAGTTCGTGCTTGTCCCGCTGGTCGCTGTTTATCTCGCAATCCTTTATGTCTATGCGGCCAAGATCCTTTTCACCTGGCACCTGCCCAACGGCTGGGTCGCCCTGCCGGTGCTCATCCTCGCCGTGGTCGGCATCCTGGCCGCGTTGTTGCTCCAACCGATCCGGACTCGCGCCGAATTTCGTTGGACCGACGGCTTTATCCTCTGGTTTTATCGGTTGCTACTGCCCCTGACTTTTCTGCTCATGCTTTCCATTGGGCGGCGCATCCACGATTATGGCGTGACCGAACACCGGTATTTCACGGCCATCCTGGCCCTCTGGCTGCCTGTCACTTGTCTGCTGTTTGCCTGGCGGCACGACCGCTCGATCAAATGGATCCCGGCATCGCTCGGTGCGCTGTGTCTCATCACCGCTTTTGGCCCGTGGAGCGCATTTTCCATCTCTTACCGCAGCCAGCATCTGCGCCTGATGAATCAGTTGCAGCAGCTCGGCGTACTCCGGGACGGACGCGTCATTGCGAGGCGCCAGACTGTGAATCAACCCGTTTACGAAGAGCTGCGCTCCACCCTTGACTACGTGCTGAGCCACCACGATCCCGCCGCCCTCGATCCGTTGATGACCGGTTTCAAAGAATGGAAGCCCTACGCATCCTCAGTCGGCGATGATTCCCGCAACGATCGATATTCGGCCTATAACAGGACTTGGACCTTTCTTCGGCTCGTCGGCCTGGAATCCGGTTCTTCTCGCACCTATGACGTCACTCTCCGGCTTGCTCCCCCGGGTATTGTGGTGACGGACGCAGCCGCGTTCATTACCTATCACGAGTACAGCGGCTGGTCCCAGGAAATAGCGGTTATTGTGCCGGACGGGTCGGTGACGATCGAATCAACCAAGGACTCAAACCACCTTCGACTGTCGAGCCACGGTGATCGCGTTGATGTGGATTGGGCGGCTTTCTTCGCCGGGAAGATAAGCTCCGGTGGAAATCCATCCCAGGCCATTGACGTTCGAGAGAAAACTTTTAGTGCCGTCGATCTCACCTTGCACAAAACCATCGGCGGGCATCAGGTCGCTTTTGTCGTCACCCGGGCTTTTCTGTTCAAAGACAGCTCGGAAAAGATGGACTCTGTAAGAAATATTTCGTTTTTCACCATCGTCACGCCGGCAAAATAAGCGATCCCGGACACCTTTGGATTTATTGCCCGCCTGGGCACGCCAGTGACTTGAATATTTTAACCGCTAATCTGCGTCAATCGTCACTGATATCCCAGACGCTCGAGATAATGTCCGTCAGCGATGATCGTCATCGTGATGGTCTGAATCATGATGATCGTCGTGACGGTCGCCATGATCGCGGTCGTCGCGATCGCCGGGGAATATGCAGGCGCCCAGCAGGACGACCATCGTTGCAGTAAGGATTAAGAGCAGAATTCGTTTCATCATAGGATTGGAAGGGTTTACAATCATAGTATCCTACAGCGATGCGAATGTTCCGGCCTTTCGGGTTTGTTTAACCGCTAATCTACGCTAATCCTCGCTAATATCCCCGGCCAGGTCTTCGAATCGAAACAGCTTCTCTGCCCTGCGGACGTGGAGAATGCAAACCGAGCCTTGATCGAGGCGGTAATACAGCCAGCAAGGCTTGATCCATGCCTGGCGGTAATTCTTGTGCGGAAAGTTTGGGATCGGTTTGCCCATGCGCACAAACCGGCCGATGTGATCGGTGGCAGCGAAAATCCGGCCGGCCACCGCCCGGGCGGCCTCGGGTTTGTCGAGTGCGATGAAACCGACGGTCAATTCGAGCTGCGCCAGCGCCGGCTCCGTCCAGATTACTTTAGCCATCGGACAAAACGGCGCTTGGCCTCGGCTTGGGAATGAACCCGGCCTTCGCGCAGCGCCTGCTCGCCCAGCGCGATCCCCTCCATGACCGAAAGGCGGCGATTGAGTTCATCGTACGACTGCACATCCACCAGGTACGCCGCCGGTTTGCCGTGCTGCGTGATGAGGATGGGGGTGCCGTCCTCCAGCCCGGCGATAATCTTCGTCGCGCGCCGCTTCAACGTCGTCACAAGTTCGGTCTTCATGAAGTGATACTTTAGTGATACTTCATCCGAGGTCAAGGCCGGGATGCGTTCAGGCCGAACGTCACAGAAATTGCAGGCACGCTTTTGATCCATGCCGCAGGGTAGCAGGGATTTTTGACCTCCCAACCACCCCGCCAATTTTCGCTGACTATCTTTCTTTATCAGAAAGCAGGGTCTGGCCCGTTTTCAGGCCCTTACGGTGATCTCCCCTCATGAAATGATATGAAAAGCACTACAAATGGGACACTAATACAAAGGGTCGAAACAATGAGCGGAAGAATCACTGCAGGCACTCGCAACGAGCGGAAAATCAAAATCATCCACCAAATTGGCCAAACCAGAAGCACAGGAACGGCAATTCCAGGGGCAACATACATTCCTACGACACCTGCAATTGCATGAAGTATGATCAATCCTCCCAAGAGAGGAGCTTTGTTCATGATTTTCTTCCTAACGTTGAGATAAGCCGCTTGAGAATAAGCGTGGAAAAACAACCAAGGTCAGCCGAGTTGGCGGCGGCTATTAATTACCGTTTTCCCATCGGCACGTAGTCGCGCTTGGTGGGGCCGACGTAGATCTGGCGCGGCCGGTAGATGCGGCCCTTGGGATTGGCCGCCACTTCCTTCCAGTTGGCGATCCAGCCGGGTGTGCGGCCGATGGCGAAGATGACCGTGAACATGTTCACCGGGATGCCGATGGCGCGCAGGATGATGCCGCTGTAGAAATCGACGTTCGGGTAGAGCTTGCGCGAAACAAAGTAGTCGTCGTGCAGCGCGGCCTGCTCGAGGTTCTTGGCGATGTCGAACAGCGGGTCCTTCTTGCCGAGCTTGTTCAGGAGTGCGTCGCAGGCGCGGCCGATGATCTTGGCGCGCGGGTCGAAGTTGCGATACACCGCATGGCCAAAACCCATCAGGCGGTTGCTCTTGTTGCCCGACTTCGCCGCGGCAATGAAGCGCGAGCCGTCGTCGCCCTCGTCATGGATGGCCTGCAACATTTCCACGACCGCCGAGTTGGCGCCGCCGTGGAGCGGGCCGGAAAGCGCACAGATGGCGGCGGCGATGGAGGTGAAGAGGTTGGCCGCGCTCGAGGCCGCCATGCGCAGCGTCGAGGTGCTGCAATTCTGCTCGTGGTCGGCATGCAGCAGCAACACGAGGTTGAGGGCCTTGGCGACTTCCGGCAGGGCGATATAGTCCTTGTACGGTTCCGTGAACATCAGGTGCAGGAAGTTCTCGCAAAAAGGCAGCTCGTGCTTGGGAAAAACGTAGGGCAGGCCGCGCTGATAACGATAGATCATCGCGCCGATGGTGCGGACCTTTGAGATGGCGATGGCGGCGGCCGTATCAAAATTTTTCAGGTCTTTCTCAAAATTATTGGTGGCAAGATTCGAATAATGCGCGGCGAGCGAGCCGACAATCGACGAGAGCATGGCCATCGATGGCGCCTCCTTGGGATAGCCTTTGAAGATTTCCTGCATCTGCGTCTCGATGGCGGCGTGCTCGCGCAACTTCTGGCCAAACGCGATCCGTTGTTCCTGATTCGGAAGCTCGCCATAAATAATGAGATAGGCGGTCTCGACAAAATTGCTTTGCTCCGCGAGCTGCTCGATAGGATAGCCCCGGTGGCGGAGGATGCCGTTGTCGCCATCAAGATAAGTGATGGCGCTATCGCACGACCCGGTGTTGCCGTAACCCTGGTCGAAGCAAATGTAGCCGGTCTCGGCGCGGAGCTTGCGCGTATCGATGGCGCGCTCGCCTTCCGTGCCGACCATTACCGGCAGGGTGATTTCCTTGTTATCGACCTTGAGCTGGGCGTTATCAGCCATGCAACCAACAGAGCCAAAAACCGCCCCCGTGGCAAAGAAAAGATCGACTCCATAACCTCCTGCCCGGGCGCCATAAGGGCATGGCGTCAAGAGTAGAAGATGGCCTGTTAGGAGGTTTGAATTGTGGGTAGGGCGCGACCAGGGTCACGCCCTACTCTAACTTTATTCTCACGCTGCGGCCGGCCACGGCGCCCCGGCAGCCACGCCAATGAAGTTGCGGTAAATCTGCAGGCCTCTGGCCTGGCTTTTCTCGGGGTGAAATTGCGTGGCAAAGCAGCGGCCGCGCGCGATGGCCGCGGCGAAAGGACTGCCGTAGTTGCACTCGGCCAGCACGAGCGCGCGATCGCGCGGCACGGCGTAGTAACTGTGCACGAAATAGAAGGCTTCACCTTCCGGCGGGAGGCCGGCCGCGAGCGGCGAACCCGGCTGCACGAAGCGCACGGTGTTCCAGCCCATGTGCGGCACTTTCAGATCGGCCGGGAGGCGGAAGCGCACCACGCGGCCCGGAAAAATGCCGAGGCCGGGAGTGTCGGCTTCCTCGGAGAACTCGAAGAGCGCCTGCAGTCCGAGGCACACGCCGAGAAACGGCCGGTCCTCGCCGATCCAGGCGCGCACGGTTTCGTCGAGCCCGGTGCGGCGCAAGGCCCCGACGCAATCGGCCAGCGCCCCCACCCCGGGCAGGATGAGCCCGTCCGCCTTGCCCACCTGCGCAGGCGCGGTGACGACATGCGGCAGGCCGCCCGCCGCCTCGACCGCCTTGGTCACGCTGCGGAGGTTGCAAACGCCGTTGTCGATCACGGCAATGGTTGGACGTGGAGGTTCAGAGTTCACGGTTCACCGTTCACGGTTGGACGATCCACCGTTTCAAAACCGTGAACGGTGAACCGACAACCGTGAACTTTCTTAAATTTTTCCCTTTGTGCTCGGCAGCAAGCCTTCGGCCCGCGGGTCGATCTGGGTGGCCTGGTCGAGCGCGCGCGCGAGGCACTTGAAGAGCGCCTCGGCCACGTGGTGGGGCTCCTCGCCGTAAACGAGCTTGGCGTGCACGTTCGCGCCGAGCGCGTTGCTGAAGGCGCGGAAAAATTCCTTCACCAGCGCGAGGTTGAAATCGCGCACGAACATCGTCGGCGCCTCGACCTGGTAAACCAGGTGCGGCCGTCCACCGATATCCACGACGACGCGGGCGAGCGATTCGTCCATCGGCAGCAGAAAGAATCCGTAGCGGCGGAGGCCAAGCTTGTCGCCGAGCGCCTCCTTGAAGGCCTGGCCGAGCACGAGGCCGACATCCTCGACCGTGTGGTGATAATCGACGTCGGTGTCACCCTTCGCCTTGACGGTCAGGTCGAACAGCCCGTGCTTGGCGAACAGCGTGAGCATGTGGTCGAAGAACGCCACGCCGGTCTCGATCTGCGCCGCGCCATGGCCGTCGATCGCCAGGGTAAGCGCAATGTTGGTCTCGGCGGTCTTGCGCGAGATCGTGGCTACGCGGGAGTTGGTTTTTGTTTTTGCCATTCGTCGAGGGCCTTGGAGAGGACAATCATCTCGTCGTCCGTGCCGACACTGATGCGAAGAAACGACGCGGTCAAGGCGTGGCTCGGGAAATGGCGCACCAGGATTTTACGCGTAAAGAGGAAGTCATAGAGCGCTTTGGCGACATCCGGCCCGGTCCCACCGCGGGCGTCGCCCGGCTCGGTAAAGATGAAATTCGCCTGTGACGGATAGGTGAACCAGCCGCGCACGGTGGAAAATTCCCGGATGCACGCATCGCGCGTGGCCACGATCCTGGCGATGGCCGCGTCGTAATAACCAGGGTCGCCCAGCGCGGCAAGAGCGGCAACCTGCGACAGGCGGCTGACATTGTAACTGTCTTTCACCCGGTCGAGCAGACCGACGAGATCGGCGTGCGCGAGCGCATAGCCCACGCGAATGCCGGCCAGCGCGTGCGACTTCGAGAAGGTGCGGACGACAACCAGGTGCGGATAACGCGCGAGCAGCGGCACGGCGTTTTCGTTGGCGAATAGCACATAGGCTTCGTCCACGACGAGGATGCCGCGAAACGAGGCCAGGATCTTCCCGATTTCCGCATTCGCAAAGCCGACCCCGGTGGGCGCGTTGGGCGAAGTAAGGAAAAACGCCTTCGCGTGCGAGGCGGCGATTTTTTCCAGCGGCAGGCGCATGGTGCGGTCGAACTCAATCATGGCCGCACGGCCGTCCTGGATTTCGACCAGCACGGGATAAAGCGAGTAGCTGGGCCAGGTGAAGCCGGCCGCGACCGTCGGCGAGCAGAAGCAGCGCGCGAGCAGATTGAGCACGTCGTCGGAACCATTGCCGACAAAAACATTTTCCGGACTCAGTCCGTGATGCCGGGCGAGGGCCGCGCGCAGCGGCGCGCTCGTCGGGTTGGGATACAGCCGCAGCGAAGCACCATCGGCGCCGATCTCGCGGAGCAATGCCTCCGCCACGCGCGGGCTCGGCGGATAGGGATTTTCGTTGGTGTTGAGCTTCAACCAGCCGGGTTCGCCCGGCTGGAGTCCGGGCGTGTAGGCGTGAAGCCTGGCCACGTGCGGCAAAGAAAACGATGCAAGGTCAGACATGGATGGGCAGTCTTGAGTTGAATGTTGAAAGTTGAAAGCACGGACAACGGACTTTCAACGGTCGTCTTTCGACTTTCAACCAAGCCTTATTGCCACACTGCGCCCGTGGGCATCGAGCTGTTCCATGCGCGCGAAGGCGGCGACGACTTTGCTGCTTTTCCTCACGCTGGCGCGGTCGTAGCGGATGAGGCTCGTGCGGCGCAAGAAATCCGCCACGCGCAGGCCGCTAAAGAAACGCCCGGCGCGGCCGGTCGGCAGCACGTGGCTGGGCCCGGCGGTGAAATCGCCCAGGGCCGTCGGCGTGTCCGAACCAAGCATGATGGCGCCGGCGGTGGTGATTTTTTTTACGAGCATGGCGGCGGATTTTTTATCGACAAACAACTCAAGGTGCTCGGGCGCGACGTAGTTGGCCACTTCAACGGCCTGGCTAAACGCCTTGACCTCGACGGCGAGAAATCCGTGGTCGAGCACGCGCTGCGCCTGCTCCGAGCGCAAAAGACCCTTGAGCTGCGCGGCGATTTCCGTGGTGACCGCATCGATGACTTTCTCCGAGGTGGTGACGAGGTAGATTCTTTCCTTGCCCGAGCCGTGCTCGGCTTGCGCCAGGAGATCGGCCGCGATGAAATCGGGGCGCGCCGTGCCATCGGCGATGATCATCACCTCGCTCGGGCCGGGCAGCGAATCCACGCCGACGGCGCCGAAAACCTGGCGCTTGGCCTCGCAGACGTAGGCGTTGCCGGGGCCAAAAATTTTATCCACCGCC
>Ga0307478_10003135_pt1 | contig 12452 bp, 14 predicted proteins | sample atmos_gasesECM4C_2_FD_203713 | JGI IMG/M metagenome (GOLD analysis project Ga0307478, IMG submission 203713) | Hardwood forest soil microbial communities from Morgan-Monroe State Forest, Indiana, United States - atmos_gasesECM4C_05 | ecosystem: Environmental > Terrestrial > Soil > Temperate...
GGCCATCAATCCACTGGGGCCGCCGGCCTGGGCCATCAAGATCAAATTTTGCGGTAAACCGAACGAAAACATTATCGCGACCCCATCCTCACTTGCGCCTGAACACCTTGAACGACCGCTGCGGACAAAAATAGGCCCCGCCACTCCCTAAAGTCGAAGAGGACAGGACCAAGACGTTACTGCCGAAGTTCCGGACGGGCTCACAAGTCAAGCCCATCGCAAGTCCCGAGAGCGCCCTCGAAAACCCACAGACTGAAGTCTGTGCTACGGTTCACCCGCTTCGATGCGCGCCTGGAACTCCGAGGAGAATTCCGCCAGTTCCCCGAACGCGATAGCCTGTCGAATCTTGCTCATAATGTCAAGGAAAAATGCAACGTTGTGGTGGGAGTTCAGGATGGACGCGAGGATTTCATTGGCCTGAAACAGGTGCCTCAGGTAGGCGCGCGAGTAGGTCCGGCAGACCATACACGTGCAGCGCTCATCGAGAGGACGCGGGTCGTCGGCATAAATTGCATTGCCGATATTCACCCGCCCGGCGCTGGTGAAGAGGCACCCGTTCCGCGCATTCCGTGTCGGCAGTACGCAATCCATCATGTCCACGCCGCAACGAACGTAATCAGCAAGCTGCTCGGGAAGACCTACTCCCATGACGTAGCGCGGGCGTTCCTTCGGCAGCAATTCGGCGGCAATGGCGGCCATCTCGATCGAGAGCGCGTGGGGCTCTCCAACGGCAAGCCCGCCGACCGCGTAGCCTGGAAAATCAAGGTCCACGATTTGGCGCGCGCTGTCGCGGCGTAAGTCGGCGTGCATGCCTCCCTGCACGATTCCGAAAATCGCTTGGCCTGGATTGGTCGATGCTTCCGCGTTTGATCGGCCGTCGCTCCGCAGGGCGCGAGCGTAATCACGGCACCGGCGGGCCCACTGAGTTGTGAGTTTCATGGAGCTGGCCGCCCGCTCGCGATCGGCGGGATACTCGATGCACTCATCGAAGGCCATCGCGATATCCGAGCCGAGAGCCTCTTGAATCTCGATTGATTTTTCGGGAGAGAGAAAATGTTCGGAGCCGTCCAGATGCGAGCGAAATACAACTCCGTCTTCCGTGATTTTTCTCAGATCGGAGAGGCTGAAAACCTGAAATCCGCCCGAATCGGTAAGGATCGCCTCGGGCCAGGACATGAAGCGATGCAGTCCGCCCAGCTTGCGAATCCGCTCGTGGCCGGGACGAAGATATAAGTGATACGTGTTTCCCAGTAGAATCTGCACGCCCAAATCGGTAAGCGCCTGCTGCGTCAACCCCTTTACCGTCCCCGCCGTTCCTACCGGCATGAATGCGGGCGTGTCGATCACACCATGCGGCGTAGTCAGGCGCCCGAGGCGCGCACCTGTAGGATCGGTTTTCAACACTTCAAAATGAAAATTCATAACGGATGAGTTTAGCAGGAAATGTGGCACAGGCTTTAGCCTGTGGCCTTTAGTTGCTGCTGGATCGACGATGCTCCAACCAACACCCACACGAGAAAGCCCGCGCCACTCGTTCCTAAGAGGCCGGCAAAGCCGGAATCGCGGCGATAAGCGACCTGGTGTACGGGTGCGCGGGCGCGCTGAGAATTTGCTCAGCGGGTCCCGTTTCGACGATGCGTCCGCCTTGCATGACGGCGATGCGCGTTGCCAGTTGCGCAACCACTGGCAGGCTGTGCGAGATGAGCAAATAGGTGAGCGTGAACTCGCGCTGCAGATTTTGCAGCAGCTCGAGAATCTGCGCGCCCACGGAAACATCCAAGGCCGAAACGGGCTCGTCGGCGATCACGAGGCGTGGGCGCAGGACAAGGGCGCGCGCGATGCCAATGCGCTGGCGCTGTCCGCCGGAAAATTCGTGCGGGTAACGGGCAAGCGCTTCCTCGGCGAGGCCCGCGGCGGCGAGGACCTCCACAACGCGCGCACGGCGTTCGGCCCGCCCGAGCCGCGGCTCGTGAATTTCGAGCGGTTCGCCAACGATGGTTCCCACACGCATTCTTGGATCGAGAGACGCGAAGGGATCCTGAAACACCATTTGCATTTCCCGGCGCAGGGCGCGCAACTCCGCGCCACGAGCGGCGAGAAAATCGCGGCCCTCGACAAGCAATTCACCGGAGTCCGGTTCGATGAGGCGCAGCAAAATGCGCGCGAGCGTCGTCTTGCCGCTGCCCGATTCGCCGACGATGGCAAGCGTTTCCCCGGCGCCGAGTTCGAGGCTTACGTTGTCGACGGCCGCGACGCCGCCAGCCCGCGATTTCCCGTTGGCAAACGCGCCCGCCGGCGCGGAAAAAGTCTTACGCAAATTGCGCGCTTCCAGAAGAGGAGCGTCCATCAACTTGCCACACCTAAAAGTCGGATTGATATGCACAAAAGCAGGAAACGCTTCAGGGCCTCAGTAGCAACTGCCGAATCTTTGTGGGTCACGGCTTCAGCCGTGACATAAAAGAATGGAATCAACCCGGCTTTAGCCGCTGGCCTGCTCCGAATCGAGTTGCCGCAGAGACGTCTATTCCGTTTTCCCGGATCGACCCTAAATCGCGTTTTGAATAAGTTGTCATTCATTCCGGCTTCTCCGCGATAAGCAATAGCACCGTATGCATGAACGTGAGTCCGCTTGGAACTTGATCCGACCGGCTCGGCCGGAATCCGGAGGTGTCATTCTCGATGCAACTCTCCAACATGCCGCGCACCTGGACGTAGACCGGATCGCCGGGAGGCTTGCAGGCGTTTCCCATCCACACGTCGAAATCGTGCCAGTTGTCGTGAAGATTTTCGGAAAGGACACGCAGCCCAGCTTTCTCAACCGATGCGCGGAAGTTCTCGACGGTCAATGTGTCCGTGTGGGAAGGATCGCGGACGCGCTCGATCGCATTCTGGATCGAAGCGTCGCAACCTTCGCGCACGATGATGTCGGTGACGGCCATTCGACCGCCGGGCTGCAGCACGCGCGCCATTTCCGCGAGGGCTCCGGCCACGTCGGTCATGTGATGAAACGCGTAGCCGCAGGAGACGATCCCCGCTGCGCCGTCAGCAAAGGGCAGCGCGTAAATATCGGCGCAGACGAATTCGATGTTCGAGATGCCGTCGCGCGCGGCTTCGGCGCGCGCTTTTTCAACCATCGCGGGAGTCACGTCAGCGCCGATGGCGTGACGTACGCGCGCCGCAAGCGGGCGCGTGTAGGTGCCCGGGCCGCAGGCAAGATCGATCGCCAGCATTTTTTCCGGGTTGGCGAGGCCGGCCGCGGCGCGCTCGGCGAGTTCCTCGGCCTCTTCGACGCGCGTGCGGCGCACGGTTCGGGCAAAGGCATCCGCGGTCTCCGTGAATCGTTCGCGGATTTTTTCGAGATGCGTTGAATCAGAGGCCATTTGTCTGGTTCCTTTTTTGCAAGAATTTCAGAAGCAATACCGGTAGCACGGACTTCAGTCTGTGGGGGTCCATTGCCGAACCCAGGCAGCCCGCGTCAGCCAAAATAAACGCCCCTGCCAAGATCAAAGGGAAACCCACAGACTAAAGTCTGTGCTACCTGAAATCATATTGCGATTTTAGTATTCATTTCTTCAATCAATATGCAGCGCGCGCGATGCCCGGGACCGGCTTCGCGCAGTGTGGGCATAGCCGCGGAACACTCGGCAATCCGCACAGGACATCGCGGCTCAAAGGCGCAGCCCGGAGGCAGCGCGCGCAGCGAAGGCACTGCGCCCGGAATCGGCTCGAGCTTGTGCCGCACAAGCTGCGGAGAAGCGCGCAGCAGTCCGGCCGTATAAGGGTGCCGCGGCCGTTCGAGGACTTCGAGCGCCTGCCCTTCCTCCACAATGCGGCCCGCATACGTGACGGCGATGCGATCCGCGACCTGCGCGACGACGCCAAGGTCATGTGTGATGAAAAGAAGCGCGAGGCCCAGATTGCGGCGCAGCTGCTCGAGCAACTCGAGAATTTGTTTTTGCACGGTGACGTCCAGCGCCGTTGTAGGCTCATCGGCAATGAGGAGCCGCGGAGCGGAATGGCTTTCCTTGTTGATTGAGGAACCGCCATCGCCATTCTTTTTCACCGGACTTGTCGCGCCAGCGGCAAGCGCCATGGCAATCATCACGCGCTGCCGCAGGCCGCCCGAGAGCTGATGCGGATATTGCCGCGCCCGCATGGCCGGCTCGGGCACGGCGGCACGCTCGAGCGCGCCGACCACGCGCCGGTCCACTTCATCGCGCGTGAGTCCCGCGCTGTGCGCCTCAATCGCTTCGGCAATTTGCGCGCCCACGCGCATCACCGGATTGAGCGCCGTCATCGGCTCCTGAAAAATCATGGCGATGTCGCGGCCGCGCACGCCGATACGTTCGCGCTCGGTCAGCGTGAACAAATTCACTCTCGAATTCGTCGCGCCATTTGATCCAGCAAACCAGGCCTCTCCTTGCACCCGCGCTCCCTGCGGCAGAAGCCCCATCAGCGCCAGCGCGAGCATTGACTTGCCGCTTCCCGATTCGCCCACAAGACCCAGCGATTCGCCCGCGCCAAGCGCAAATGAAACATCGTCCACCGGACGTATCCATCCCGCGGGCGTGGGAATCTCGACGCTGAGCCCGCGCAGATCGATGAGTGGAGGCATCGACACATCATAAGACGGATTGCCCGCGTCGTGGCGGAAAGGAGCGGTATCGATCCACCTGAAAGGTTATCCCTGCGAAGAAGAGTCAGCGCGTATCGGCAAATGCCGCATAAGCGCCCAGGCCAATCATCCCCAGCCCCGAAGCAACGCGCTGGTTTCGCCGGAAGCGAGCGCTGTTCTTCAGTAACCGCTCCAGAGGGCTCGCGAGGAGGACTACTGCAAGATCGGCGGAAGTATTCAGAATCACGGAGAGAGATCCTAGAATCACGAATTGCAAAAAAACATGGCCCCGAGCCGGCGTGACGAATTGCGGAATGAAGGAAAGAAAAAACAGAGCCGTCTTGGGATTGAGAACTTCGGTGAAAATTCCCTGGCGAAAAGCGCCCCGCGAGGGCTGATCCGCGCGCACGGTCATTTCTTCGTTTCGCGTGCGGATCATTCGGATGCCGAGCCACAACAGATACGCGGCGCCCGCGTACTTGATCGTGTGAAACGCCGTGGCAGAGGCGGCCAGGATCGCGGAAATCCCCAGCGCGGCGGCAAGGACGTGGAAGAGCCCGCCGGCAAAAGTCCCATAGGAAGATAGAAGGCCCTCACGGCGGCCACCGGCGAGGCTGCGCGCCAGAACATAAAAGATTCCTGGTCCGGGAGTAACAGCGAGCACCAGCGCGGCAGCGAAAAACAGCAGGAAGCGATGGGTATCGAACATCCTGCAATTATAGGAATTCGCTTGCGCGCAGGCAAGCGAACGAGGATGCTTGCGGCGCAATCGCTTCACAGAACCGGACCAATCAGGCAGAATCGGGGCGCGCAATTGCTTTTGCCAAACTCCAGGTAAATTCAGCGAACGGAAAGATCCGGCGGGATCCGAAGCAGGTTGAAGGGCATATTTTCGGAGGAGAATCGAAATGCAAATACAAAGAATCATCTTGAAAATTTTGGCGTTAAGCGCGGTGCTCGCGGTATTTCCAGCGCTCGCGCAGAACGTCGAACCGCATCCGACCTGCAATCACTGTCAGGCCGTGTATGTCCCCAAGAGCGAGTTGGACGGGTATAACCAGCGAGCCATCGAGCACAAGCTTGTGGATCAGCAGGTGCGCTCGGTGGATGTTGGAAAGGTGCAGGTTGGCATCGGGAGCATTTACCGTGGAAAACTCGGCCAGGCGCAGGGCCTCGAAAATCAGGTGGCCGAGGCCGTTGCCGAGCACGAGGAGGTCAGCGAAGTCTATTATGTGATCGAAGGTTCAGCGACTCTCTTAACGGGCCCGGACCTTGTGGACGCGAAGCCACGGCCGAGCACGCTGAAAACCGTGCGCGAACAAAATGGGCCGGGCTTCAGCGCCGCTTCGATCAAAAATCCGGAAGTCCATGAGTTGAAGGCGGGAGACATGATCATCATCCCGGCCGGGACCGGGCACTGGTTCACGAAGATTGACGATCATATCCGGTACGTGATGGTGCGGCTCGATCCCGGCAAGATTCTTCCCACGAAAAACGAGGCGCAATCGCTGAAATATCTGGCGAGCCCGTATAGCCCGGACCAGGGAAATTTCTGAATGTGGGACAGCCACTCCCGGCTGTCCATTTTTCGTCCCTGTGAATCTAATCCGGACAGCCAGGAATGGCTGTCCCACAGGAAATCGACGCCTTGCCCACACCTGAATGTCCGCAATGTCGCATGCCCGTGGCAAACGCCGCGGGCAAAGCATATTGCCCACAGTGCGGATGGAATCGCGGCGAGGCCGACCGGCAGACCCGTTTCTTTCTGCGCCTGCTGCCTATTCTTGTGATTCTGTTCGACGCGCCGCTAATCGTCTGGATTTTTGTCGGGCACGCCGAAGTTCCAGTGCTAGCCCTCCTCGGAATCGTGGCGATCGTTCCGGCAATTCTGGTCGTCCTTGTGGTGAAGGGAAAAATCCAGATTGGGGCATTCGGACGCAATCCGGGGAGGCTGCCGTGACGTCGCCGTTTCAAGACCAGACGAATTCCAGCGAAAAAATCCCCGGCCCGTACGACGAGGTGGCCCTCGTCCTTTCTGCCTTGCCCCGGCCAAGGCCAGTGCGGATGAGCCGCCAGGGGAAATTAAAAGCGGGTGTCACCACCGGCGCGCTGGTGATCGCGGTAGGAATTTTTGTTTCCGGCGCGATGCGGTCGCAACCGGCAGCGGCGAGAGGGGTTGCCGCATCTTCTCCGGTTCTCATGTTTGTGCTGCCGATGGCGCTCGTCGCCGTGGTTTCCCTGGTCATGCTGTCCGCTCTCGCTCGCCAGAAACGCCTCGTGGTGGAAGGAGAAATGGCCCTGGCACGCGTGACGAAGCGCGGCATCTCTCGCAACGGACCGAACATCGGCTACGAATTTACGATGCCAATTGGCGAGCGCCGCACAGGGAGCGCACAGGATGGTTCAAGACAGTTGGCGGTGGGAATGAATGTGCCGGTTTTTTATGATGTGCAGAGCCCGAAGAAGCAGGTCGCTTTGTGCGGGTCGTTTTATGAAGTGGTCTTGCCGGGTGAAAAATAGGTCGAAGGTGGGATGGTTGAGCCCCGGGAAGAACTAGTGAGTTGGCGTTTGCCCGGCGAGCTCCTTGCCTTCCGCGATAATGGCCTGGAATGCCGCGCTGTTTTGCTGGCTGGCTTGGACGAGCTGATCCAGCTACGCGCCAAAACTTTTCACGCGAGGGTCATTCGGATCCTCGACCCCTTTTAATCCCGAAGCCGAATCTTCAAGCTGCCTCAATTTCAGGAGGATGGCGCGATCCTGCGACACAAAGTTTTGCTTGGCTGCAAATAATTCTCCCTCCCACTTGGCGCGGCCGGGAAAATTTGAATTGTTGCCCTCCAGGACGAAACCCGAGAGTGTTGACCGGTCCATGGAATCCATTTCGTCCAGCATGGACTGCAGCTTTTCAAAACCTTGCGCGGGAGAAGTGACTTCGCCGGAATCGACCGCGGTCCCCGCCTGCGTGGGGGCGCGACCTGGTCCGGCGACGCCCGGGACCGAAGCACCGCGCGAAGCAGCGGGGACATCGTCGTTCGTGATGACTTTTGCGGCCGGTTTATTTGCTTTGTCTTTGTCCTTGTCCTTTTGCGCCTGCCTCGCGATTTCGCCGAGCGAGGCCGAGGGAGATGGCGACGGTTGGGGGTCTTGAGCGCGTCCAGGCGCGCAGAAAGCCAGCGCCAGCGCGCACACTCCGATAAGGTTCCGGCAACGCTGCATGATGTCCTCCCTAGGGACGATTGCAAGGACCGCTCGTCCGCTAGAATGCTCATTCCATGCTTACCGATGGATTCGGCAGGCGCTATGGAACGCAAGTACAGGCATGTGGAAAGAGTAATCCGTCACAGTGGAACGATCACAAAATGATTGTGTGAAGGCAGGCAGGAACTTATTTCAAATGCGCAACGAAAAGAATGAAACTAAAAATCACGACGGGAATCATGAGCAGCATTGTGTAGGAGAGAATTTTCTTCAAGAACGGTAGGCGCACCGGCTTTCGCTCTTTGCGCGACGATCGGTCGATGACTTCAACGCAGTCCGGCCGCGCTAACGCCTCTGCAAATGCGTGTGGGCTCGCAAAGCGGTTTTCCGGATCGCGCTCCATCGCGCGATACAGAATTTCCTGCATCTGGGACGATATTTCAGGATTGAGTTCACGCGCGGACGGCGGGTCGTTCACCAGCCGGTCGTTCATGACGGCGAAGGGATTCGGTCCGTTGAATGGAGTCTGGCCGGTCAGCATCTCGAATAGAATCACGCCAAGTGCGTAGACGTCGCTCCGGCCATCGACCTTCCTGCGTTTGATCTGCTCCGGTGAAATGTAATCGGGCGTGCCCATGGCGTTGGAAAGCGCGGAAAAAGTGAGGCGGCGCATGCCTTCGCTGGCGGAAATGCCGAAGTCGATGAGCTTGGTACTGTCCCCCTCGCCCACCATGATGTTTTCTGGTTTCATGTCGCGATGAACGACGCCCTGGCTGTGAATATATTCGAGGGCGTTGCACACATTTGTGGCGATGCGTGTGGCGCGTTCGACGGAAAGCTTCCCTTCCCTGGCGATGATTTCACGCAAAAATTTCCCGTCGACCCATTCCATCACGATGCACAGCTGATCCATGCCTCCGGTGTCAATCGTTTGGGCGACGGCAGAATTCCTGAGCTTTTTGCCGATCGCGATTTCTCGCTGGAAGCGGCTATAAAAGGCAGGGTCGCATTCGAGTTCAGGGTGCGGAATCTTGATGGCCACAAGCTGGCCGGTTCGCAGGTCGGTGGCGCGATAGATCGTCGTCATGCTCGTCCGCGCGACAAAAGCCTCGATGCGGAAGTACTCGAACCGTTCGCCGGATTTTAGCTGCTCCGTCAACATTTTCAGAATCCTTCGAGCGCCTGATACTCGAGAAGAACTGCCGGGCAACATACCTTTTTGGCTCTAAAGGAGGCATAAACAGAACGTAGATTACGCATAAACGGATGGAAATGTATTCAAATCTGCGCGTTAGACAGTGATCGATTGGGGTCACATCCAATGAGTGTTTCTCCACGGAGCATGGCTCAAATGAATTGATTTGCACCAGCAAGTCTCATTTTCTTGGACCTCGGACATCATTGCCGCTAAACTTGGCCCAGATGGCGAAGAGTGGCTCGCTCGATTCTGCAATGGCTTCGGACCAATCAGCGTCCCCGAGCTGGAAAGCGCTATTTCGCGTCCCGGGATTTCCATTTTTCTTTTTGGCGATGCTCGTGTCCTTGTTCGGGACGGGCATGAATTTCGCCGGAGTGACGTGGTACGTCCTGGGCGTGACGCATTCCACAGTGAAGGTCAGCTGGATCGTGATCCTGGTGACGATACCGGGACTGGTCGTGCCTCCATTTGGAGGCGTGCTCATCGACCGGGTCGACCGGCGCTATCTGGGGATGTTCATCGATGCGGCGCGCGCCGTGATCGTCCTCGGCACAGCAGGGCTGGCATTCGCCGGGCATCTCGCGTTGTGGGAACTGTATACGATGGTTTTGCTGCTCGGCGTGGGGTTTGCGATTTACTGGTCCACGACGAATGCGCTGATTCAGGAACTTGTACCTCAGGAAAAGCTGGTCGCCGCAAACGCGACCGTTCTGATCGCCGTGCAGGGTGGAATGGCGGCGGCGGGCGCGCTCGTTGGGTTCACTTACGAGCGCGCGGGTCTCGCAGGAATTCTTGGAATCGACGGAACGACCTACCTTATTTCCGCGTTATGTCTCTTGCTGATGCGGCACGGCTATCACGCGCCGCGCGAAATCCAGAAAGCGGGGCTCGTCTCAGCCTCGCCCACGATCGAAGCGCCGCCAGAAATGTCTGAGCCGACTCTCATGCGCACGGAAGGAGCCGGGCGCGGCGCCACCGGCGTTTTCGCGGATATCGGCGAGGGGCTCAGCTACCTGCGGCAACAGCCGCGAGTGATGGCGCTCGGGTTCACTTATGCGTGCATGATGGCCGGAGTGATCAGCGCGAACATCCTCGTCGTGGCCCTGGCGAAGGATCTGCTCTCCTCGGGCGCGACCGGATATGGCCAAATTGAAATGGGGTGGGCGATCGGCGCGATCATCGGCGGATTGGCCGCCGGCGCCGTGGCCCGGAAAAATCCCTACGGAGTTTTGATTTTTGCGCTGGCCACACTGGCAATCGGGCACACTTTATTCCCCTTCGTTCGATTTCTGTCCGCGGCGATTGCGATGAACGCGCTGTTTGGCTTCTGCCGCGCCCTCGGTGGAGTCCTGACGCAATCCTCGATCCTTGCGGCGGTGCCGCGCCGGCTCATGGGGCGCACGCAGTCCGCGTTCGCCGTGATCGCGACGGTCCTGCAGGTGGTGATGAGTTTCGCCCTCGGAGCGTTCGCGGAACACTTCACGCTCTCGATCGCCTTCCTGTTGCTGGGTGCGATTTACGGCGGGGGAGTCGTGGCCGCGCTGCGAGTGCGCACGCTTTCCGTAGCCGCCGGAAAATCCGCAGCGATGGGGTAGGCTAAATAGGACGGGCTCCCAGAGCCCGTGGTTCAGCCACAAAATGAAATCAGGAGCGGCGCGATGAAAGTCTTCATCGCCGGGGCATCGGGTGTCCTGGGGCGGCGCATCGTGCGCCAATTGGTAGCGCGAGGCCATTCCGTTATTGGGCAAGTGCGCAGCGCGAAAGCCGAACTCGCCGTAAAGGAAGCTGGAGGCGAACCGCGCCACGCGGATCTGTTCGACGCGGAATCCCTGGCGCGTGCCGCGGAAGGCTGCGACACCGTCATCCACGCGGCCACCGCAATTCCCGTGAAGCAAAAAACCACTCCCGCCGATTGGGCCATGAACGATCGCATTCGGCGAAAAGGCACGCGCTGCCTCACCGAAGCCGCCGCCAAAATCGGCGCGAAATCCTATTTGCAGCAAAGCATCGCATGGGTGGCGCGCCCCAAGGATGAAGCCCAATTCGATGAGGATTCTCCTACCGTCCCGGATCCCACGATCCAATCGGCCATCGACGCCGAAGTAATTGCGCGCGAAGCGGAATCAACCGAAGGTTTTACCGTAGCGATCCTGCGCGGCGGTTTTTTTTACGATTGTGAATCGGGCCATACGCGAATGCTCGCCGGCGCATTGCGCAAACGGCAATTGCCGATTATCGGCGGTGGAGAAACAGAGTGGGCCATGATCCACACTGACGATGCCGCGAGCGCGTTCGTAGCCGCCGCCGAAAAACCAGCGAGCGGCATCTGGCATATTGTCGATAACGAATTGGTCCAACTGCGGGTTTTCCTGAGAGAATTTGCCGCGCGTTTGGGAGCCCCAGCGCCGCGCCACGTCCCCGTCTGGCTCGCCAAATGGCTTGCCGGCGAGCAGGCGGTCTCCTATTTCACAAAATCCACGAGGACAACCAATGCGCGCTTCCGCCGCGATTTCGGCTGGTCGCCTCGCTTCCCCACTTACCGCGAAGGCCTCGATCAAGTTGTCGCCGCCTGGAAAACAGAACCGTCTCCCAACAAGGCACAATGATTCCATCTTGTGGAACAGCCACCCCTGGCTGTCCCCGATGCACGGAAAGGACAGGCAACGCTGCCACTAAATACTCTTAGGACGCCGCGGCGGTCTTGGCGGCGCCGCTTGCAATCACTTCAAACACGAAGCGAAGCTTATTTACGACCGCGGGCGAGAGAACAAATGGATAAGTATCGTGCAGGCCCATGCTGCGGTTGATGCTGTTCAGCGCAATCGCGAGTTCCGACCAGGCGCCGATGATTTCTTCGATATTCGTTTGCTTCGACGACAGCCACGCTTTGCCCTGCGCCGCTTGCGGATCGACGCGAATGACTTTGCCCGCCAATCCAAAATCGTGAGCGACTTCGAGCGCGTCCTGGATGTGCATGAAATTCGCCCAGGTCTCCGCCCAGTCTTCCCAGGGATGCGACGTCGCATAGGCGCTGATGTAATTTTCCCGCCAGTCGGCCGGAGGCGCGTTCGCATAATAACGCTTGAGCGCTCTGGCGTAATCGGGCGTCTCGTCGCCAAATATCTCTCGAAAGCCGCCCAGGAAACTCGTGCCGCTCACGAGGCGATCCCAATAGTAGTGCCCCACTTCATGGCGGAAATGCCCGAGCAATGTGCGGTAGGGTTCGTTCATTGCCTTGCGGTTTTTTTCACGAGCGGCATCATCCGCTTCGGCCAGATTCAGAGTGATAAGCCCGTCCTCATGCCCAGTCATCACTTTCGTCACGGCGCCATCCGGATTCAACACATCTGCGAGGAATGCAAATGCGAGGCCCTGCTTCGGGTCTTCCATTTTATTGGCGACCGGTAACTTTAAATTGAGCAGGCTATAAACCAGGCGGCG
>Ga0307478_10003136_pt1 | contig 12450 bp, 22 predicted proteins | sample atmos_gasesECM4C_2_FD_203713 | JGI IMG/M metagenome (GOLD analysis project Ga0307478, IMG submission 203713) | Hardwood forest soil microbial communities from Morgan-Monroe State Forest, Indiana, United States - atmos_gasesECM4C_05 | ecosystem: Environmental > Terrestrial > Soil > Temperate...
GCCGCCGATCGGCTTGCGGGCAGTCTCGACGGTGAATGCGCCGAATTCGTGAGCGGTAGCCATGATGGCCTTTCCTTTCGAGTGGGTGATGCTTGATATTGGGAGTGTACCACGTACAACCCCTAGCCGGGCCGGTACATTCCCGGCTAGGGTGTGATCTACGTCACGCTAGACCGAATTGCAGATCAGAGAGCTGCATTTCCCACCGCTTAGCGTGCCGACGCGACTTGCGCCAACGTCGGATGCCGTCGATCTGGTGCGGATGGAATGGTGCCCAATAGGTAGGCTTTACCCGTAGGGCCTCACGCATTTCATGGTCATAGATCTTCATAATGACTTGACCTATGGCGTAATAGAGATCGGTCGCGTTGCTCATTTCGTGAACCATGAGCGGGAAAGTAGCATAGGGCCTGTTTTCGACGGGGTAACCTGCCTTGGCTTCCGGCCGGTTAGTCTCGAATGAGGGGTAGGTGACTTTGACGGTAATACTACCTTCAAAGCGCTTACAGTGATCGCTGGCCTCGAATTCCCAACCGGGGAAATAGGCTAGCTGTCCGACTAGCTCTATGGCCGTATCAACGTCCATTGGTTCGCCTTTCGTTGCGTCGCGTGGTGAGCCAGCATGCGGCGTATCCGCCGAGGAAGGGAATAAGCTCGTATGCGATGGTAAGTAGGTGGTGAGTCATTTTCTTTTGTCCGTTCGCTTGTATCGACTATAGCGCCCTGGGGCCGGGTATTGTTCCCGGCCCCCGTGTGACTTGCGTCACACTCACCAGTCGCGTAGCCAGTCGATACCTTCCTGAATGAACGCGGGGGAAGCGGCGAGGATTCCGCTTATGTGGAGAATAATTGAGGTGTTAAAGAACGAGCAGGCCACCGTTATAGCGATCCCGATTACGATGCAAACGACGTGAGCGTTAAGCTTGTGGGTGCTGTCCACCTTGGCGTCGGCCTTGGCAGCCTTGGCGATGTCCTTAACGTGGCGGACCGGCTTGGTCTCGTTTCCGATCTTTATCGTGATCTGCATTTCGGGGCCTTTCCCTCGGCGGTTGCTGTTTTCCATCTATCTACAGATTACGCGAGTAGCGACGAGATAGCAAGGGAATAGTCGAGAATCTTTTAGTAACTTTAGGTTACCAAGGCAGTTACGGAGAGTTGTGAATAAGTAATTCGAGTCCTATAGCTCGGGTATACGGAGCGTAGGCAGAGTTATACGTAGCGTAAATAGCCTCTATACGGCTCTCAGATGGCCATAGACGGCTTATACCCCCGTTTGCACCTAACCATACCGGGAGAATTTCCTGTGAATTTGCGCTGGTCAAAGGGGTTTTATGGACGCGCTTTCGAGTTGCGTTCGGGCCGCTTTACGGGTGTGAGCGGAGTATCGACATAGGAGATAGTCTCACTCTGAGTAGCGAAATGCTTAATCAAAAAGTCATGGTGTGACGGGTCCATCTGATTCTTAAAGACTTCGACATACTTCTTTTTGTTACCGAAAATCTGTGCGAATCGCTCCCGGTCGTCCTCGTCCTTTGGAGCAAAGGCGATCGTCCATTGCGTCTCACTGTGCATGACTCGGCGCGACCCTTGCGGGCGCTGCTTTAGCATAACGTTTGTGATGCCAGAGCTGCGCCCTTCCCGTAGGTACATCTCCATTACATCACCAAGCGACTGCTTATCAGTTGTCCATAGCGACTCGATATAGCCAACGTCATCCCAAACCAATACGACATTAGAGTCTGGATGCCAAAGGCTATCTAGTAGTTTCATAAACGAGTCGGCCTGATATAGCTTGCGACGTTGGCCAGTAGCGTTAGTCTGTGGCCAATAGATAGACCACCTTTCGCGCAAAGCCTTTTGCACATTCCCATCGCTAATAACCGGCCAGCCTAGCCGCATTACCGTTTCATCGGCTGGCTTTGATTGCATAATGATGGTAGGGGTTCGGCGTACAATCATTCTCTCTTGTACGATCTTGCACATAAAGAGAGTCTTACCGGACCCTTTAGTACCCAATACCTCTACGTCTTCGGGCGTAGGATGGCCAGGGTCAAGCCGTCCCCATACTTCCGCGAATTCTTGCGCCAATTGCGACCAAGGCTGCTTAGGTAGTTGCTTGCCTACCTCGTCCTCTTGCGCGCTCTCTTGCGGCGGGGCCTCTGTTTGCGTCTCACTCATGCAATCTCAATTCCATAAGTCGCGTCCCGTCGGGACTAGAGAATTCCATTATCATTAGACCCTTTTTAAATGTCATGCGAAGTTGCATAGCCAAAGGACCATAGCCGACAGGGACGGCATAGTATTGATCGACCCCCGGATATTCGCGGGCTAGAATCTCGGACATTTGGGTAGGCATACGGTAAGGATCATCTATACGAGTAAAGAAAGACGCTAGCTTTTCTAGCGTTTGCATAGCATGAGCGTCGATTAGTTCGGAGTCGTCTATGATGATCTTTGCCACTGAATTGCCTTTCAGTCTACGGTGTAATTGTACCCCGGCATAGGGGGCATTGTCGCGTCTACGGGATGACCATTAGCACCAGGATTACGGACCTTAAAGGATCGTCCTTCCCTATCGGTTTGAACCGTCTTAGCGAGATGGTGTTCATAGACGGCTAGCAATACCGGCCACGTTGCTTGGAGAGCGCCAATCCACGTCATGATAACGCCACCGTCTTTAGACATAAAGAGCTTAGCGGCGCGCGGGTATTTGGCAATTACCTTAGTCCACCGACCGACGATATTCTCGAAGTTCTCGGCTAGGATTGGCCCGCAATAGGGATCGATCATTTCCATTGTGATGCCGACAACGGAAAGATAAGTGCCTAGGTTATCTTCGATAAGTTCCATTGCGGCTTTATTAATGACGATTTCCTCGTCATTATCCGAATGGTAATCTTGGCTAGGCTCGTCGTCCGGGTCTATTTCGTGTAGATAGTCGGGCGGGCCATCGGTAGGCACATATTCATCACTACGGGAATTGCCCACGAATTGGCGTAGTCCCTCGCCTACGCGGTCGGCCAGGGAGCGCTGTGCGCCCGTCTCCTGGCCGGGGGTGTCCTCGTCTGCGCCCGTCTCGTCCTCGCCCGTGGGGGCCTGTACCGTGGCCGCTGGCGGGACTCTCGCAGGGGCGGGACGAGAGGGGGCCTGGCCCGTTCCTGTCCTCGCCTGGGGGTGACCGTATACCGCCCGACCTGGCCCGCTATATAGGTGGTCTAGGGCCTGGTAACGACCGTACTTAATTCCGGCCTTTTTGCCTGCCTTTGTGTACTGCTTTTGGAAGACACGGTGACCTTTTATACAGCGATCGCAAACGGAATCCGTTTGGACTTCGGCTCTATATCCGGCTTCTGATCCGTGTACGGGAAGCTGTCTTGACATGTGCCATCCTTTCGGGGTGTGCTACAATTCTATCATGACCCGGTGTGGATCGGACCTACCTTACACTTAGGAGAGAAATGCCCGACAATAACCAGGATTTGATGGCGCAATTCCAAGAATGGCTCAATGAAAAGGCCGCTAAAGATGCCGAGGACGCGCAATCGGAAGACTTTGAAGTCGAAATCTGGGATAAGGACGGGCGAGGCGTCCGCACAAAGCGAAGCCACGCAAAGCCATTCCTACAGTCTCTTGGAATCGACATTGACCCCGAACCAGAGGGCGACAATTCAGGCGATAAGGGAGACGGGGGGACTAAGACTAAGCGCCCGGCAGGTCGAAGCGCTACAGGCAGCGCGTCAAATGCGACTGGTACTCAGTCGACAGTCCGTAAGTATTTCGCCCCTAATCCCGCCAAAAAGTAGATGAGTCCTCCGCCAGTACCCTCAAATGTAGCGCCCTATATTCAACAGGCCGCTAAGGGTACTGGCTTGCCCGAATCGGTAGTAGCCGCGCAGAACTATACCGAATCGGGTTACGGATCTAATGATGGACCGTCCAGCACGGGGGCGATGGGTCCGTGGCAATTCGAGCCGACAACGTGGAGTAGTTACTCGTCCTCTCCCTTTAGCGATGCCAGCAATTGGTCTATCTCTACGCTGGCTTATATCGCTTATATGAAGCTGCTACTTAAGATGGAGAGCGGTAATGTGCGAAACGCCCTTGCCGCTTATAACGCCGGGCCTAACAATATACCTGCTGGCTATGGATATGCTGACGGCATCCTATCTATGGCAGGCCAGTCTCAGGGAATCTCCATTGCAGCCGGATCGGGAAGTACCGCTAATGCAGCCGGGGGAGCTACCGCCGACTCTTCTATCCTTTCATGGCCAAGTGAGATTACCGGCTTTTTCAGTGACTCTAAGACGTTTATAGACGCACTATTGTGGATTGTTAATCCGGCATCCTGGCTACGTATCGGTTCCTTTGGCCTGGCTATCATCTTGCTATTCCTGGCCATCCTGATCTTTACTAAGGTCGGATCGGACGACCCATTGATTAAGCTTCCGTCCTCTATTCCCGTCCCGGTTCCGGTGTGATATGGCCATTACCGGAGCGCAGCTAATCGCGGAAGTGGAAGCACTAGCGAAACAATCGGGTGACAAATACTTTTACGGGGGCACTTCGGCCAGCACTGGCTTTGACTGTTCGGGGCTTATCTATGCTGCCCTGCAATCACTTGGTTATAAGAATCCCCCGCGTACTAGCGAGGCGCAATACGGATGGGTTACGCATATAACGAATGCCCAATTGCAGCCGGGCGATTTGGTATTTGCACAGTTTCCGGGAGACAATGCTCCGCCCGGACACGTTGGAATCTACATCGGTGGTGGCCAGATATTCAGTGCGGAAGACCCGCAATTGGGGATTGGCATAAGCTCCCTTTCATCCTGGGCGGGAAACATTGTCGGCTATGGCCGGGTACCGGCCAGCACGACTAGCGCGGATACTACCGCCGATGTAACGGCACTCGGTGGCGGTATCCTTAGTTTTCCTGGTGAGATTACCGGGTTTTTCGGTGACGCTAAAACGTTCATTGACGCGCTATTGTGGATCGTTAATCCGGCATCCTGGCTACGAATTGGCTCGTTTGGTATCGCCATTATCCTGCTAATCGTGGGGGTGTATGCGCTTATGTCAGTAGGGTCGGATGAGCCGCTATTCAAGATGCCGCAAGTGGTCCCGGTGCCAGTATGAAGCACGGGACAGGCTACGCCTATAAGACTGGTAAATGCCATTGCGAAGATTGCAAGGCATGGAATCGGGAATGGTATAAGCAGTATCGGGCACGTCGACGGGCGCGCGGTGGAAAGCAGGTGAATGGACATTGGGTGATGGCACAAAGCTCGCAGTTGCAATCGCCGTTATGTGGATCGCAATGGTATTCTTTTTCTTTGCTTTTCATCCCGGCGGCGTGGAGAACGTCTCTAATCCTGGGGAAATGCTCCAATGGCTAATGAAGGAATTTGGCAACATAACCGGGGGCAATACGGCTACAGCGGCCGACGTGACGGGTACGGACGCGAGCGCTCTATCCTATCCGGGGTACACGAATCAGACGGACGCATCGACCGGATCGTCCAATATTGGCGTTGTGGGAACGGGGGGTGTTCAAGCTGTCTAGCCCTAATCCTCCCGTGGCCTCTACCAATAGAGCGCCTAAAGGGAGCAACCGACTTAGTAATGGTCCGACTAATCAAACGAGTAATCGTGGGCCGCGCTATAGTGGCCGTGACGTTTATAACAATAATCCTTCTAGAGTGGGGAGCCGTATTGGCGGCGTCGCTCTATTGGAGGCCGAATTCCTAGCGTCCCTATTTCTACTCGTCTTGCTTATGTTTACCAATTCGACGGAGAGCTACGCTAACAAGATCATGTCCATTATGAAGAGAGGGACACTAATCAGTATCCTTTTCTTTATCCTCTCATTGACGGCTGCGACGGGGCCAAATGCTGCTAAGATTGCTAAGGGAATCGGTGCCCTGGTTCTTGTTGCTACTATCCTTTCTACTCCTGGTAATACGGTTATAACCGATCTGGACGCTTTCTTTAAGGCAGATTGGGCGGGCACTACGGAACACGGGGCCGACGTTGGATCGGCCGACACGGGTACGTCCTCCGGTAGTGGCGATACACTCGGCGCAGCGGCGGGCGCTATTGAGCGTATTACTGGCATCATTCAGAGTTTCGGATTCGGGATTATCAAATGAGCAAAGACCAGATATTCACGCTCATTGCGGCTGTATTCTACCTAGGTATCCTGTACCTGCTAGTCCGGCCTACGTCTAAAGGTCCGACAATCGTTAACAACATCTTTAACGCCTTCTCTGATCTAATCAGGGGGTCTATTGGATATACCTATGATTCCACTACCGGGAGTTGGACGGCACCATGAGCCAGCAACGTCTGCATAGCAATCTCGCACCTATTGACATTCTTACTCGGGAAGAGTTGGAACAAGAGCTACATAAGGGCCTGGACGCGGCCATGAGGGAGCGTTACCGGGGCCTGGACTACATGCGTATTCCCCTTGCTCCGGTAGTCGCTGCGGCAGCCACACAGCCACTATTTACAGGTAATGACTCCACCCCGTGGGGGCCAGAGCAGGGCGATATTTGGATGCTTAGGAGAGTTAATGTCCGTTCGTCTGTCCTCACCGATACAGCGAAATATGTCATCTATCGCGGCTCTACTCCATCGGACGTGGCTAACGCTTATTCTGGCCGTTTCCTCTTGGATGCCTTTAGCGCGGCGGGCGCTGGCCAGCCGGTAAACCAAGGCTTTTATTTCTCGACTAAGAGCGTCTATCTTAACTCGGGAGAACAGATTTACGCGCAGGTATTCGGCGCGACTGTAGGAAACCAGTACATGATGGACGCGGAAGCAATCCGTTGTCCCGCAGAAATGAAAGGCAAAGTCCTATGAGCGATAATCCAACCGAGCAGACGGCCCATCTTGGAATTCAAGACGGGCAACTTGTCGGCGTAGTTAATGAGCCGGTCGTTATCCATGAGGGAAAGTATCGTCTTTACGGTAAGCCAGACGGCGGATTGCATGTCGTCTATCAGCGTACCGATAGGAACGAGGCCGATCACTTTGAAGTGCCCGGCCCCCTATTGGCGCTTGCACAATCGGCAGCGGAAGGGAAGCTATCGCCCGCCGATATTCTCCGACAGATGACGAAAATGCGCAATGGCGGCTAGCTACGGGTATCTAGGTAAACGTGGTCCCTATACCGGAGTCCTTGACACGTCGGGATTCAATACGGGTAACTGGACTATCGCCTTTTCGCCTGCCATCCTTAACGTTAATATCCCTGAATACTTCATCTATAAGATTCAATGTCAGGGCGCTCTCGGCGCAACGTTCAATATCTTTGTGGAAAATGTTGAATGGGACGTTAACATATTCGGGACACAGAATTCATGGCATGACGACTCGGGAGATAACCTCGTCGTGCGCAATGGAGAAAACGTTTACCTCTGCTATTCGGATGCTGTAAGTGACAATACCCCGCCAGTCGCTACGCTGTTCCTCCGGTACGATCTAGGCAAATTCGGGAATACGGGGCTAGGTTAATGGGCAGTTGGACTAACCCGAACGTACAGCAGGTTACCCCGCTATCGACGGCCGGTAGCCTATCCGGTGCGACTAATGCGGCGTCAATTCCAGCGGGCGGATTCTATACTCCGCTTAATATGGTAGACGTTTCTCTGTTCAATTCCTACGATCTAGACGCATACTGTTACGCCTCACCTGCTGGTAGTGCTGGCGCTCCCATTACCGCGCTTATACAGTTGCAATGGTTTGACGATCTAGTCTCGGGTGTCGTCGTATTCGAGGAAGATTGGTGGATATGGGTCGGCCGCGCACAGCTACCGGCCGATTCAACCCTAGCGGCTACCGGACCAATGCACGGTCGCTATATGACTTTGACTATGACAATCCCCAATGCTACAACGGGGCTAATTGTCCAGTATATGAACATCTTTGGTTCACCGCGTACCGTTCCTTATTCTGACTGGCGACAGAATCTAGCCACTATCGCGCCGGAATCTAGCGGTATTACCATGCAGCCAAGTACGGCAGGATCAGGCTTTGACAATATCCTCGCCTACGTACAGGGCGCAGCACTAGCGGCGGGCGCAGTAATCTTTATCCCTATCGGACTTTATGCGGGGCCGGTCTATTACTCCATTAACTACTCACAGACGCCTAACAATACGCTTGTTATCGCTACGGTGGCTAACCTAGTATCGGGGCAGATTGTGGCGGGTACAGGTATGCCCGGTATCCTCGTTACCGACGCGGCAGCGGCGGGCGCGTTCGCTTTCGGCAACCTAATCCTGCCTAGGGCACCATGCGCGCTTGTATTGCACGGTAACGCTACGACGGCCGGAACGGTGACCTTTACCATGATCGCACAGCAGGCAGCCTAGGAGGACATGTGAAGCTCTTTCAAGACTCTCCCAACGATTCCCCTATGGATGGTACGATTCATCCTATGGCTATCGAGCAGCTAAGGCCGTTCATTCGTGCGGCCGGTAGCTGGCCGGTACAGGTCGTAATGCGTGACGGCCGGGAGTGTCACGCTTGCGGTGTGTGCGATCAAAACATCTGGTTTACATCGGATAAATCAGGTAACCGATTCGGATATACGGCAGAGATGATTACCGACGTTAAGGTTGCCCATATCCGGCAAAGGCATTCGGAGGAAATATGAACGTCACTCAAAAGCAAGCGCAATTCTGGTCAACATTGCTGGCCATGATGATCGTTGTAGCGGTCGCAATTCTCTTTCTGGACTTCGGCATTAAGTCCGCTATCCTCGAAGAGTCGCTACGACTACGGGGTCTAATAGAGGAAGAGGGTAAGCGACGTGGACAAAGGTCAAGCGCAGCAAATGCAGATGGAATTCGTGATGACGCTAGTGTCGACTCTCCTCTTCCTAGCGATCTATTGGTTCACGAGTCTCCCCGAATGGAAGAGGGAAGCTCTCCTAACGGGCATACGTCAAAAGCTCGTATTCCGCGCACCAGGAACGCTAAGCCTAGCCGACCGGATAGCGGTGGAACAATTCAGAGCGGAAGTGAGTAGGTGGGAACATGCCCGTAAGAGGGACAACAGAGCATCGCCACGCGATACTCCAGAAGAAGGTAATTAACCACGATCGCGGCGGTACCTACGTTATGTGCGCGTGGGATACTTGCGAGAAAGACGGCTATGAGATGTTTAAAGTCGTGGAATATGACAACGCGAACGGGTATGAACCAAAGACTATTAGCTACGTATTCTGCACAGAAAGGCATAAGGAATACTGGCTTCACTCGACAGTGCGCGCTGGCTACTTGCCAGCGGGTAGCAGACGCGCTATCATATAGAGAGAATACAGCGCGAGCGCGCTAGGGCCTTGGTCCTATCCCTTACACCTTTGGGTGGGTGTAAGGGGTACCGACCAAGGCCCTTTTCTATTAGGAGGCTAAAGACGTGGAATACGTCCGGCTTGGAGTACACATTTGGGTGTCCGTCCTTATCCTGGGCACCATGTGGCGACTCCTGCAATACCACTTGGTCGCGTCGACCAATTCGACGTGGCAGCATCTCGGGCGCGCAATGGCGCTGCAATACTAGGAGATTTGAATGGCTCAGGCAGCTACAGGCGGTGCCCCGACGGGCGCGGTTGGAAGCGGTGGAAATCCGGGTGTCGGACAAAACCCATTCCAGATTGCTACCAACCTTTACGCCGAGAAAAACCTACAGGGTTTGCAGACGGGTGTCGCGGCTACCGGATCAGCACAGCAATTCGGTGGCTCTGTAAACGCCGGTCAGTTCCTCCGGGGCGTTCGCCTTATGGTGCGTACCTCGGCGGCCCCCGTGGCGGCTACGGCCGTTAACGGGCGCACCTTTGCAACGGGCGATGGCGCTTTTGACATCATCCAGAACGCGGACCTGATTAACGTTGACGGTTCGGAAATCCTCTACAACATGTCGGCCTATTCCCACTACATCATGGAGAAGTATTCCAAGCCGTGGAAGAAGGACCGGGCGTTGGCCTACGACTATGTGGCACCAGCGGCAGCGGTTGGCGGGGCGTTTACCCTTCCGCTATTCCCTGAAATTCGGTGGACGGCTGGCGTATTGGCGAACACGGACACACGTTCTCAGTACCGATTCGACTACACGCTTTCCCCGTGGACGGTTACCACGACTTTCCCGTCCTTTAACATCACGCCTTACATGGATGCATGGGCGCAGCCCGACGCTAACGACCTACAGGGGACGCCTAACCAGCCTGTTCCTCCGGGCGTTAACCTACAGGTGAAGCGGCGTCACCAGCTCTTTACCATTAACCCTGGAGCGGACAACACGATCCTTTCCACGCTTACTGGTAACGCTATTCGGTGCATGGCGCTTATCGCCCGTTCCAACGCGGCCGGTTCGCCGCGAATCGACGGTTACTCGGACCCCATTTACTGGTACCTGGACAACCGTTCGCTTGGTCGCCTTAACCCGGACATTGTGCGGCAATGGGCAGAAGACCAGTATGGCGCTTACACGATTGCTGGCGCTTCAACGGCAGCGGCATCGGCTAACTATCAGAACTCGTCTAACTCGGTTGACGCGGTTACTGGTGCGACGGCTAACTACGCGGGCGCTCCCTCGTATGACTTTGGTGTCGCTATCTTCCCCCGGTTTATTGAGCCGGGCGAACTGTACGGCCAGGGATGGCTTTACACGGCCAACTCCACCAAGCTTTCGTGGGAGACTGTGGCCCCGGCCACGACCGTTTCCTACGAATTGGTGGTGGACGAGGTTTACCCTGTCGGGAATGTCGACCCGTCGCTAGTCGACATTTAGGAGAGGCGCAATGTGGACGCTTACTTTGCAAAGCCGTCCTCTTCCTTCGGCTATTACCGTGGCTGGCCGATTTACGGTGGCGACGGCTCGGGAATGGGAGTAGAGATGGCAGGGTCAAACGTCTTCTCCGCTGGACAGGGGACGGGCACCGATAGCGCCAATGGTTGGACCCCAACCATTCTCTATCTGTTCGTCCTTATCGTCATCGAAATGTTCGTGTTCGCGTTCATCGCTCGGAGGCTTTAATGAGCGCACTAACGGACTTTCTCCATAAGCTTGTCGATCATGTGGGGGCCAGTGGCCTCCACTCGGACATCGACGAGTTGGCAAAGGACGAGGGCGAAACGGCTGTAAAGGCCGTGGAGTCCGACGCGGATAAGGGAGAGGGGGAAACCACAAGTGCTTAGGAATAAGGACTTTTACGTCGGTCTTGCGGTCGGCGTGATCCTCTTTTACATCTACACGAACCACATGAAGAAGGGACCGGCCTCGGGATGAGCGCTTCATTCGGGACGTTTCTCGTCGGCATTATCTATCTTGCCGTCCTCTTCGTACTGGTGCGGCCGGGTTCGCAGGGTCCGACACTGATTACCAATGTCGCGGATGGCCTTTCTAATCTGGTCAACGCCGGGACAGGTGGCGGTGGCTGGAATGCGGGCGCAGCCAAGTTAAAGGCGTGGGGATGGGCGGGAGTTATTGCCTTTCGCCCGTCCATCCCCACCTATTAGGAGGACAGTATGGCAGGCTGGCGCGGTGGTGGCGGTTGGAATCCAACTACCCAAAGTCGTGCATATGCGGGCGTGCCGGGCGCTGATTTGGAGAATGCGCCTAGCGGACCCGTTCCTTTTACGTCGCCTTTTGGTTTGCCGGTCGGCCGTCCGCAGATTTGGAAAGCAGCGGGAACACAACCGGGAGCACCAAGCGGGGGCGTTCCTGGCCGGGTAGTCCAGAACGTATCCGGTAACCCATCGGTCGCAACTGTGGCCGATTCCGTTGTACTTAACCCCTACGGTGGTCAGCAATTCGGCGCGCAAGTCTACCAGACAAAGGAAGGTGGAGCGCCCGGCCCTAGCGGCGGCGTCGGTGGCGGTGGCCGTCCAGACGTTCTCTATGAAGGTGGCCGCCCGCAGTTCGGCCGGTTTAGCTCTCGGGTATTGCAGCAAGGCCAGGAGAGCGCTGTACGCGCGCCCGGTAACGCGCCGGTCGGCTTTTCCAATGACAAGCTAACGACCAATGACCGACACGGAATTATGAAGGTCGGCTATGAAAACTCCGGTCGTGACTCGGGTATTACCGACCCGCCGATGGATGGCCCGGCCCGGCCGTCGCTATTCCTCATTAACCGTTCTATTAACTACCAGTCGGGTAGCGACATGTCGGCCGCTACCGATGATCTTACCCGTGACTATACGCGCAATGCAGAGGGAATGTACGTCGGTGAGCAGGGGACAGGATGGTCACCTATTTACGGTGGGGTTCCTGGCCTTTACATCGAGTACGGTTCTTATGCGGGCTATTCGCCAAGCTCGCCCAATGGGCAAGGCGTACATTCGCCAGTCGGGCAAGGGCAGCCGGGAGACGGTACACATGATGTATGGTCCGGGCCTCCACACGGTTTGCATTCCCCGACTCTTCCGTCCTATTCTCAGACCA
>Ga0307478_10003138_pt1 | contig 12434 bp, 3 predicted proteins | sample atmos_gasesECM4C_2_FD_203713 | JGI IMG/M metagenome (GOLD analysis project Ga0307478, IMG submission 203713) | Hardwood forest soil microbial communities from Morgan-Monroe State Forest, Indiana, United States - atmos_gasesECM4C_05 | ecosystem: Environmental > Terrestrial > Soil > Temperate...
GTTTTTCTTCGATGGATGCTAGCCGTCACATTGTTTTGCGGGACGGCAAGCCTGACATGGTCGCAGACAAAATCTGCGGCTCCCGCAAAATCACCCGCCCAGACCCAGGCCCAAGCACAAGCGCAAGCCAACGCCCAAAACGTGCCCGACAAAGTGTGGGTCAAGGATCCCAGCAAGATCATGGCCATGCGCCAGATGACGAATGCTCAGCGCCGCGCGGCAGCAGAACGCGGCAAAGCACGCCACGCCCAGGCCGAGGCTCGCAAAAGACAGCAGGCCAAAACATCGCAGACAGGAGTCCAGCAATGAAAAAGATCATTTTTCTTTCTCTCCTGCTGATGTTCGCCAGCGCAGCCGTCTTGGCGCAGACCACCGTTCCCACCTGCAACACCTTCGACGCGGCGGGCAACCCGGCGTACCTCGATCCTAATGCGGCCGCCGGTACGCTTCCCTCAACCGCGTGCACGGATTACTTCGGCAAGGCAAACTACGCCAACAGCCCACTGCCTGCGGGCACTCTCGCCAGCTTTACCCTCGTCGCTGGCGGTGGCGGATACGTTGCTCCACAAATCATGATCTCCGATCCGACCGGAACCGGCGCAACCCTTCCCACCTTCACCGTCGATCCCGTCACCGGAACGATTCTCACCATAACCGGCGGCGGCGGCGGAGCCGGCTACATTGCCCCCCAAGTCACCGTGATGGACGCAGGCCCTTGCGGCACCACCGGCCTTCCCGTCTGCGGCAGCGGCGCGATCGTCACCGCGATCATCGGACCTCCATTCACTGGAGGCATTCACAAATTCGTCGATCCCCTCGCCAATCTTCCCATCGCGAATCCCGACACCACCACTTTCCCCGGCTCCGACTACTACGTCATCGCGCTCCAGCAATACACGCAGAAGCTCCACACCGATCTGCCTCCCACCACGTTGCGTGGCTACGTGCAGCTCAACAACGGAACCGACGCGACCGGAGCCAACACCGTCTCCCCGGCACCGATCCAATATCTCGGCCCCGTCTTCCTCGCGCAGCGCAATCGCCCGGTGCGTGTCCTGTTCAAGAACATGCTGCCCACTGGCACCGCTGGCGACCTCTACATTCCGGTTGACACCACCTACATGGGAGCCGGCAACGGTCCCGACGGACAGCCCTATCTCCAGAACCGCGCCACGCTCCATCTGCACGGTGGGGCCACGCCCTGGATCAGCGACGGCACGCCGCATCAATGGACGGTTCCAGCGGGCGAAAGCACCACACACCCTCGCGGCGACAGCACGCAGTTTGTCCCGGACATGTGGTTTGACGCCAACGGAAACGTCGTCGCGGCCGGCACGGCCGGAGCTACCAACGATCCCGGCCCCGGCAACATGACCTTTTACTGGACCAATCAGCAGGGTGGAAGGCTGATGTTCTATCACGACCACGCGTACGGCATCACCCGCTTGAACGTGTATGCGGGCGAAGCTGGCGGTTACTTGCTGATCGATCCCGCCGAGGAAACCACGCTGCTGAACGCAGGAGCTCCCGGCACCATCGCCACCAACACCACACAGACCACTCCTGACCTGGCTCACCTGATCCCGCTCGTTATCCAGGACAAGACATTCGTTCCATCCGCTCCACAGCTGGCCAGCGAAGATCCCACGTGGAACTTCGTCCCCGGTGGAGGTACGACTCCCGGTACGCCCGCCACTCCCGGAACTCCGAACTTGGGCGACCTCTGGTTCCCGCACGTCTACATGCCCAACCAGGATCCCGCCGATCCCGGCGGAGCCAACGGCTTCGGCCGCTGGGACTACGGCGCCTGGTTCTTCCCGGCGCAAACCACACTGACCGCAGCAGGGCCTGGTGGTCCGAATAGTGATCCGCACGGCGGCGTTTCCATTCCCTGCACCTCGTCCGTCTTCCCCGGCCTGCTGTTACAGCCCACCGCTGTGAACAACTTCCAGGATGGCTGCCCCATCACGCCCAACCCATCCGGTACTCCCGAATCGTTCATGGATACGCCGATGGTCAACGGCGTGGCCTATCCAACACTGACAGTGAATCCGGAAGCCTATCGCTTCAAGATTCTCAGCGCAGGCAATGACCGCTCCTTCAATCTCCAGCTTTATGTTGCCGACGCGACTGGCGCGGACGTAGCCATGCTTCCCGCCGTTCCACCTGCAGCGACCACTCCGCTGCCGCTCTGCTCCACGCTTACGCAGATCACGCAGCCTGGCTTAGGGACGGGTTTGCCGACCGCACAACTCGATGCCACCGGCAATCCCATCAACGGCACCGGCTTGCCGACAAATTGCTGGCCCAACTACGGACTCTCCGCGGGCATCCCGCGGCAGCAGTTCATGTGGCCTGCCGACGGACGCGATGGCGGCGTCCCCGATCCGCGCTTCGCCGGTCCGCCTTTCATTCAGATTGGCACTGAAGGCGGCCTGCTCCCCGCGCCCGTGGTCATTCCCTCCACGCCCACCGGCTACGAATACAACCGCCGCAGCATTACTGTGCTGAACGTCTCCACCCACGGCCTCTGGCTCGGCCCTGCTGAGCGAGCGGATGTGATCGTCGACTTCAGCCAGTTCGCCGGCAAGACCCTCATCCTCTATAACGATGCGCCCGCCCCGGTCCCGGCGTTCGACTCGCGCCTCGACTATTTCACCGGCGACTTCGATCAGACCTCGATCGGTGGCGCGCCCGTCACTCAGCCCGGCTACGGTCCCAATACCCGCACCATCATGCAGATCAAGGTGGGCTCGGCTGGAACCAGGACCGGTGCCTTCAGCCTATCCGCGTTGCAGAAAGCATTCGTCTCGACTGCAGCGGCTCCGGGCATCTTCCCCGCGACGCAGCCCCCCATCATCGTGCCCGAGGCAGCGTACAACTCGACCTACAATGCCACGCTCCCGAATACTTATTCGAGAATCTCCGACAACACCATTACCGTGACCCCACTGGGCAATCCGGTCGCGGGGATTACCCTGACCGCAGGTGGATCTGGCTACAGCGCCGCTCCCGTGGTCACCATTGCTGCGCCCGCTTGCCCGGCTCCTTGCACGCAAGCTACGGCCAGCGCAACGGTGGCTGCCGGGGTCATCACTGCCATCACGATCACCAGCGGTGGCAGCGGCTACACCGCCGCTCCCGCCATCACCATCACCGATGCGACTGGCGCCGGCGCCAACGCCACCGCCAGCCTCAGCACCCTCTACAACATGGAACAGAAGACCATCCAGGAGCTCTTCACCCTCGACTATGGCCGCATGAACGCCACCCTTGGGGTCGAGTTGCCTCTCACCAACTTCCAGACCCAGACCACGGTTCCGTTGGGTTACGTCGACTGGCCCACCGAGCTTCTCCAGGACGGCCAGACCCAGATCTGGAAGATCACTCACAACGGCGTGGATACGCACTTCATCCACTTCCACTTGTTCAACGTCCAGGTCATCAACCGCATGGGTTGGGATGGAAGCGTGCGCGCACCCGATCAGAATGAACTCGGCTGGAAAGACACGGTGCGCATGAACCCGCTGGAGGACATCGTCGTCGCCTTGCAGCCGGTAAAGCCGAACCTGCCCTTCCCGCTACCCGACAGCGTCCGTCTCAACGACGTGACCATGCCGGCCGGCAACGCTGATCCCGCGATCTCCGGTCTTGATCCGCTAACCGGCAACGGCGGTATCAGCACAACCAATGCTCTGGTGAACTTTGGCTGGGAGTACGTGTGGCACTGCCACATCCTCGGTCACGAAGAGAACGACATGATGCGTCCGATGATCTTCCAGGTCGCTCCTCCGGCGCCATCGAACCTGGTGGCCGGGCAGAGCACGTCCTCGGTCGCTCTCAGCTTCACCGACAACTCGGCCAGTGAAACTGCATTCGTCGTTCAGCGCGATGCGGTCAGCACCTTCGACTCGCCTGCATTGATGACCTTCAATGTAGGACCGAGCATCCCGATCAGCGCTTACGGCGGCACCATCACCCAGACCGACAACGTGGCTGCCGGTGGTCCGCTCTGGTATCGCGTGCGTGCAATGGACGACTTCTCGCCCATCTCACCCAACCCGGTCCCCTTCCAGCCCCAGCCGTTGTTCTCGGCCTGGACTGCTCCAGTGCAGGCTCTGCCCTTGACCGTCACCACGATCGTGGCGCCGCCGATCACCTACGGCAATGTCGCGACCGTTACCGTCAACGTCACTTCGTGGGTGGGAACTGTCACTGGCAACGTGACCCTTACCTTCAACGGTGTGGCGCAACCGGTGCAGGCTCTGGTCAACGGCCAGGCCGTCTTTACCTTCAGCGGTCTGGCGGTTGGATCCTATCCGCTGGCCGCCGCCTACGCCGGAGTGCCTGGGCAGTTAGGTCCGAGCAGCGCAACCGGCACCTTGGTTGTGAATCAAGCCGCTTTGACCATTACCGCGAGCAGTGCGACCATCGCGTACGGCGCTGCGATCCCGGCGATCACGCCCACTATCGTGGGTCTGGTCAATGGTGATACCCAGGCCAGCCTCGGTCCGCTCGCTTGCTCGGTCACGGTCCCCGCAGGCAACCCGGTCGGAACCTATCCGACCAATTGCTCTGGTGCGGTCAATCCTAACTACACCATCACCTATGTGCCGGGAACGCTGACTATCACGGACGTGCCGCTCACCATCACGGCGAGTAGCGCGACCGTGCCCTACGGCTCCCCAGTTCCGGCGATCACACCCACGGTTGTGGGTCTGGTCAACGGCGATACGGTGGCCAGCCTTGGTCCGCTGGTATGCTCAGTGACTGTTCCGGCGGGCAACCCGGTCGGAAGCTATCCGACCACCTGTTCCGGTGCGGTCAATCCTAACTACACCATCACCTACGTACCGGGAACGCTGACCATCACGGGCGTGCCGCTCACCATCACCGCCAGCAGCGCGACGGTTGCTTACGGCTCGCCGATCCCTGCGATCACACCCACGGTTGTGGGCCTGGTCAACGGCGACACGGTGGTCACCCTTGGTCCGCTCGTTTGCTCGACCACAGCGCGGCAGGGAAGCCCGGCCGGAACTTATCCGACCAACTGTTCCGGTGCGGTCAATCGCAATTACACCATCACCTATGTGCCGGGAACACTGACGATCACGCGGGTGCCGCTTACGATTACGGCCAACAACGCAACTCGTCCAGCCGGCATTGCGAATCCGGCCTTCACCGTTACCTACACCGGATTTGTGAACGGTGACTCGGCGGCTGCGCTGACGGGAACTCTCGTCTGCACGACCACCGCAACCCTGGCGAGCCCCGCGGGAACGTATCCCATCACCTGCTTGGGCCTGACGTCAATCAACTACACCATCACCTGGGTGCCTGGCGTCCTGACCGTTACGGCGACCGGCCCGGTGCTCACGCTCTCGCCGACGTCGTTGACATTCGCTTCTACTCCGAACGTCACCAGTGCGGCGCAGACGATCACCGTCTCCAACACCGGTAACGCTCCGCTGCGGATCAACAGCATTAGCCTCGGCGGAACCAACCCCGGTCGTTTCGGCCTCACCCAGACCTGCCCCATTGGCGGTACGGGTCTGCCGGCGGGGGGGACCTGCACCATCAGCGTGACTTTTACGCCCAACAACAACACTGTCACCCGAACTGCCCTGGTACGCGTCGGCGTTGCCGCTCCGGCCATCACCGCGACCGTCAGCCTGACCGGCACGACCATTCTCCCGACTGTCAGCCTGTCTGCGGCTTCGCTGGCCTTCGGCAACGTTCGCATCAACACCAACAGCACCCCCCAAACCGTCACCATCACCAATACCGGAACCGTAGCTTTGGTGATTTCTAGAATCAATGTCGGCGGCTTGAACTCCGGTCGCTTTACTCAAACCAACAACTGCCCGATCGGCGGCGCGGGATTGGCAGCCGGCGCAAGCTGCACTGTCACCGTGACCTTCCGGCCAAACACACGAATTGCTGATACGGCTAATCTCATGATTCGTGACAATGTCGCCGGCGGTCTGCAGACCGTAACGCTGACCGGTACGGGTATCTAACGCGGCAGCGGACAACGCGCCGCCCAACCGCGCAAACAGGGATGCTGCCCTCACGGGCAGCATCCCTGGTCTTTTTTATTTTCGCCCAAGTCAGAACTGTCATCCTGAGCGGAGTGAGGCGTCAGCCGAACGCAGTCGAAAGCCTGCCCTGAGCGCAGTCGAAGGGGACCCCGCGGCAGCCTAACCTGAGCACGAACTCAAAGGAATTCTCTTCTCGGTCTCATGAAAATCTCTCGGTATCAGTTCCAGCCACCCGCCACGAGCCACCCGCAACCCGCCAGCAGATTTTCTTGACTTGTTCCGCGCGGCTGCTATACACTTCGCGTCACTAAACCGATTTAGTTGCTAGGAACTTCCAACCGCCCGCCATGAGAAACCGCTTCTGTGGAGTGCTCACACGCGTTGTTCTGATCGCAATCCTCGCAACCGCGGCCGGCGCACAAGCCGCTGACGTCATCCTCGTCGACGCCTCCGCACAGGCCCACCCCTTCCCGCATTTCTGGGAACAGATGTTCGGCTCAGGACGCGCGGTGCTGACCCTGCGCGACTCGTATCGCCGCGATCTCCGCTCCACAAAACAAATCACCGACTTCCACTACGTGCGCTTCCATGCTGTATTCCATGACGAGATGGGGATCTATGACGAAGATGCGCAGGGCAATCCGGTCTACAACTTCTCTTATCTCGACCAGGCCTACGATGGCTTGCTCGCCAACGGCGTGCGCCCGTTCGTCGAACTCAGCTTCATGCCGAAGAAACTCGCCGCGAAAGAAATGCTGCACGCCTTCTGGTACAAGCCCACCATCGCTCCGCCCAAGGACTATGCCAAGTGGGACAACCTCATCACCCACTTCACCCAACACGTGATCGATCGCTATGGCATCGACGAAGTGAGCCAGTGGTACTTCGAAGTGTGGAACGAGCCCAACCTGGACTTCTGGGGAGGTGATCCCCGGCAGCCCACCTATTTCGAACTCTACGATCACACCGCGCGCGCCCTGAAAGCGGTCAGCCCGAAGCTCCGCGTGGGTGGCCCGGCCAGCGCACAGGCCGCATGGGCCGATGCGTTTCTCAAGCATTGCGCCGACGAGAATGTTCCCGTCGATTTCGTTTCCTCTCACGTCTACGGCAACGACAAGTCCGAGGATGTCTTCCACACCCAGGAAGTGATCCCGCGCAACCAGATGGTGTGCCGCGCGGTAAAGAAAGTTCATGACCAGATCAAGGCGTCTTCCATGCCGTCACTCCCGCTCATCTGGAGCGAGTTCAACGCCAGCTACATGAACGAGCCGGCTGTCACCGACATGGCGTACATGGGACCGTGGCTCGCCGACACGATTCGGCAATGCGATGGTCTGGTCGATATGATGTCGTACTGGACGTTCTCCGATGTCTTCGAAGAGCAGGGCGTCGTGAAGACTCCGTTCTACGGCGGCTTCGGCCTGATCGCTGCCGGAGGAATCCCCAAGCCTGCCTTCAACGCCTTCGCTGTATTGCACCATCTCGGAGACGAGCGCATCGATCTCAATTCTGACAGCGCCCTGCTGACGCGCACCAAGGAGGGCGCCCTCGTGCTCGCCGTCTGGAACTACGCGCCGCCGGAAAAGGAAGGCGCGCCGCGCACCTTCACGTTGCGCTTCAAAGGCACGCGCGCCTCCGAAGCACAGGTATCAGTGGTCGATCCGCAACACGGCGACATGCGTCCTACATACTTGAAGATGGACTCGCCGCGCTACCCAACGCAAGCGCAGATCGAGGAGTTGAAAAAGGCGGCACAGCTTTCGCCGCCCGAGACGCGCCCGCTGTCCAACGGAGAGCTGACCCTTACGCTCCCTTCCTACGGACTGGCCGTCGTAACGCTGCAGTAGCCAGCCAGAACTGTCTTCGAACCCAAATGTTCCACGTGGAACATTTTCGCTTTTCGCGCTTGCTGCAACAATAGCTAATAGCTAACACGGAACGGACAAGTGATTTTGATTCCGTTGCTTGCAGGTCTAATGATTTGAACGGGGTTTGCCTCGCTTATCACAACCTTTCGCCTCTGCCTGGTTCGACGATGCCTGCCGCAGCCAAGGAAACAAGCCGCAGCGACTTAAAGCCGCGCATTTACCAGATTTGCGGGGTGCGAGGGTAAGATGCCCCTTCGACAAGTTCAGGGCAAGCTCTTGCGACAGCCGGCGGGACCCTTCGGCTTCGCTCAGGGCGGCCGGCGAACGCTACAGTCGTTTTTCCGCAGCCTGCCAAGATGCGAGGACGTTCTTATATTAGGGGGAGTGGACGGGGACGAGGAAAATCCTCGCCCCCTGGGCAGAACTACTTCTGGTCGGAATCGGGGGCGGCGCCGGGCGCCTGGCCGTGGCCGTGATGTCCCTGCATCTGCTCGCGGTGGCTTTGCATTTCGTCCCACTTCTTCTGTTGGTTCGAGTCAAGCAAAGCACGGATCTGGTCGCTCGAGGTCTTGTGGATATCCATCATCTTGGAGTGCCGATCCTGCTGGGCCAAGGATGAGTCGGAGTGGATCTTCTCCATTTGCGACTGCTCCGATTTCAAGATTTCCTGGACTTTGGCTTGCTGGTCAGCATTGAGATTCAGATGCTTGGCCAACATTTCGCTGCGCTGTTGCGGGTCCATACGACCATGACCGCCATGCTCCGGCGGCTCTCCGGCGGGCGCCGACTGTTGCCCGGCGCTACCCGCGTCTTGCGCCACGAGAGCCGGCACAGCATAGATCAAGCCGGCTAAGATCAGGGCAAGTAAACTCTTTTTCAACATAAATCCTCCTCCTACGCTTCTATCTTGGGACACCTGTATGAACCAGATTATCTTCGCGGGGTTGCGAAAAACCTTCTGGTTTTACGAATCTTTACGTTGGGGACTTTTACTCACAATGGATGTGCTTGAAATGACAAGAGCGGCTGCGCCATGAGGAGGTGTGAGGGGCCGAAGGATCGGCTCTATGCCTGGACATGTCCGCAGCCGCGAAAGCAGAGCGCGGTATTTCGTTTTTAGAAGCTGACTTTCAATCCAAACTCCAACACGCGTGGTGATCCCAGACCAAACACTCCAGAGCCTAATCCGACCCTGAGATTGTTGGGCTGCTGCCCGGGTGTGCCGTTGGCGGTTCCGAGCACCGGCGTCTGCGCGGGAAGACCGGTCTGTCCCGCCAGGCTGAGCACTCCACTGAGAGTGTTCTTCGGAGGATCGAAGTTCGAAAAATTCATCAGGTTGAAGAAACTCACTCCAGGCTGAATTTCCACGCGCTCCTTGAGCTTGTAGACCCAGTTCAAACTGAAGTCGAAATCCCGCAGCCAGGTATTGTTGACCTGACCAGCGGGCGCCAGATTGACTGTGGGCATGACCGCACCAAGTTGCGACAACTGGGATGAGGAGAACAGGCTCGCGTTGATGAGGGCCTGTCCCGCAGGCGTTGGCTTTCCGGCGAAGTTCTGGTTGTAGCGGCTGATCGTATTGTTGATGTTCCCGCCGTTCACGCCACGACCATAGGACCCGAGATTGGTGCCGGGCAGAATACTTCCCAATGTGCCGTTGGAGCCATTGGGAGCATATCCATCACCGGTTCCATCCCCGTAGGCACCCGTCACAAACATTCCCCCGGGAGATCCGGTCGGAGCCAAGGTCAACGTTGTTGGCAGCGCGCTATAAAAATGCCCAATCACGCTGGCGCGGAAATGGGCCGGAAGATCAGCGATGCCGCCAAACGAAATCTGGTGAGTGCGGTCGAGACCGTTCGGACCAAAGAACTTGCCAGGGTTGGCGTAGTCCCACGCGCTGTTGATGAAATCGCCGTCGGCCGTCTGCGATTCATAGCGCGAGAGCTGATACGACACCTGGAGATTGAAGTAGGGAATTCCTTTCACCGGATTGTGCAGCGCCTGGCGCAAGGAAACCTGAAGGGCATTCAGTACCGATCGACCGATGGGAAACAGCATCTGGTTGCCGCCAAGAGCCGTGGTTCCGTTTGCGCCGTTGGCGATGCCGCCGAATGCTGCGTTCGGACACGGACCGCCACCACACAAGGCGTAACCGGAGTCCAACCCATTCGACGCGAAATCGACGATGGTGGCGCCTCCGCCGGAAGGATGGAGGCCGGGACAATTGGCGATGGCGGCATCGATGCTGCCGGCGCCACACGCAGTCAACGTGGCTGCAATCGCCTTGTTGGCGGCGGTCATATTCAGGAAGCGGGCGTCGCCGACGTGGTTGGTGTCGACGGCGAGAAGAGTGTGCGTGGAAACGTTGCGCAGGTAGTCTGCAGTCAACACCGTTCCCGCTCGCAGTTCGCGCTGGATGCCGATGTTCATTTGCACCGAGCGCGGGCTCTTGTAGTCGGGGGCGATTAAGTTCGTGCTGGTACCGTTGGGTCCGGTGTCCTGCAAGATGGTGCCAATGTAAGTGGGATTCGGCCCGGGAGCGGTTCCGCCAGCCGCCGCGGCTGCCTGGAAGTCCGCCTGCAGCGTCGCGATGGTAGTGAGTTCCTGGGCGATCGGCTGCCCGCAGGGATTCGGGCCGCTATAGGAAAAAGGAAGGGATTGGAGCACGCCTCCGATACAGGCGGGCAAGGTCTGGAGAAAGCGGCCGGTTTGCAGGCGGCCGGGACGATCGAACAACACGTTGTTCCAGACAGCATTCTCGTAGAACAGGCCGATGCCGCCGCGAATCACAGTCTTGCCAGTGTTCGTAGGATCCCAGGCGAAGCCGAGCTGAGGCGCGAAATTGTGATTCGGGTTGTTCACCCGGTTGCCGAGGCCGGAATAGAACTGGTTGTTGAACATGTTCAACGCGGGGATGGGAGCGAGATCGTTGTCGGTACGGCCGGTGTCGCGGACGTAGCGCAATCCGTAGTTGATGGTCAGATTCGGTTTCAACTTCCAGGAATCGCCCACGTACCAGGAAAGTCGATTGTCGGGGCCGAGGCCTCCACCTGGAAAACCAAAGGACGGTTTTTCGGTGCTGAAGCCCTGGCCGTTCCCCAGGATCACCGTCTGAGCGGGATAGTTGAGAGCGTTGGTCGCACCACCTGGCAGACTCAGGCAGGGGCCCGCGCAGGAGGAAGCGCCCGCATTCACCGCCGGGCCGTTCCCCAGGAATCCGGCAAAACCGCCGCCTTGCAGATGATTGTAGCCGCCGCCATAGCGAAGAATGTGCGAGCCGATGACCTTGCTTCCGTCATATTTAATCTGGTGGTCGGACTGCGGCGTGGATTGCGGTGCGAGCAGACCTTGCCCTGCGCAAAAGACGTCAGGGACGACTCCAGAGGTATTGATGCAAAGCGGGTCGGGGCCGATGGCAAGCTCGATGGGCGAAGACGGATTGAACGGCGTTGATGCCGAAGTGCCACTGGAGATGTGATTGAAGAACTTCATGTAGCCGAAGCGAACGCTGTGAGTGAAACTGTGAGTAGTGAAGTCGACACCGACGACATGATCACGGGTATGCGTAGTGTTGTTGAGCGGCTGGAACGCGGTGGCCTCAAATGGTGAGGTATCGCTGTTCTGGTCGTAGGAGAAACGATAGAACATTTTGTAGTTCTTGCTGATTTGATAGTCCAGTTTCGCGATTCCGAGCGCCTCGCGGAATGGCGCTGACAGCACGCCGGAAGAAGATTGGAACGGCGGTCCCGCCAAAACAGGCTGACCAAAATCCTGCTTGGTGCGCTCGGCATCGACGAAGAAGAAGAGCCTGTTTTTGATGATCGCGCCGCCAAAGTTGCCGCCGAATTGATTCCTCTGGAAGGGCGTGTCGGAGGCGCCGGGGAGCCGGGCATTCAAGGATTGATCGCGGAAGCCGTAGTAGCCCTGGCCGTGGTAGGAGTTGGTGCCGGACTTGGTGACGACGTTCACGGATCCTGAAGAAGTCAGCTCCGTGGATAAGTCGAGCATCGACTGGCCGAGCTGAAACTCCTGAATGGCGCCTTGCGGAATATCCTGCGTGGTGGTGCCCACGGTTTCGTCGCTGGTATCGACGCCATCTACTTCAATGCGGGCGGTGCGACCGAAGCGGCCCCCGAAGGAAATCGAGGAGAAGCCTTTTTTGGTCGGATCGAAGTTCCCGCCGTCCTGAATCTGGACGCCGGGCTCCAATTGAGCGAGATCCAGGAAGTTTCGTCCGTTGATGGGCAGGTTCTCGATCTGTTCGGTGCTGAGTACGCCCTGCACGGTCGCCTGTTCGGTATCGACCTGCAACGTGTTGGCTTGCACTTCCACGACCTGGCCGGTTTGACCGACCTCGAGCTTGAAATTTCCGGATGAGGTCACGCCAACTTGGACAGAAACATTTGCGTTCAGCGACTTGAATCCTGATGCTTCGACGCGGACCGAGTAGTCGCCGGGAATGAGTGCCCCCGATGTGTAGGTTCCACTCGATGTAGAAGTGGTCGAAATGACTTGTGCCGTC
>Ga0307478_10003140_pt1 | contig 12431 bp, 7 predicted proteins | sample atmos_gasesECM4C_2_FD_203713 | JGI IMG/M metagenome (GOLD analysis project Ga0307478, IMG submission 203713) | Hardwood forest soil microbial communities from Morgan-Monroe State Forest, Indiana, United States - atmos_gasesECM4C_05 | ecosystem: Environmental > Terrestrial > Soil > Temperate...
CGGCACGAGCGATGAGGCCGGTGCGCCACCCGCGCCGCGCAGCGAAGAACCCGCCGGTGCGAGCGGTGAGCGCAACGGCGCACCGCGCGGCCGCGGACGTCGCCCACCCCGCCGCGACTGAACGCAGCTCGGCACGAAGCGGGCTCCGGCAAACTGCCGGGGCCCGCTTCGTCACCGTGCGCGAGCGCAAGAAGGGAACGCTAGGGGTCGTTCGCCAAGCGGTCGCGTCGACATGGACCCGTATTTTCGTATGTCCGCCATGGACTCATATATCTGGCACGCGCGCTCGTTCGTCGGCGACCCCGTTCCCGACGCGGCAACGGCAGCCGAATTCGTTGCGCTGGCAAAGCGCATGCCGAAACCGGATTTCGAGCGCGCCAACGGCTGGCGGACCGACCCGCCGCTACCCGGTCTGCTCGAGAAGCCCGAAAAGATCGCCAACGGCTGGCGCATGATCTGCGCAAGCCGGATCTATCAGGGCACGCAAGAAGTCGGCGTCCTCTTCCTGACGCTGATGACCGGCAAAACCCCGGCCGCGTTCGTGGCTGAGCCTGGAACCTTCATTCCTGAGGAGTATTTGCCCGCCGCTTCCCGGTAGATCGCCGGAATGAGCGGCGGAGCCTAAGTGGGATTACAAACGGTCTTACGCACACGCGTCCGCTTCGGCGAGACCGACGCCGCGGGCATCGTGTACTACCCCACGTATTTCACGTGGTTCGATGCGGGCACGCACGGATTGCTGCGCGGGGACGAGGCCCACGGCCGCGACGCGCGCGGCGGCCCCAAGTTTCCGTTGCCGGTCGTCGAGTGCGGAGCGACTTTTCTCGCACCGTTGCAGTTCGATGAAGAGATCGAGATCGTGTCGACGGTGGCGTCGATCGGCGAGTCGTCGGTGCGCGTCGAGCACGAAGTGCGCACGCTCGCCGGCAAGACGTGCGCGCGCGGTTTCGAGCAGCGCGTGTTCGTGACGCTGACCTCGGGACGCCTCGCCAAAGCGCCGATCCCACCCGAGTTGCGCGCCCGCTTGGACGGCTCGCAGGCAGCGACGAAGCCCGGCGCATAATGCTCCGCTCGGATTTTCTTGCCGCCGCCGGCGCGACCACGGTCGCCCAGATCAGCCCCGTCTTCCCGAACGTCACGCCGTCGATCTCGATCGCACTCGTCGCGCCGCTCAGCGGTCCAGCGAAACCGATCGGCATGCGGCTGAGTGCCGGCGTGCAAGCGTGCATTCAGTACAACAACGAACTGGCCGGTTCGCTGCAACGCACCTACGTGATGCGCGCCTTCGACGATCAGAACACACCCGCCAACGCGTTGATCCAGTCCAGCTTCGCGACCGGCGACAGCACGGTCATCGCGGCGATCGGTCATTTGAGTTCGGATGCGACACTGCAAGGCATTCAGAATTACGGTCCGGCGCAAGTTCCGCTGATCGTGCCGCTGAGTACCGACGATCGCATCACGGCGACGCAATACCGCAACGTATTCCGGTTACCGACGAAAGATTCGTTCGAAGGGCAGCTCTTCGCACGCACGGTGATCGCGCAATACAAACCCAAGCTGAGCTACGTCTTCGTCCAGGATGCCGACTACGGCGCCGACGTGGCAAACGGTTTTCTCGCGGCGATGAAAGCGCAGAAGAGCGACGCGCAGTACCAGCAGTTTTCCTACGACCATCCTGACTTCGGTGCCGTCGTCGACAAAGCGCTGCTCGCGCAGCCGGACTACGTGTTTCTGGCGGGCGTCGTCGGCGATATGGGTCCGATCGTCGGCGTGCTGCGCGCGAAGGGCTATACGGGCCCGATCGGTGCCTCACAAGGGTTCTTCGACGGTGCGGCGATGAAGCTCGGCCCCGCTTCCGACGGCATGCTGGTCTCGACGTCGATGCCCTATCTTCCGTTCGCGCCGGCAACGGTGCGGTGGGTTCAGGATTTTCAGACGCACTGGGGCCAGATGGACGCCTTTGCCGCGTTCGGTTACGCGGCTGCCCAAATCATCATCTCGGCCGTGACGCGCACGAACGTGGCCAGCCGCGGCGCGCTGGTGACCGCCATCGGGCAAGGGGTACCGATCGACACGATGACCGGTACGTACTCGTTCACCGCGTTCGGCGATCCGCTGCAACCGCAGATCTACTACTACACGCTCAAGGGCGGAAAGTTCACCTACCTGAAGCAGGCGCACCCCTCGACCTTCATGCTCAAGTAGCTAGCGCCGGAAACCCGCTTGTTTGCGGCTGGGTTGGCAGTCGCGTGAAGGTCATACGCGTCGACCGCACCGGCGGTCCCGAAGAACTCCGCCTCGCCGAGAGCGACGTGCCCACCGCCGCCGCCGGCGAGTTGCTCATTCGCAATACAGCGATCGGCATCAACTACATCGACGTGTACATGCGGACGGGCGCGTACGTGCACGCGCTACCGTTCGTGCCGGGCCGCGAAGGCGTCGGTATCGTCGAGGCCGTGGGCGCGGGCGTCACGGGCTTCACGACCGGGATGCGCGTCGGCTACCCCGAGAGCCCCAACCTCGGCGGCTACGCGGAGTATGTCACGGTGCCTGCCCGGTTGTGCCTCGAAGTTCCGGCCGGGATCGCCGACGACGTCGCGTGCGGCGCGATGCTGCAAGCGCTGACCGCCCAGTACCTGGCGGCCGATTCGCACCCGATCCGCAAGGGCGAGTGCGTGCTGATCCATGCCGCTGCGGGCGGCGTCGGACGCATTCTCGTGCAGCTCGCGAAACGGCGCGGCGCGATCGTGATCGCAACCGCCGGCGGGCCGGAAAAGACGGCGCTGGCCAAGGGCGCCGGTGCCGATCACGTGATCGACTACACCGCGGTTGACTTCGCGCCCGCGGTCAAAGAGCTTACCGGCGGCACGGGCGTCGATGCGGTGTACGATTCGGTCGGCAAGGATACGTGGGAACGCAGCCTACGTTCACTGCGCGTCCGCGGTTCGTTCGTGCTCTACGGCGCGTCGAGCGGCAAAGTACCGCCGATCGATCCGCAGACGCTCTCCGCCGCGGGTTCCGTATTCTTCAGCCGCCCGACGTTCGGCCACTTCGCGCGCAGCCACGCCGAACTCGCCGAACGCGCCACGGAGATCTTCGAAGCGATCCTCGACGGCACGTTGCAAATCCGCGTCTCCAACGCCTATGAGCTCACCGACGCCGTCCAAGCCCACCGCGACCTAGAAGCCCGCAAAACCTCCGGCAAAGCGATCCTACTGCCCTGAGCTCGTCACCCCGAGGAGCTTGTCACCCCAAGCAAAGCACCCGAAGGTGCGTCGTCGAGAGGCCGCTACCCAGGTACTTTTACGGCAGTAGGTTGCCCGAGATCGAGTTCGGCCAACGGTATAATCGACGTATTCGGATATGCGGCGGCAATCGCGGCGCCGAAAACTTGGGCGTCGCCCACCAGCACGATGAAGAGTTCCTCGAACGCGGCGGCGGCGAATTGCTGCACCATCGCGGGATCGATCGCCTCGATCTCCGGTACGTACTCGCCGAGATCGGTGAGCGGCATACCGTAGAGCGCGAGTTCGCCGAGCATGCCGGCGATGCCGTCGATCGTTTCGATCGAGCGCGAGAAGCCGCCGCTGATCGTCGCCTTGCGCGTCACGAGTTCGCTTGCTTCGGGCGGTGTCGCCGCGAGACCGCGCAGCGTGTCGAGCACCACGGTAACCGCTTCTTCGACCTTCGTGTGGTCGACGAGGGTGGAGGCGAGAAAGAGTCCCGGCTCGCGCCGCGCGATCAGTTGCGCACCGGCACCGTACGAGAGCCCACGCTTCACGCGCACTTCCTGATTGAGCCGTCCGCTATAGCCCGAGAGCACGGCGGTGGCGACGACGCCGGCAGCGTAAGTTTTCGCACGCCGCGAGATCCCGACGCGGCCGACGAGCAGCGCGGTGCGGCCGGCGTCGGGTTTGTCGACGATCACGACGCGCGAACGCGGCGGCGGCACGGTAAACAGCACCGGCTCCGGCAACGGTTCGGACGGCGCGCGCCAACCGCCGAACTGTTTTTCGGCCAGGGCGAACGCATCTTCGGGTGCGCAGTCGCCGCCGATGATCAGCGTGGCGTTGTCGGGGCGGAAAAAGCGCCCGTGGAAAGCGACGATGCGGTCGCGATCGAGCGCAGCCAACGTCTCCGCGGTTCCGGCAACGGGATGGCCGTAGGGGGCTGATGCAAACGCCACACGCTGGGCGACGAAGCGCGCCAACGCACTCGGGCTGCTATAGCTGAGCGCCAGATCGCCGATCGCTTTCGCGCGCACGCGCTCGACTTCGGCTTGCGGGAACGACGGCTGCCGAACGACCTCATCGAAGAGCGCGAACGCATCCGGAAACACGTGCGTGAGCGCGGTGATGGACACGGTCGAGGCGTCGTAGCCCGATGCCGCATCGAGACGTGCGCCCAAACCGTCGACGGCTTGCGCGATCTCGACGGCCGAGCGCGTTGCCGTGCCCTGCGTGATCAGCGAGGTGGTCAACGTGGCGAGGCCCGCTTCGGCTTCGCTTTCGGCCGAGGCGCCGCCGCGCACGATCAGTTGCGCGGCGATGATCGGAACGGCATAGGCTTTTGGCGCGCCGCGTTGCGGAAACGCGATCACGCGCAAGCCGTTGGCCAATGTGCGTTCGACCGGCAGCGGCAGTTCCGCCCGATGCGGTGCGCCGGGTGAGGGCGGTTTTTCGAGGGTGGTAATGGGTTGCGTCACAGTGGCAAGTACTCGATCGTCGTGCGGTTCTCGCGCGCGAGGTACTGCCGCGCGACGCGCTGCACGTCGGCAGCGGTCACGGCGCGGTAGCGGTCGAGGTCGCTGTTGAGCGCACCCGGATCGTCGCGCTCGATCGCACTGCGTACAAGCGCGAGCGCGATATTGTTGTAGGTCTGACGGCTGCGCACGAACGAACTCGCGATCTGCGTGCGCACGCGCACCATCTCGGCGGCAGCCGGAAGCTCGTCGCGCAGACGCGCGATTTCGGCATCGAGCGCTTCGCGCACGCGCTCGAGGGGCGTGCCGGTGCTCGCGATCGCGCGAAACGAGAAGAGCCCCGGCTGCTCGCGCAGATCGGCGCTGGCATGCGCGGCCGTGGCAACGCGCTGAAGGTACACGAGCGACTGGTAGAGGCGCGAACTCTTGCCCATGCCGAGCAGCGTTTCAACGATGTCGAGCGCGGGTGCGTCGGGATGACCCCATTCCGGGATGTGATAGGCGTATTCGATCGCCGGCAGCGGCACGTTGGCGGCCCGATAGGTGAACGTCCGTTCCGCCGTTTGCGGCGGCTCGACAGCCGTGACGCGCGGGATCGGCGCATCCGGTTTCGCAACGCGACCGAAATACTTGTCGACCCATGCGTTCGCCTGTACCGGATCGAAATCGCCCACGACGACCAGCACCGCGTTGTCGGGGCGGTAGAACGTGCGATGGAACGCAACGACGTCATCGAGCGTGGCCGCGCGCAAATTCTCGGGATCGCCGATCACACCGCGCCGGTACGGATGTACGGCAAATGCTTCGCGATTGACCAGTTCGTCAAGCATGCCGTAGGGTTCGGCGAGAATGCGCTGGTCGTATTCGCCGATCACCACGTCGCGCTCGGTGTGAAAGTGCTCCTCGGTAACCGCGAGCGAGCCCAAGCGGTCACCCTCGGCCCACAGCAACGTCTCGAGATAATTCGACGGCACGACTTCGTAGTAATTCGTGATGTCTTCGGCCGTGAACGCGTTGTTGAGTCCGCCGATGTCCTCGGTGAGCCGGTCGATCGTCTCGGGCCGCGTGTTCTTCGTGCCTTTGAACATCAGATGTTCGAAGAGATGCGCGAAGCCGGAGCGGCCCGGCGGATCGTCCTTGCCGCCGACGCGGTAACCAACGTTGATGGCGACCGACGGGACTCGATGATCCTCAACCAGCAAAACGCGGAGACCGTTGGGGAGCGTGCGATCGGTGAAGTCGATGGGCGCGACCGCGATCCCGGCGCCCGAAACAGTACTGGTCAAGATCAGCCGAATGCGCTTCGGACGAGACGTTTCCCCCTTTCGTGGGCACAAGGACCGTGATGCATCGACGAGTCGTGATCGCGGGGGCCACGTTGTGCGCGCTGCTCGTCCTCATGGCTGCGGCGCTCGGCTTCCACAACGAGCTCGCCGTCGCGCTCATCCGTGCGGTCGCCGGCGGCGCGGGCTATAACGTGCAGTTCGGGCAGTTGCAGGTCGGGTTCAACGCGGCAACCGCGCAGGATACGAGCGTGACCGACCGGGCCGGCGAGCCCGTGTTCAGCGCCCGCCAGATCGACGTGCGCTACTCGATCCGCTATCTGCTCCCGGGCAGCCAACGGCGCCGGTTCGGCATCGACGCCCTCGACATCCAGCGTCCCACCGTCACGCTCATCCACCACGCCGACGGCAGCTACAACGTCACGCTGCCGTCCAACGCCGTATCCTCGAAGCCCGACACCTCGCCGATCGATCTGCGGGTTCGCGTGCGGGATGGCTCGGTCGTCTTGCTCGACCGCTTCGTGGTACCGGGACAGGAGCGGCGCCAGCGCATCGTGGGGCTCGCCGCCGACGCCGCCCTCGCGCCGCACGCGCACTCGTTCTACCACGTGCGCCTCGACCTTGACGACGGGCGCGCGCTGCATCGCATCATCGGGAAGGCAACGTTCGACGCGGACCGCGGCTACGAGGCACAACGCTGGACCGCGCCCGACGTGCCCGTCGGACCGCTGCTCGATTTTGCGCTGCCGTCACACGCGGTGAACATCGTGGACGGTGACATGCGCAATGTCGACGGCCGCATCTACACCTTCGTCGATCCCGACGGCACCACGCACACGCACAGCGCGCTGCGTGCCGATCTCACCAACGGCAAGATCTACATCGCGGGCGTGATCAAACCGCTACGCGACGCACACGGCAGCGTGATCGCATACGACAACGGCCTCACGACGAGCGGCATCGATGCGACGCTGGCCGGGGTGCCGCTACACCTGGCCGGCGGCGTGTACGGCCTGAACGCGCCGAAACTGAATTTTGGGCTCGTGGGGCACGGCGCGATCGCCCAATTGCAGCAGGCGATTGCGCCGTCGCAACGCCAGCCGGTCAGTGGCGATCTTTCGTTTGCGCTGCACGGGACGGGCGAACTGAGCGCTCCGGTCGTGAGCGGCACGTTTTCCTCACCCCAACTGGTGTATCGGGGATTACCCGCCGACGGTGCGGGCGGAACGTTTTCGATTCACGGCAGCGATCTCGATCTGCTCGACGCCCACCTTACCTATGGTCCCGTGCATGTCGAAACCCACGGCACCGTAGTCCTCGCGAAGGACGTCGCGACGAACCTCGTCGTCACGCTGCACGCCGACGGCGACCGGCTACCGTATGGCGCACAACTCATGCACGGGCTGCAATTGACGAGCGTCGTGCACGTTGCGGGAACCGGCACGCGGCTGGCCAGCGATGGCATCGTTTACGGCACCGGCCGCGACGGGCAATTGGATGCGATCTTCGACGTGGACGAAAGTGGCGACGGCGTGATCGGGCCGCTCTCGATCGAACGCAGCGACGGCGCGTCGCTCTACGCGCGCCTCGCGCTCGACCGCACGCGCGGAAACGTCCTCGCAATCGCCGATGCGCACCGCTTCTCACTGCTGCCCGCCGTCATTCGCACGCTGCCGGGCATCCCCACCCGCGCGCTGCTGCCGCTGGCCGGCACGCTCGACGCGCAGGTGGTGGGTTCCGTCGACGGCAGCCGGCTCGATGGGCTCAGCGGCCACGTGCGTCTCACGGGCCTGCGCTACGGCACGCTGACGGCCGGGGCGACGGCCGACCTCGGAACCGCGCCCGACGGTACCCAGCGCGGCGGGGTGCACGTGACGTCCTCACTGGGAACGCTCGACGGCAATGCCGCCTACGCCGGCGGGCTGGTGGGCTTCGATGGCCGCGTGCACGGCTCGTTTGCGCGGTTGCGGCCGTTCGCCGGCAACGTGGACGCGCGCGGCACGATCGACGGTCCCCTGCAAGCGCTTTCCAACGGCGCGTCCTCGGCCGTGCAAACCTCCGGGCTGACGTTGCGCGAGGCGTCGGTGGAAGGTGTGCCGGTGCGCGATCTCAGCGCCACCGCCACGCTGAACGGCTCCCGGCTCGAGCTGCGCGCGCTGCAGCTCGGCATCGCCGGCGGCACGGTGACCGTGCAAGGCACGCTCGGCACAAGCGGCGAGCTGCGCGCAACGACCAGCGCGCTCGATCTGCGCGCGCTCGGTGGGGGAACGCTGCGCGCGAACGCGCGCGTGCGCGGCACGCTCGCTGCGCCGAGCGCGGACGTGGCGGTGCTCGTGGATCGCGCGAATTGGCACGGCATCGATCTCTCCGCCAACGCCTTCGCACACTACGAGCGTGGTACGCTGCACGTGCGCGACGCGACCGCGCTTGCGCTCGACTCGTATGCGACCGCGAGCGGTGACGTGCGCGGCCTGACCGGCAGTGCGCCGCCGCTGCTCGACGTGACGGCGAACGTGCACGGCGCGCAGATCGCGCCGATCGCGCGCACGCTGCGTTTGCCGCTGCGCTATCCGGAAGGCGAGATCGATGTCGACCTGCACGCGCGCGGTCCGGCGAACGCGCCGCAACTTGCCGGCACGGTTCGCGTTCCGCGCGGCTCGCTCAACGGCCTGAACTTCAGCAACGCCGGCGCATCGATCGCCGGCGGCCCGAGTGGAATCAGCGCGCGCAACGGCAGCGTCACCGTCGGCACGACGGCGATCGCGTTCACGGGGGATCTCGCGCCCGGCGCGCAGCGGATCGCGCTGCAGGCGCCGCGCGTCGACCTCGCCGATTTCGACGACTACTTCGATGCGGCCGATACGCTCGGCGGCCACGGTCACCTCACCGCCGACGCCACGCTCGCACAGGGCGACGTCAGCGCGAATGGCGACCTGCGCATCGACGACGCACGCTATCATCGCTTCAACGTCGGCACCGTGACGGCGGGATGGAACACGCGCGGACGCACGGTGCACGGTACCGGCAACGTGCAGACCGATCACGGCACGATCGCGCTGGTCACCGGTGTCACGTTCCCGGCCGGCGATCCGTTGCGCGACGTTCGTCATCGCACCACGATCACGGCCACCGGCACGCTCGCGAACCTCGATCTCGCACAATGGCTGCCGACCGCGGGCATCACGCAGCCAATCCTCGGCATGGCAAACGGCACACTGCACGTCACCGGCACGCCGGCGGCACCCGCCTTCGATGCGACCGCCGCGGTAAACAACGCGCTCGTGCACGGCTACCCGCTCTCGATGCTCACGCTCGCCGCGAACGGCGACGCGCACGGCGCACGCCTGAGCGCGCTGCGCTTGGCCGGACCGGGATTGACGGCCGATGCGTCGGGGACGGTCGGCTACGGCCCGAGCGATCCGGTGGCGATCGCGCTGCACATGCAAAGCGACGATGTCGGCGTGTTGGCGAAGAGCCTTGGCGCGAAACTCGACGTGAGCGGCGCGCTGAGCACGACCGTGAACGTCAACGGCTCACGCCGCACCCCGCATCTCACGCAAACGATCGATGCGACGAACCTGCGCAACGGCAAATATACCGTACCCAAGATGCACGCCCAGCTCACTGCCGATCCGCAAACGCTGCAGTTGCAAGCGTTTGAAGCGGATCTCGGGCGCGGCCGGCTGCTCGCGAGCGCGACGCTGCCGATCCGTCTCACGCCGGAGCCAGGTGTGCGCACCGATCCGTTCACGGCATCGTTGCGCGCCGAGGGCATCGATCTCGTACAGTTCGCGCCGCTGCTGCCGGACGACGCGAAACTCGGCGGCACGATCGATGGCCAACTCGCGGCCAGCGGAACGCAGGACAACCCCGCGCTCACCGGTACGATGACCCTCGCCGGCGGCAGCTATTCATCGAGCCTGTTGCGTTCCGCGCTGACCGGCGGCCGCGCACGGCTCACCCTCACGCGCACCCAGGCGCAATTGACCGGCGTTCATGCCGACATCGGCGGCGGCACGATCGACGGCGCGGCCAATGCCACCTTCGGCAGCCTGCGCGCGCTGCAACGCTCGCTCGCCTTCAGCGCACAGTTCAGCGCCAAGCGCGCGGTGCTCAACATCGCGAACATTTTCCGCGGCACCGTCGACGGCGCCCTCACCGCCGTTAAACCGCAAGGCGCCATTCCGACGCTCGCCGGCACCATCGCCTTCTCGAAGACGCGCTTACCGCTCGCCGCCTTGATCCCGCGCACGCCGGAGAACGGCGCGACGCACGTGCCGCCGACCGTGGCGTTCAACTTGAACGTGCAAGCCGGCAACGACGTTCGCGTGACCGGACCCGGCATCAATATCGGCGCGCGCGGTGCGGTGGCGATCGGCGGCAACCTCGCGCATCCGGAACTGAACGGCCGCATGACCTCGACCGATGGCACGCTGAGCTTCTACCGCACGTTTGTACTACGTCAGGCCACCGTCGCGTTTCAACGCGCCGACGGCCTGATCCCCAACGTCGATGCCACCGCGACGACGACGATCACCGATCCCAGCACCAGCATCTTGCTGCACGTCACCGGGCCTGCGACGAACCTCAACCTCGACCTTGCCTCGAGCCCGAGTTACGACAAGGAACAGATCCTCGGCTTGCTCGTCAACGCGCAGGCATTCGGTGCCGTGCCGGGCGTCGAAACCACTGGCGGCGGCGGGATCGACGCGGGCAGCATCGCGGGTGGCGTTCTCAGCCAAGAATTCACGCAGAATTTGCTGCAACCAGTCGGCAGTGGAATCGGGCAAGCCCTCGGCTTCGAAGATCTCGCGCTCGGCTACGACTTCGGGAACGGCCTATCGGCCGGCGCGCGCAAACAGTTGGGCAAGAACCTTTATGCGACGTTCAACCAAACGTTCGGTGGGGACGAACGGCAATCGTTTGCGTTGAACCACGACTTGCCGCACAACGGCGCGGTCACGCTCACGTTCTACAACGCCGGAAACCTCGCGCCGTCGGTACTCACGACCCAGCAGCTCTTCACCCCGGCTGGGTCGACGAACTTCACCTTACAAGCCTTGGAACCGCCGGCCGGCACCGCCGGCGCGGTATTGACCTACCAGCGTAAATTCCGCTAGAACGGTACGTGCCTAAGCGCGACGGTCGGCATATCGAGTTCACGCTGCCGCCAACGGCCCGGAGCTTCGCCATGATTTCGGCGGAACGCCGTGGCGAAGGCATAGAGAGACGACGTCGCGCTCGATGCCGACCATTGAACCGACGAACGCATTGACAGCGACGAGCAACCAGAACTGCGATGCATTCGCCGCGAGGCCAAGGCGTAAGCGGCCGGCGGTGTCAAGCGACATGTTCAACCTCACCGCCACGCAGTCTCTCAACCGGGATGCTGATCGCGCCGGGGAGGTGTGCCGTGTGTTTCCGGGCGCGAAGCCCGCCCTGAGCGGAATTTACACGCTTGGTTCGAACCTTTTTGTGGAACGAACGGCAGCGAAAGGGTGCGCTGATGCGGCGATCCGTCCACAATGTAGTCGTCGTCGACGATAGCGCAACGTCGCTCTCCTTGCTGCGCGATGTTGTCGAGACGATCCCCGACACCGTCACCCGCCCCTTTCGTTCCTCGCTGGAAGCACTGGCCTGGTGCGCGGACAACGACGTCGACTGCTTCGTGCTCGACTATCACATGAGCGCGCCCGACGGTCTCGAGATGACGCGCCGGCTGCGCGCCGACCCGCGCCACCACGACGTCCCGATCGTCATCGTCACGGGCGATGCCGATGTAGAGATGCGCACCGAGGTGCTGGTCGCCGGCGCGAACGACTTCGTTCGCAAACCGGTGTTTCGCGACGAGCTCAGAGCGCGTCTGACGACGCTGCTCGCGCTGTACGACGCGCACAAACTGCTGGCCATGCGCGTTGAAGAGCTCGAGCAATCGCTGGTCGACTCGGGAGCGCGTGCGCGCCGGCAAGCGCGCCGGCTCGAATCGCTGTGGAAGATCGCGAACAACCCCTCCTTGAGCGGTGAGAAAGTCATTGCGGCGATGCTGCGCCAGGCCACAGAAGCGATCCGGCCCGGCGAGCCATACGGCATCCTGCTGGCGCGTATCGAATCCGACGAGGTCGTTGCGGTTGCGAGTGCGACCAGTGGTACGCGCATGCCCGTCGTTGGTGAACGGCGCCCTGTCGCTGCAACCCGCACGGTCAACCAACTGCAGGCTGGTCGTACGCGCGCCTGGACCGATTTCGTCGGGGAGGATCCCGAAGCTCATCGCTTCTCACAGTTTGGTTGGAAGAGCGTGCTCGCGACACAGTTCCTGGTCGAGGATACCACGTACGCGCTAACCTTCGCGTCGTCGGAGCTTACGGTCGAGCCGTTCACGAGCGAAGACTTTGCGTACGTCGAGCTGATCGGCGCGTTCTTCGCGCATCGGCTTCAAGTCGACG
>Ga0307478_10003141_pt1 | contig 12430 bp, 11 predicted proteins | sample atmos_gasesECM4C_2_FD_203713 | JGI IMG/M metagenome (GOLD analysis project Ga0307478, IMG submission 203713) | Hardwood forest soil microbial communities from Morgan-Monroe State Forest, Indiana, United States - atmos_gasesECM4C_05 | ecosystem: Environmental > Terrestrial > Soil > Temperate...
AGAGGGAACGATGGGACGCGTAGTCGGAATCGATCTTGGGACAACATTCAGCCTGATTGCGTACATGGATGCGCAGACGAGCGTGCCGAAGTGTATCCCTGGGCCTCACGGTTCGGCGCTGTGTCCTTCGGTTGTTAGCGTGGATAGCGACGGGAAAATTATCGTGGGCGATGCTGCGCGGCAGCGTTTGCTGACACAGCCTGACCGGACGATCTATTCGGTAAAACGATTGATGGGCCGGGGCGTCGCGGACGTCGAGAGCGAACTGAAGATCTTTCCTTTCCGGATCGATCCTGACAGCGACAACGTGATTCGCGTACGGCTGGGCGACAGGACTTTTACACCACCGGAGATTTCCGCGTACATCCTGCGCGAATTGAAGTCCTGGGCCGAAAAATATTTCAACGAGCCGGTGGACCGGGCGGTGATCACCGTGCCGGCGTATTTCAATGATGCGCAGCGGCAAGCCACTAAGGATGCGGGGCGGCTGGCAGGTTTGGAGGTTCTGCGGCTGGTGAATGAGCCGACCGCCGCAGCGCTGGCTTATGGATTGCACAAACAGAAGCGCGGGCATGTGGCCGTATACGATTTTGGCGGCGGAACATTCGACATTTCGATTTTGAAGTTGATCAACACCACGGAAGGCGACATTTACCAGGTGCTTTCGACCAATGGTGATACGCACCTGGGCGGAGACGACATCGACAACGCGTTATTGGAACTGGCGCGTCGTGAAATTCACGCGAAATTCGGCGTCGAGCTGGACCCTCGCGGCGAGGCCATTCAGACACTGCGCAAGAGCCTCATAGGCGCGAAACACGAGCTTTCCACGGCGGAGAAGACTGCGATTCACTTTCCGCTGGGCGCGAAGGGCATGTACGAGCGCGAAATCGGCCGAGCGGAATTCCAGGAGCTGATCCGGCCGATCGTGGCGCGGACCATGACCCCGGTGAAATTGGCGATGGCCGACGCGAAGCTCACCGTGAAACAGATTGACGAAGTGGTGCTAGTGGGCGGTTCGACGCGAATTCCGCTCGTGCGCAAGACTGTCGGCGAATACTTCGAGCGCGCACCGCACTGCGAGCTGGACCCCGACGAAGTGGTGGCGCTGGGCGCGGCGGTCCAAGCGGACATTCTCGAGACGGGCGTAAAGACGATGCTGCTACTGGACGTGACACCGCTTTCGCTAGGCATCGAAACCATGGGCGGCGTAGTGGCGAAAATTATTCCGCGCAATTCGACGATTCCGGCGAGCGCACAGGAACTTTTTACCACCGGAGTAGAGAATCAGACGGCGATTGACGTGCATGTGCTGCAGGGCGAGCGCGAACTCGCCAAAGACTGCCGGTCGCTCGCGCGATTCCAGTTGAAGACGCCGCCGGGTCCCGCCGGGCTTGCGCGCATCGAAGTGAAATTCCTGATTGATGCGAACGGAATTCTGCAAGTGGCGGCGCGGGACATGAGAACCAACGAGCAGCATACCGTCGAGGTGCAGCCCAGCTACGGCATTTCGGACACGGACATCGAACGGATGCTCGAGGAATCGATCGAATACGCGGAGCAGGATTTTGCGGATCGCCAGTTGATTGAAGCGCGCACGGAAGCCGAGACGATCATTGCGGCGACGGTGAAGGCGCTGGCTGAGCCGCGCGCGACGGAGATTTCGCCGGACGAGCGCAAAGCGATTACGGAGTCGGAGACAAAACTGCGTACCGCGATGCTGGGAACGGACTACAAACTGATTCGCAGCCGGATCGACGAGCTCAACAAAGCGACCGAACATCTGGCCGAAGTGCTGATGAATGGCGCGCTGCAAACGGCGTTCGAAGGGAAGCGGCTGGATGACGTGTGAGCGCCAGAGTCACGAAAGCGCGAGGACAGCACAAAACGATCGGATCAGGCAGGTTTGATGGCACGACGGACAGCGCGGCCAGAGGAGTAGGAGAGAATGGGCGGCAAGAATCCATACATTGAAGAGACAAAGTTCGCGCCTGCGACGAAGAAGTATAAGGTCACGTTTGTGAAGGAAGGAAAGACTGTCGAAATCGATCCGGAGAAAGTTCCTTACGGGCACGACGGCCTTCCGGGAAGCATTCTGGATATTTCGCAGGGCTATCACATGGGGCTGGATCACGCGTGCGGCGGCGTGTGTGCCTGCTCGACGTGCCACGTAATCGTGCACGAGGGGCTGGATTCGTGTAATGAAGCGACGGACGCGGAACTCGACCAGTTAGATGAGGCGCCGGGCGTGACGCCGAAGTCGCGCCTCGGTTGCCAATGTGTTCCGGACGGAACGAAGGATATCGTGGTGGAAATTCCCGAGTGGAATAAGAACTACGCGAAGGAAGCAGAACATTAAGAATTCGCGGAGGCAGAATGCCGAATACATTTGATTGGGATAGCCCGGAAGAAATTGGCATCGAGCTGGCGGAAACCCATCCCGGCCTGGACCCGCTGACGGTGCGATTCACCGATTTGCTGAAGTATGTGACCGCGCTTCCCGGTTTTGTGGGCGACCCCAAGCTTTCGAATGAAGGAAAGCTGGAAGCGATCCAGATGGCCTGGCACGAGGAATTTCTGGAAAACCAAGCCTAACAACGCTCGGCATTCGCGGCAGTGCAATCTAGGCCAAATTGACCCTCCAATCCGGCTCTCCCTTGCTGCATCGAATCCGCTCGTTGGGACCCACTTGCTATATTCTTGTCAGCGGCGTGCCATTTTGACGTTCCAGGAGCTTGCGCAATGGAGACTGATCTGCGGTATCCGATCGGGAAATTTCATCGTCCGGGAGCACTTACGGATGACCAACGTGCAGAATTCATCGCGGTGATCGAAGATACGCCCACGCGCGTGCGCGCCGCGGTAAAGGGTTTGACGGAGCAGCAGCTGAATGCGCCCTATCGTCCTGGCGGATGGACGGTGCGGCAAGTGGTGCATCACGTACCGGACAGCCACATGAACGCCTACGTGCGTTTCAAGCTTGGGCTTACGGAGAACGAGCCGACGATCAAGCCCTACGAGGAAGCAAAGTGGGCGGAATTAGCAGACGCGAAAACGTCGGCGATCGAACCTTCGCTCGCGCTGCTGGAAAACCTGCACAAGCGCTGGGTGTTGTTGCTGCGGTCGCTGGGACCCACCGAGTGGGCGCGCAAGTTTCGCCATCCGGAGTGGGAGAAGCCGATGTCGCTCGACGATCAGCTCGCGCTATACGCCTGGCACGGCCGGCATCACGTGGCGCACATTACATCGCTGCGCGATCGCGAAGGATGGCAGTGAGAAAGCGGAAAATGGAAACGAGAAATTGGAAAATAGGCCTCTCGAACATGGTCGTCGAAACGAGTGCGAACGGGAGACTTCACCATTTTCCATTTTTTCTTTTCTAATTGCGCTTTTGTTTCATTTTTTGCGTTGTTGTGAATTCAGGCGTTATCTCTGATAATCTAAACACGTTCTTGCGGCACTTCCCCTGTGGCGCTATGGTGCAACGGTTAGCACGCGGCCCTTTCAAGGCTGAAATACGGGTTCGATTCCCGTTAGCGCTACCAAAGATTTGTATCGCATGGATGTGAAGCCTCAAGCAACGCAGCAATCCTCGCCGGTCCTCGATAGAAAACTTGGTTACCTCGTGCTGCGTTTCACGCTCGGTTTGAGCATTTTGATGCACGGCCTGGTGCGCCTACCGCATCTGCAAGCGTTTGCCGACGGACTGGTGAAGATGTTCGGCGATACGCCTCTGCCCGCGATGCTGGTGCGCCCGTTCGGGTTTGGGCTTGTTTTCGTTGAGACCGCCGTTGGACTACTCGTTCTGCTGGGGCTATGGACTCAGGAAGCCCTGCTTGTCGGCTCTGCCGCGATGGCCGCGCTTATTTTCGGCAGCGCGCTCCGCTCCGAATGGGACACGGTTGCCATCCAGCTTCTGTATGCCGCCATTTACGCCGCGCTCCTCGCCGCACGCGAGTACAACGCTTATTCCCTTGACGCCGTTCTATGGCACTAAGCCTGGCTTTTGTTGACTTAAAGCAGAGCGCTTCGCCAGTGGGCTCGCGATTTCGACCTTTCGTCGAATTCGAGTAAGCTGGAGCAGAAGAAACGGCGGATCCAAGAGCAAATGGTGTGTGCCGGTAGAAAGTGGGAACAATGCACAAAGGAGAATCACAGTGGCGGATTTAATGAGGACTTCGAACCCGGCTTTGAACGCTAAGGCGTTTCAGGGCGAAGGCGTCGCCTTAGGCGAGGCGATGACTTTGAAGGGTACAGTAAACAAGACGGGGCTGTTGCTGATCTGCGTCATCGCGACAGCAGCCTGGACCTGGAATATTTTCATGCATTCGCAGAATCCCGAAGCAGTGATGGGGCTCGCTGCGATTGGGGGAATCGGCGGATTCATTTTCGCGCTGGTTACGATTTTCAAGAAAACGTGGGCGCCGGTGACCGCGCCAATTTATGCGCTGCTCGAAGGCCTGGTACTCGGCAGCGTGTCGGCGATACTCGAGTCGCGTTATCACGGAATTGCGATTCAGGCAGTCAGCTTGACGTTCGGCACGCTGGTGGTGCTGCTGCTCGCGTACCGCTCCGGGCTAATCCCCGTAACGCAAAAGTTCAAGCTGGGTGTGATGGCGGCGACGGGCGGGATCGCGCTCTTCTATCTCGTGTCCATTGTGCTGGGATTCTTCGGCGTTCACTTCACTACCATCAACGGGGCGGGTCCGATCGGGATCGCGTTCAGCGTGTTTGTGGTGATTGTGGCCGCACTGAATCTGGTGCTGGATTTTGATTTCATCGAAAGCGGCGTGGCCGCGGGGGCGCCCAAGTACATGGAGTGGTACGCGGCGTTCGGTTTGATGGTCACGCTGATCTGGCTGTATTTCGAAATTTTGCGTTTGCTTAGCAAGCTGCGCGAACGCAACTGATGGTCGACGACCTCCCGCTGACTGCACGTTTCCGCCGCGCGCTCGTGTATGCGGCGCGTGTGCATGCTCGGCAATTCCGCAAGGGCACCACGCGTCCTTATTTAGGGCATCTGCTCGGCGTGACGTCCATCGTACTGACGCACGGCGGCGACGAAGACGAAGCGATCGCGGCGCTGCTGCACGATGCGGTGGAAGATCAAGGCGGCAAGCCGAGACTGCGCGAGGTCCGTCGTAAATTCGGCGCGCGCGTGGCGCAAATCGTGGAAGGCTGTACCGATTCGCACGTCGAGCCGAAACCTCCCTGGCTGGAACGAAAAACGGAATACCTGCGCCAGTTGCGGCACGCGGATTCATCGGTGCGTTTGGTTTCGGCGGCGGATAAAGTTTATAACGCCCGGGAAACGCTTGAGGACCTTCGCACGCACCGCGCCGCGTTGTGGAAACGATTCAAAGGCGGCAAGCAGGGAACTTTGTGGTACTACCGCGAAGTAGGAAAGATTCTGCGGCGCAAAGGTCCCAAGGAACTGGCCGCCGAGTTGGACCGCGTGGTGCGGGAACTGACGCGAGCTGGGAGATCGCGGTCGAAGCGGTAGAGTTTCATCTTCATCATCGAATGTGCCGCAAGACTTGGTGTGTCCGTTAACCCCCATGATAACATCCACTTTATCCCGCGGTAGCCCGCCGCCAAATCGGTAACGTTATTACCCCGCCCGGTCCGGCATGAAAGCCGCCACTTTTTGTAAATCGCCCTAAATTATTCAATCGTGGGGAATTAGCGAGGGACCACCCGTGGCCTGCCAAGTGCATTACATGCGCTGAAATACGAGGCTCGCCCGCCTTGCAAGGGCGATTCGAGGGTGTAAGCGTGAAAGAGCTGGCACTGAGGGATAACGCAGGACGCCGTCGCGAGAACCGCGAGCGCGGATTTTCGATGGTGGAGTTGTGTGTGGTGGTCACCTTGATCCTGGTGATATCGGCGATCGCGATCACTTCGCTGCGGCCTGCGGTGCAAGACGCGAACTGCGATACGGCCATGCGGCAAGTGATCGGTCAATTGCGGCAGGCTCGCGAGTATGCGATCACCAACCGGCGATACGTGCAGATTACGTTTCCCGTGGTCGCGGGCCAACCCGAGATCGTCATGACTCAACGAAACGACTTGACGGTTGGAGCGGGCGGGTTGAACCCGGTGCTGAGCGCGATTCCAATTCACGGTCCGGAAAGTTTTCTTGTCTTTCCGACCTTGCCGGATACGCCGGACGCAAACGGGAAGTCGGCAGCAATCGTATTCGAGGGTATCAACGGCGGACCGGTGGGCGGGATGTTGTTCCAAAGCGACGGTGAGCTCGTGGACGGCGCAACATTTCAACCCATCAACGGTACGGTGTTCCTGGGCCTTGCGGGGCAAACCCCGACAGCGCGAGCTATTACGGTGCTGGGCGGCACGGGACGCGTGCACGCCTGGAAGATCTCGGGAACCACCTGGATGCTGTTCTGAAGGAGATTGGAACAATGCGGGAAGCGAAAAAACGACGCAAGGCGGCAGGGTTCACGTTGATGGAGACGATGGTTGCGCTCGTGATCCTCGGCGTGGGAGTGCTGGGATTGGCGGCGATGTTGGCGAACTCGATCGCCTACATGCATGGCTCGCAAGACGATTTCATCGCGCAGCAGAAGGCGGAAGAAGCAGCGGAAGCAATCTATACCGCGAAATACACGAATAACGCGACGTTCGCGCAGCTCTCGAACAACACCGCCGGGAATCCTGCCGGACTTTTCATCGTCGGGCCGACGCCCCTGCTCCAGCCAGGGCCGGACGGCTTAGTGGGGACGGTTGCGGATGCGGGACAGCCTCCGGCGTACATCGTCTATCCGGGGCCGGACAACAAATTGGGCACCGCGGACGACGTAAAGGTTGGCCTGGGAAACTTCACGCGGACAATCGCGATTTCGGCTGTACCGGGCTACACCAACAGTCTGAACCAGGTGGTGATCACGGTGAACTACAGGGCGGGCCGTTTCCAACGCGCCTACACGCTGACGACGTACGTTTCAGCATTCTAGAGCTGCGAGGAGCCAGGAATGAATCGGCAAAAGGGATTCTCACTGATTGAACTGCTGGTTTCGATGGCGATCGTCGTGGGCGTAGTTTCCACCGCAATCGGCGCGCTGTTGCAAGCGGAGCATGCAACAAAGCTCGTGGCTTATGAAGCAAACATGCAAGAGGGTCTTCGCGCCGGTATGCATTTCCTGGTCCGCGACCTGACGCAAGCGGGCGAGGGAATTCCACAGGGCGGTATTGAGCTGCCGTACAACGTGACCTCGAATATCAAGCGGCCCGGCACCGGCACGATTTTTCCCAATACTTACATCAAGCTGCCTGCTATCACCCCAGGCTATCAACAGGGACAATTCGCGACATCCATCAACCCCGCGACGAATGCGGTGCTAACGGGAGTGCAGACCGACCTCATCAACATCCTGTATGCGGACAACATTCTGCAAGACGCTGCCGGGAACTATCTCTATAGCTATCCAATCATCCAGGCCGCGCCATCGGCGCCGGTTTGTGCGGGTGCGATCGATCCGGCCGGCGCTTCCGTCACGCTAGCCGCAAACTGTTTCACGATGCCGGGCGTGGCGAACCCGATTACAACGGGCAACCTGATCATGTTCCACAACCAGAACGGAACAGCTCTTGAATACGTGACAAGCGTGGCCGGACAGAGAATCAATTTTGGCGCGGGGGATCCCGCGGGGCTGAACCAAACTGGAGATACGTTTGGAACGGTTGCGACACTGGCGACCACGCCGGGAAATTTTCCGCCAACGACCGTCACGCGGGTGTGGCTGGTCACCTACTACATTAACGTCGCGAATGCCCAGGATCCGCAACTGATACGACAGGTGAACTATCCGGGCTATCCGGCGGCCGCGCCGGTGAATCCGCCGCAGACCATCGCGGATGATATCGAGAACCTGGGCTTCAGCTACGACATCACCAGCTCCACCGATCCGGGGGGCACCTACCCGAACGGTCCCGGGAACGCTCCAGTGCCGATTCTGCCGGATACGCCCGATCAGATTCGCGCAGTGAACGTGTTTCTGGCGGGCCGGTCCGAGCAAATCTACAAGGCAGAGAATACGCCGACATTCCTGCGCAACAACTTGAGCACGCAGGTGAGCATTCGCAGCCTCTCTTTCACGAACCAGTTCACTACGTCTTCGAGCGCTACGGCCCCATGAGTGCCAAGTATCGAGGAACGATCCTGATTTGAGATTTCCAAGGAGATGCGCCGTGAGTACGCAAAGAGAAAAGGGCGTCGCGCTGATAACCGCTCTGCTGGTATTGATTCTGATATCCGCGATCATCGTCGGCATGAGTTGGATGGTGATGACGGATCAGCGACTGGGCGGAAATAACCAGAGCCGCGAGCTGGCGTTTTATGGCGCAGAAGCCGGCATGGAAAAAATGACGACCGACGTGGCCAACACGTATGCCACCGCCGGTGCGCTCACTGCCGCTAACATCACGACCATCACGAGCGCTCCTCCGACCGGAATCGCCGGAATCACGTACGTAAATCCGGCGGGTGTTTCGACGTATCAGATTACGCCGGCGGTCCCAGTTTCGAACAACGCCACGATTCTGCCGCCAAGCCCGTACGCGGGCATGCAGGGTTTGATCACGCCGTTTACCCTGACGGTGGCCGCACAGAACGCCGTGACGGGCGCGGAAGTGAAGCTCACAAGGCAAGTGCAGGCCGTGTCCATTCCCGTATTTCAGTTCGGTATCTATTCCGACTCGGATTTGTCGTTCTTCAACGGCCCCTCGTTTGGTTTTGGCGGACGCACGCACACCAATGGAAACCTATGGCTCGCTCCGAATGATGGCCCTCTTTTCATGGGCGATAAGGTTACCGTCGTGGGACAAGTAATCCGCACCAATCTGGAAAATGGCTTTGCGGGGACTGCCGGAGGTACGTACGGCGGCAACGTTTCCATCGCGCTCTCGCCGGATCCCACCATGGCCAACGAGCCTGGTGCTGCGCCCTATACGAACTCTTCGTGGCGCGAGTTGGCATTCACCGAAGGCAGCGTAACTGGCAACAGTTCCTATGGCAACGTCAGCACGACTCTGAACAACCCCACATGGACCGGAACGGTAGTGCCGGCGTACAAGGGCCAACTTGAGAATGGCGTGCCGGTCTTGAGTCTCACTTCGACCGCCCTAGCTGGAATTACAACTCCGATCTCGCTAATCCGCCGCCCTGTGCCTGGCGAACTTATCACGTCGCCGGCCACGTTCAATCAGCGGCTTTTTTCCGAGGCCACATTGCGAATTCTGATTGATGGCTATCCACTACCCGGGACCGTGCCGGGTTCAATTGGCGCGTGCCATGGCGCTGACATGATGGGCCTCGACACCGTCACCAACGCAACGGATCCTACAGATCTGGCTACGCTCGCTGTGAGTCCGACTTCGCCCCTCCCCGGGCTGACTGCGCTGCCAGGTTGGTACACTGCGGCAGGTGGTATCTATCCGCTCCCGGTGTCGGGAGGGGGTGCCACGTATATCCCCAGCAACTCGACCGTCGAACCGGGATATTGGTTGGTGAATGGATATCCGCTCATTACCGGGTGCATCAAGATTGAATATCAGACGTTGCCCGGCGGCGCCTGGGTCGACTACACCAGACAAATACTAGCCAAGGGTTTCACAGGGCGAAACATCAATCCTACGTATAGCGCAACCATTCCGTCCCCGAACCTGCCGGCTCTCCCGGCAGCGGAGGTTGCGGCGCAAGGTCCGAGCGGCGGCGGAGTCGCTACCATCGCTTGCACGGATCCTAGCCCCAACGCGATTATACGGTTCGCTCGCGTGCGGGATAACCCATCCACCGGGACGGCGGGAAATCCATGCGGGACGCCAGTCGCCGGAAGCCCTGCGACCGATTACTGGCCGAATGTGCTGTACGACACTCGCGAAGGAATCAATCGCGCCAATGGCAACGCGGCGCCGATTACGGCGCAAGGCGTTATGAACTACGTGGAACTGGACGCAAAGAACTTGGTGAACTGGTTCACCGCAAACCAGGGTGCGCTGGGGCTCAACAACAATACAGGCTACACGATTTATTTCTCAGATCGCCGCGGAGAGCATGTGGACACAACCGCCGCCCCTAACGTGAGAACCGGTTCCTATGGCTATAATGACTTCGTGAATCCGAGCGATCCGGGGAATGGGTGTCCCAACGGCGTGCTGGACTCCGGAGAAGACCTTGAAGGAGACGGAGTCTTCCGTACATATGGCGGAACCGAAGTAGCCCCAGTGCCCGTTCCGGCGACCTATATGCTGAAAACTTTGACCAGCGCCAACATGACGCCAAGCAATACTCTGATGTGGAACAACGCGAGCCCCACAGCTGGAAACTTGATCGGCGCCTCATACAAAGTCGGAGTGACAACCTACACCGGCGGACTTTTCGCCAACTCGAACTGCGCCGCGGCCAACCCCAATCGGCCGGACGTTACCTACGGGAACGCACAGGAAGCGCGGGAAAATCCTCCCGTGTTTTTCCGCCGCGCGCTGAAAATCGTAGACGGCGCTTCGTTGACCATCGGCACATCCTGCAGCGGAACGGACGGACTGACGATCGTTGCGGAAAACCCCGTTTACATCCAAGGCGATTACAACGCGCCGGTGGACGATGGAACGTGGGGAGGCGTGAGCGTGGCGGCGGCAATCGAAGGCGACGCCGTGACGTTCTTATCCAACAACTGGAATGACGTGAATTCGTTCGCCTTTCCATACAACATAAACAACCGCGCAGCCAAGCCGACGGCGTACCGGGCCGCCATCATCTCCGGCAAGGGTGTTCCGTTCCCGTCCATTGCCGGTCAGGCACAGGACTTCGGCACGGACGGCGGTGTGCACAACTTCCTTCGCTTCCTCGAGAACTGGGGCGTTGTGTGCCACTACCGAGGTTCGATGGTGAGCTTCTATTACAACCGGCAGGGAGTGGGTACGTACAAGGGCACTGGCGTTTACAATCCGCCCAGCCCGCGCGACTACTCGTTTGACACCAACTTCTCGTTGGCGCCGGCCTGCCTGCCGCCGCGAACTCCGTCGTTGCGGTCGGTGAATACGATCGGGTTCTCGCAGGAGATTCTGCCGACCCAGTAGAGACATAGCCACCCGCAGGGCACTTCAGCGGCTCCCGATGTTTGGGAGCCGCTTTTATTTTGGTACGCCGCGCATGTTCGACAGCTTGGAGGTGAAAGTCCTGTTCACAACCTGATAGAGGTGAAGTGATAGCGAAGCGCAAGGGCGTCGCTGCGAGGCGGGGTCTGAAGGAAGCGTGGAGCAAAAACGCGAGCCAATGTACAAGAACCGGATCTGAAGCGTGAGCGTTGGGCGAGCGGGCCAATGGTCGCGAAGCCCATATCTATCAAGGACGCAAAGCGTAAATTCGGGGTTGCGCGTGGAAAGCAGTCGAGCCACGCGGCGGAACGCGTTGGATCGTGGCGTGCCGCGCTTGTTTGTCACCGCGCCGATGCTCTTCATGGCTGTCGCTGATGAGGGCACGCGCTGTGCCATAGCGGGGCACGATTGCGGGCGGCGCAATCGGCGCGCTGGTTTCGAAGCATGTTGCGATATTTTTTAGCAAGCTCAGCAAAGGCAGGTAGTTACGTACGCCTGAAATTTGCTGACCAACGCGGGATGCCAACGAGCGAAGACTGACAGCAAATTGATGGTTCGCGCGGAGTCCCGCAATGGCACAGGCGCGCGGCCCGTGATTCCAAATTGGGAGAGGCCGTTGGACTCCGCGCCGCCAGCAGTCGAGCGCTCTGGCGTCGGCGATGAGATTGACACCAGCGCAGCCTCGCCGAATAATGCGGCCATGCCCAAGCCGGAAACAGTGCGACGAATCAAGAGCTATTCGGCAGCGAGCGGCTACGTGTATCAGTATCAGTTTCAGGACGTGCATCCGGCGCAGCGCGACACGGCGAAGGGAAATGAGTACGTTTACTACGTCTCGGCGGATCGCAAGACGATGTTTCCGATCCGAATTTTTGTGCGGCGCGACGCCCTGGAGCAGTGGACCAAGCAAACGGGCCGCGCGTTGACCGGCACCGAAGAGTACGCCATCGCGAAAATGCGGCTGTTTCAGGCGCTGGATAACATCGCGGATTTCGCTACTTCGCGACCAGAATTGACAGTGGACGAATCGAATTTGCAAGAGCTACTCGATCGATTGGATCTGTAGTCCCACGCACGATCTCCTGAAACCAGTGAACCGAAGACCCACGACCGGCGTCTGGCTAAATGAGGCAGTGATGGATGCGTTGGCGGCCAGTCTTTCGGGAAGTGCGGTGAGCCATGACGAGTCGCTCAAGCGCGAGTTTGAGCAGCGCTTGGCGGATTGCCCCAAGCTGGCCTATCGCGTGGCGCTGGGCGTGTTGCACAACGCCGCGGAAGCTGAAGATGTGGCGCAAGAAGCGATGCTGCGCGCGTA
>Ga0307478_10003142_pt1 | contig 12430 bp, 5 predicted proteins | sample atmos_gasesECM4C_2_FD_203713 | JGI IMG/M metagenome (GOLD analysis project Ga0307478, IMG submission 203713) | Hardwood forest soil microbial communities from Morgan-Monroe State Forest, Indiana, United States - atmos_gasesECM4C_05 | ecosystem: Environmental > Terrestrial > Soil > Temperate...
CCGGTCCAGCACAATCACTTCAACCCCCGCCGCAGCCGCCGCCTCCAGAAAATATCCCACCGTAGTCTCGTAAGTATAAAATCGCACGCCCGCATCCTGAATATCGATCACCACCGCATCCAGCGACTTCATCACCTCCGCCGCCGGCCGCCGCGCCGCATCCGTCCCGCCATAAACGCTGTAAACCGGAACCCCGGTAGCCGCGTCCTTCGAATCGCCGACCTTGAGCGTATCCAGCGTCCCCGTAACCCCGTGCTCCGGACTGAAAATCGCCTCCAGCGAAACGCTGGGAGCCCCGGCCAACACATCAATCGTCCGCCGCCCCTCCAAATCCTCCCCAGTCTGGTTAGTCACCACCCCAATCTTTTTCTTGCCCCCCGCAACCTGCAGCACATCGAAGCCATGCTCCTCCAGCACATCAATTCCGTTCTTTACGCTGCCATTACGCACGCTCACATGCCGCGCCGCGCTCAACGCCTCGTTGTAGCCCGTAATACTCTCCCAGCGCAGCGCCTCCTTCTCACTCGTAGTCAAAGCCAGCTCGGCCGCCACAGCCGTCGCCACCTTCGACCGCAATGCAATCGCATTCCCGCCGCGCGGATGCACCGCATTGGTCAGCAAAATAATGTAAGTCTGGGTCGTCGCATCGATCCACATCGATGTTCCTGTCCACCCCGTATGCCCATACCCTCCCACCGGCAACAAATCCCCCCGGTTCGACGACAGTGGAGAATCAATGTCCCACCCAAACCCACGCAGCACTGGAGCCGAAGGCGGCTGCTCCGGCCGCGTCATCTTCTCGACCGTGAGCCCCGACAAAATCCCCCCACCCCCATTCAGCAAAGCCTGCGCAAACTTCGCGAGATCCTCCCCGGTAGAAAACAGCCCGGCATGTCCCGCCACACCGCCCATCCGCCGCGCCGTAGGATCATGCACCACTCCCCAGAGCATGTGCTCGTTCTCGTCATACTGCGTCGGAGCAATCTTTTCTATCCACCCAGCCCGCCCCGCCGTCGGAGGCACAAACCGCGTCCGCATCATCTTCAGCGGCCCAAAAATATGCCGCTCCGCATACTCATCCAGAGTCTCTCCCGAAACCCGCTCCACCAGCGCACCCAAAACAATAAAATTAATGTCGCTATAAACAAATCCCGAACCCGGCGCCTGCTGCGGAGTCTCCGCAAACGCCATCCGGTAAGCCGTCTCCTTACCCTCCCACGGAGTCTTCAAGTCAAGATCCGGCTCCAGCCCCGAATAGTGCGTCAAAAGTTGCCTCACCGTGATGTCGTCTTTCCCATTCTGCGCAAACTCCGGCAAATACTTCGCCACCGGATCATTCAACCGCACCTCACCCCGCTCCACCAGTTGCATCACCGCCGTAGTAGTAGCAATCACCTTGGTCAGCGACGCCAAATCAAAAACCGTATCCAAAGTCATCGCGTCGCGCCGCGGCTCCAAAGCCCGCGACCCATAAGCCTTCCGGTAAATGACCTGCCCATCGTGCCCAACAATCAGCACCGCCCCCGGAACCTGCTTCTCCGCAATCGCCTGCTCAATAGCCGCATCAACCGCCGGCAGCGCCGTACGTGTTGGGACAGCCCCCCTAGCTTGCCCTGAGCGGAGCCGAAGGGGTTGTCCGTTCGGGCGTAGCCCGGAGTTCTCGCCAGCGGCACTCCCCACGCTGAGAGCGAAGCAAAGCGCCAGCCCAACTCCGAATCGCGAGTTTGTCCAAGAAAGAAGGATGCTCTGACTCTACACAACCTCGCCAGCATGACTCAAGAAACTCAAGTAAGGGGGTGCCACTTATGCCATATCATGAATTCATCAATGACCGCGCCCCATCCCTCCCCGCCGTTCGAGAAGTTCGACCATCAAGACAAAGTGTTCGCCCAAGCCTTCTCCATCCTCCAAGAAGCAATACACCAGCAAGCCTTCCCTGCCGCGTCGCTAGCCATAACCCACCAAGGCAATCTGGTAGCCCTAAAAGCCTTAGGCCGTTTCACCTACGAACCGGGTGCCCCACCCTCCTCGCGCACTTTGCGAGAGGGTGGGGATTTTGACGTCCAGTCCGACAGCCCAGAAGTGGGTGCCCCATTTCTCGCGTCCTTTGCGAGAAGTGGGCAAGGCGCGGTCAATCCCACCACACTCTTCGATCTAGCCTCTCTAACCAAAGTGGTCGCAACCACCACCATGTCAATGCTCCTCTACGAACGTGGCCTCCTGGACCTCGAAGCCCCAGTCTCCGCGATAGTCCCCGAATTCACGACCGACAAAGAAAAAGATCCCCGCCGCCACGAAATAACCCTGCGCATGCTGCTCGCTCACTCCTCTGGGCTGCCCGCGCACGAAAAGTTTTTCCTGAAAGCCCACACCTGCGCCGAACTGTTACAAGCCGCATTTACCACGCCACTAGCCGCAAATCCCGCCACCCGCGCACTTTACAGCGACATCGGATTCATAATCCTCGGCGTCGCCCTTGAACGTCTAGCCGACGAATCCCTGGACCGCTTCTGCCAGCGAGAAATTTTCGCCCCACTAGCCATGACCACCACCACTTTCAATCCCCCAGCAGAACTCCGAGCAAAGATTCCTCCCACCTCCGACCACCGAAGCTTCCGCCAAAGAATCATCCAAGGCGAGGTCTACGACGAAAACGCCAGCGTCCTCGGCGGAGTAGCCCCCCACGCCGGACTTTTCTCCACCGCCGCAGACTTAGCAAAATTCGCCCAAGCCATGCTGAACCAAGGCAACCGCATCCTCCGCCCCGAAACCGTGACCCTATTCACCCGCCGCGAACCCACGCCCCCCGGCTCAACCCGCGCCCTGGGCTGGGACACCCCTTCCACACCATCGCTCTCCGGAAAATATTTCTCGCCGCAATCCTTCGGCCACCTCGGATACACCGGAACCTCTCTCTGGATCGACCCCACCCGCCAACTCTCGGTAACGCTACTAACCAACCGCACTTGGCCCGACTCCTCCAATCAAGCCATCAACCAAATCCGCCCTAAATTCCACGACGCAATAATCGAAGCCCTGGAAGAATCTCAGTGAAGAATTTTGGACGGCACAGCGCTTCCAGCGCCGTGATCATCGATCACTCATGATTCGGGCCTCAGCCCCTGGGATACTTTTGCTCCGAATCAGCCGCATCGCAAAAAGCAGTTAGAATGAACACGCCGCTCCAATCCCGAAAGGTTCAACTTGAAACCCAAGCCATCCACTCTCCACCACCTCCACACCGAGCAACCCAACTACGCCGCCGGCGACCTCGACCGCAAATCCTCACTCGACATCGCCCACCTGATCAACGCCGAAGACGCCGCGGTCGCCCTTGCCGTAACCCGAGCCCTGCCCCAAATCGCCCGCGCCATCGATCAAGTAGCCGCCGCCCTCCGCCGCGGCGGACGCCTCATCTACGTAGGCGCCGGAACCAGCGGCCGCATAGCCGCCCTCGACGCCGTCGAATGCCCGCCCACCTTCAACACCGATCCCCGCTCCGTCCAGTTCATAATCGCCGGCGGCGCAAAAGCTCTAGCCTCCGCCTCCGAAATCAGCGAGGACGACTCCCAAGCCGGCCGCGAAGAAATGTCTCGTCGCAAGCCCACGAAAAACGACGTAGTCCTGGGTATAGCTTCCAGCGGACGCACTCCCTTCACCGTAGCCGCCATCGAACGAGCCCGCCAGCGCGGTGCCCACACCATTGCCCTGACCTGCAATCCCAATTCCCCGCTCGAACGCGCCGCGCACTTCGCCATCGTCACCCAGGTCGGCCCCGAAGTCCTGGCAGGATCCTCTCGCATGAAAGCCGGCACCGCCCACAAAATGGTTCTCAACATGATCTCCACCGCAGCCATGACGCGCCTCGGCTACGTCTACGGCAATCTGATGGTCAACGTAGCCCCGAAAAACGAAAAGCTCCTGCAGCGCGCCATAGGAATTCTGGAAAAAGCCACCGGAGCCTCCCACGAATCCGCCACCGGGGCCCTGAAAGCCTCCGGCAACAAGACGCCAGTAGCCCTGGTAATGCTGGCCGCCGGAGTAACCCGCCCACAAGCCACCTCGGCCCTCAAGAAAGCAGAAGCCAACGTCCGCCAAGCCATCGCAAACGCCAAACCCATGTAAGTGGATCACGAAAATGACTGTGTCTGGACAGCCGCCTCGGCTGTCCAGTCGAGCGCGGCGAGCCTACTCACTGAAACTCAACACCAACGTGCCCTCCCAATTAACAGTCCGCACACTCCTCGCCACTAAAATAACTTCAGGACTTCTCAATGGACAAACTAGTAATCCGCGGCGGCTCCCCGCTCCTCGGCACCGTCCGCATAAGCGGTGCCAAAAACGCCGCCCTCCCCTGCATGGCCGCCGCCCTTCTAACCGACGAGCCGGTCATCCTCGAAAACATCCCGCAAGTCCGCGACATCCAAACCACCCGCAACCTGCTAGCCGCCATGGGAGCCGAAGTCGAACTAGGCTACGGACGCGCCCACCACCGCACCACCATTCACTGCAAAAATCTGGCCAGCCCCGAAGCCTCCTACGAACTAGTAAAAACCATGCGCGCCTCCACGCTGGTTCTAGGACCGCTGGTAGCCCGCTGCGGCCGCGCCCGCGTCTCCCTCCCCGGCGGCTGCGCCATAGGCCAGCGCCCCATCGATCTCCACATCAAAGGCCTCGAACTCCTCGGCGCAAAAATCATCCAAGAGCACGGCTACGTCGAAGCCACCGCCACGCGCCTCCGCGGCACCGAAATCGTCTTCGACAAAATCACCGTCACCGGCACCGAAGACCTGCTGATGGCCGCCACCTTGGCCGAAGGCGAAACCGTTCTGCAGAACGCCGCCCGCGAACCCGAAGTCGCCGACCTCGCCGCCCTCCTGAACAAAATGGGAGCAAAGATTCAAGGCGCAGGCACACCCACCATCAAAATAAAAGGAGTGACCAAACTAAAAGGCGCGCGCCATCGCATCATCCCCGACCGCATCGAAGCCGGCACCTTTTTAATCGCCGGAGCCCTGACCGGCGGCGATCTGAACATCTCCGCCTGCGATCCCACTCACCTCGACGCGATTCTCAGTAAACTGAAAGAGTCCGGGGTCAAGACCAAGTCCACCAAAGACTCCGTCCGCGTCATGGGAGACAATCCCTTCACCGCCTCCGATCTCAACACCGAAGAATATCCCGGCTTCCCCACCGACATGCAGGCCCAGTTCATGGCGCTCGCCACACAAGCCGAAGGCACTTCCATCATCAACGAAAACATTTTCGAGAACCGCTTCATGCATGCCCAGGAACTGGTCCGCATGGGGGCCAATATAAAAATCGAAGGCCACCGCGCCGTAGTCCGCGGCAAAACCCCGCTGAGCGCTGCCGCAGTCCTGGCCTCCGACCTGCGCGCCAGCGCATCGCTAGTGCTGGCAGCATTGGTAGCCGACGGCGAAACAATAATCGATCGCGTCTACCACATCGATCGCGGTTACGAAAAGATCGAAGAAAAACTGAAAACCGTAGGCGCTCAAATCCGCCGCATAGGCAACATGCTCCCATAAAACCTGTCTGGTGAAAGACTCATTGGGCGAACCGGCCTGCGGAGGAGCGAAGCGACGCAGTCGGCCAGTTCGTGGGTAAGAGGGTGGGGAGCGCTGGAGTCGGGGCAAAGAGAGGAGCAAAGCCACGACCGTAGCCCGTGTCGGCGGACACTCCTGTGCGCTGCCGTTGACTTTGTTTCTGACCTGAAGAAGACAGCCGCACACACCTCAGTCCACCGACCTCACATCCTCCGGCAGCGCTAGCAACAACGTGCATTCACTTTCACTCGCGCTGCAGGAAACCGTCCCCCGCCGCAAAACCTTGACCGGCGTCTGGTCCGGAACCCTCTGACTGTACTTCACGCTTCGGAGTGCCTCCACAACTTCCTTGAGTCCCTCGCTTCCACTCACAAACTTCACGTCTTCTATCGCCAGGTCGGTTTTTCCTGAGCCGCCAAGCAAAAAGAAGAAATCGGCTCGCCCGTCCTGCTTGCCCACGCTCTTCAGCTTCACCTTGCGCTCCTGCTCTATTTCATATCGATATTTCGCCACCAGCGCGTCCACCTTATCGTCACCCCCCACCACTGCAGCCAGTCGGCCCCGGATCTCCGCTTCTGGCCTGCGCCCATTTAAGGCCAGGGCATACCAGCGCGCGGCTCCCTCCTTATCGCCGGCTTTCTCGCAGATTTGTCCCATGTGGTCGCCCTCATCTCCACGCTGGCCCAATTCCCACGCCGCGGAAATATAGTTCTTCGCAGCATCCAGATGGCCTTCCGCAAACTCTACCCAGCCCAACGTATCCCAATAGCTCGCCAGCGCAGAAGTCAATCCCAAATCCGATTGCTTAATCTGATCCAGAGACAAGTTCCGCAGCCGCGCCGCCGTCGACGAAACTGCGGACTCCGCGTATCGCTGCGCCACATCGAGATGCGCGCCCTTCAGTGCCAGTTGATAAGCAACATCATTCCAAATCAACGGCGTGGCCGATATCTTGATCGCTTTGTCGAACCCCTCCATCGCCTTCGCATCCTGCCCCACATTCAGATATGCCTCGCCCACTCTCACCTGCGCCTCGGCGCTATCCGGCGTAATCGCCGCCGCCTTCTCCAACTCCGGGACCGCGTCCCCATACTTGTGCGACTCCATATACGCAATGCCCAGATTGGCATGCGCATATTTGTCCAGCGGTTGAATTTCTATCTGCTTGTTAAACCACTTCTCGGCCTCGTCATACTTGCGCTGACGCAGATAGACCCGGCCAAGATTGTTGTAGGCATTCAGATCGTAGGGATTCACTTCGATCTGCTTCTGAAACGCATTTATCGCCAACCCGTCCTCGCGCTCGTCCAGGTACGCCAATCCCAGATCATTCCACGCCTTCTTGCTCTTCGCGTCGGCCTCGACTGCGCGATTCAATAGGTTGATGGCTAGAGTGTAGTTCCCGTTTTTTCGCGCCTCATTTCCGCTCCTGACCAAATCTTCAGCTTTCATGCCAGCAGGAATCGTCTGCGTGTCCCCCGCTGCGCTCTCCACCGTAAACCGCTGCTCGGTGTCGGCCAGCACGGTCTGCCGGAAAGCTCGATAGTCGTCCGCCCGCTCCGTTGGAAGCTCCCCTTGCCGCATGTTCAGCTTTCGTTCAGCCGTGAAAACATTTCCCTCCACCTTGTAGCTCGATTGATACGCGCCGTAGTCGCGCTCCACGCTCACCGCCACCGGAGCCTTGGCCGTGTACCGCGAAGCCAATTCGAGTTTGACTCTATAAGTGTTATCGTTTGGCGGGGCAAGCTTGAACGGTTCAGGTTTTGACGGTTCCCCCTCGGCGCCCGCCGCATCCTTATCCTCGTCGCCCACGTCCTTTCCAATCGCTACCAGCGCCATGTTTGAGAGCGGCAATCTCAACTCCAGTTTCTTCTTCGACCAATCGATAAAGCTTGCCTTGCTCACGTCATAAGCGACAACGAACGGTTCCTCCGTGGCCGCCGGATCGCTCACTTTCACGCCGCTTACTTCTCCTCCCAATCCTTTGTTCATGCCCTCAACTAGGGTCTGCCACTTCGCCGCGGGCACGGCCCGGAACAGCACCCGAACCAGCAATTCGCTATCCCCGCGCAGCGTAACCGTCCTTCGCGCCTCCAGCCTGCCGCTTTCATCCACTTTCCCGTTAATCTCCTCGAGTTCCGTGTCCCGCATCGGCGGGTCCGCTGGCGTCTCCTCCAAATGTGCAACGCCACCCGGCGGGATGACCAACGCCTCCTTCTTCCGCAACCCGTAGGCCAGCAGCCGGAACGGCGCAACCTCCGTCGTCGTGTCCATCCAGATTTCTTCCTTTTCCAACGGCAACATCGTGATCACATGATTGAACTGCGACGGGGAAGGCACATCGGGGTCGAGCTTGCGCATGGAATGAATCAGTACCGTCGAAGAGTGCAGCCCTTCCGCTTCCAGCAGCGCGGCCAGCAACGTGTTTTTGTCTTTGCAATCCCCGTACTGGTTGTGCAGCACATCGCCTGCTGCCTGCGGCTGGTAACGCGCCATCCCCAGCGATAGACTCACGTAACGGAAGTTCTTCGCCACGAAATCGTAGAGGGCCTTTGTCTTGTCCCGATCGGTCGTAAGCCCCTTGGTCAACTCCGCGGCCTTCCCCCGAACCTCCTTCGACGGCTCCCGCCGTTCTTTCTCCAAACCCGCATACCAGCGCCCCACTTCCTCCCAACTGCTGAACGTCGTCACCTGTACGTCGGCCACCTGATCCGCTGGCTTCTTTTTTTTCTTCGTCTTGTCCCTACCCTCCTTGTCTTTCCCCTGGTCCTCTGCAGTCAGATGATTGCTGGTCCAGCGGTAAATTCGCCTCCCGTTTTCCTCCGTGATCTTCGGGTCCAGGCCAGGCTTGTTCTTCAACTTCACCGTGCGCCCTGCCGGAACGTCAATCTCCAACTGCTCCTCCAGCACAATACTGTTTTGAACGAAATCGTACTGTGTCCAGAATTGTCCGGGCGCCAATGGGGCGTGCAGTAACTTAACATCCTGATACTCCAACACGTCGCCAGGACGCAATCCCGGCACACTCACATGCTTTTCCCGGTAATCGGTATACACCGGGGCAAATTGCTGCACCGAACCGTTCACGTCCTGCACCGCGTCGGGTCCGGCAGTAACCACAGTGCCGTCTGCCTTCAGGACGCGAACATAGGGAATATCCAGCTTTTCATTCGCCGAGTTATAGCCTAGACGCAGTTGTCCCCATCCCTGCACCCCAGCCTCGCTCTGCACTCGCACTCGAAGAAACCGTTCCTCGCGTCCCGTGCCGTCGCTCTCGAAACGATAGCGCGCGTGAATCTGCTCGATGACATATCCCTCTTTGGAATAGTCAGTCTTCTTGTCCCCTTCATCGGCAGCCGCATTCAGCGGATTCTGCTCCGGCTGCACATCTGGTATCTGAGATGGCTGTTGTTGACCTCCGCCCGTGCTTTGAGCAGCAGTCGAAAATGTACAGAAGAGGCAAACGAGTGCCACGAAGAAGCCGCAGCAGGGCACAACGCGGGATGACATGCGCTGTGTTGTACGCCAAAACCGCCGCCGGCGCAAGGGACACGCAGCTTTTGACTTTCGACGTATGTACAGGTGGGCGACGTGGAGACAGCCGAACGCAGAGAGCAGGTTGTGCGGAGCGGACACTCTTGTCCGCTGCCTTGCACTTTTTATTCTGCCTTTGATTTTGCTGCTGGGCGAACCGGCCTGCAAGGAGCGGCAGCGACGCAGCCGGCCAGTTCGTGGGCAAGCGGGCGGGGAGCGCGAGAGCCGTGGGCGCAGAAGGAGCGAAGCGACGCCTGCACACATGGCGAAAGCGCCGCCTCCAGCTTCCCTGCACCGTGAGTGCAACCGACAAAACAAATCGGGCCGCCCGAAGGCAGCCCGTTTGGTTCTGACTGAGAGTTGAGAGCTAGTCCCCCGCCACCGGCTCGGCAACCTCCGGCTTAGCAGCAGCCGCCTCGTTCCCATTCGCCTTGCCCAGCGCACCCAGCGGAATGAATCCATTCTCGGCCACCGCCGGTTTCTCTTTCAACACCACTTCGCGGTAAAGCGAAGCCATGCGCGCGTTGTAGGCTTCATCATTCTTCTGCGGCCCGCGATGCCCGGCAACCGGAGTCTCCGAATGGTCGACAGCCAAAGCCGCCTTCGCATCCCGCGCCCGCTTCTTCTCCTCGCGCGCGTTCTTCGCGATGCCTAGCTTGTCCAGATCGTGCTGCAGTTCGTTGGTGACGATCTCCTCGCGCAGCTTGAGATAGTCGGCGTGCTCGTCTTCCATCTTCACTTTCTTGCCGCCGGCGAAGATCTCGTGACGTCCATGCTCTTCATACCACTTCGTCAAAGTGGCAGTCATATGCATCTTCTCGATGATGTTCCGCCACCCCACACCCGTGTTGTAAGCGCAGAACGAAATTTCCCCTTCCTGCGTCGCGTAAGGAATAATGCATTGCTCCGTCCGCCGGAAGTCGTAATTGAACAGATCCTGGAACCACATCCCCGCAATAAACAGGAAGTTCCACCGGTCGTTCGTCCGCCGCTTCATCACGTCGTCAATACTGCGGTCGGGCCCAACCTTGCCGTAGTTCGTTCCTGTGACGTTGTAATTTTTGTCAAACTTCCTCAACAGATCCATCATCTTGAAATGCGTCGGCGACTGATACGGATCGTAATTCTTCATCAAGCACAACGCCATTCCAAACGCGGTAAGAACCTTCCCCCGCGCCGCATCATTGACTTTGGCAATGTCCCGAGCCAGCTGATCCCCTTTCAAAAACGCAGTAACCGGAACCGCCTCCTTAGTCTCCTTATCAATCATCACCGCCATCCCCGTCCCGCAATTTGGATGGCAACCGCAACTTAGTTGGCCCCAGTCGTTTTTTACGTCGTTGGCGTGCATTAAGTCGGCCCAGTCGGAGAATGTTCCCATGAAAGAGATGGGGAACCAGTCGCGGCTTGGTTCGCCTAAGCCGGTTTGATTTTTTACGTCGTGGGCTAAGTGAGAGAGCGTGTAACGCTGGGCTTGGCGGCGGTCGTCGGTTACGGCTTCGTCGCGGCCGGTGAAGCTTACTGGTTGGAATGATAAGAAGCTGATCGTCTTTGGATTATCTAACGCGAACTTGATTATTCTGCCTACTTGTTCGTTGTTGATGCCGTTTACGATGGTTACTACTGGGACTATTTCTACTCCCGCCTTGTGCAGGTTCTCGATTGCTTTCAGCTTTACGTCGAAAAGGTTGCCTACCATGCGGTGGGCGTTGGCGGCGTTGCCGATTCCGTCGAATTGCAGATACGCATAGCGCATGCCTGCTTCTACTGCTTGCTGGGCGAATTCAAAACTTTTTGCGAATTCGATTCCGTTCGTCGCGGCCTGAACCGAGTTGTATCCAACTTTACGGGCGTAGCGCACTGCGTCGAGGAAGTATGGGCTCAACGTGGGCTCGCCGCCGGAGAACTGGACGCTCATCTGCCGGCGCGGCTTGATGGTGATGGCGTTGTCGAGCATCTGCTTGATTTCTTCCCACTGCAGTTCGTGAACGAAGCCTACCTGATTCGCGTCCATGAAGCAGGGATCGCACATCATGTTGCAGCGGTTGGTCAGATCGATCGTGAGCACTGAGCCGCGTCCATACTTCACGGTTGAAGACCCGTGATGATGCAGCTTTTCGTCGTTGTGCGCCACGATGTCGCGGCCGGGGAAGACATCTTCCAGGTGCTTCGAGAACTCGGTGTCGATCGACATCACGTCTTCGAAGTGGCCGTGTTTGGGGCAGTCCTTGACCATCAGGATCTTGCCGTCGCGTTCGATGATGGCGGCTTTGATCTCGCCTACCTTTTCGTTCATCAGAACTTCGTGCGGCAGTTTGCCGTCGAGAATCTGCTGGCGGATTTCTGGGACACACTTCGGGCATAGAGAATCGGTGGAGCGGGGCCAGCCGAGGGGTGGCTTCGACTTTTCGTAGGACTTGAGCAGAGGCTTGTCGGACCATTTAGGGGTGGGCGATGGGTTTTGCTTGATCTGATTCAAGCGGTCGAAGACAGCCCAAACGCCTTTGGCGGCGACGGTTACTGCTTTCTCTACGTATTTGATCGGCTTGCGCATGCTTTAGAGGCTCCTAGTTGCAGTTCTCGGTTCTCAGTTCTCAGTTTCTGGGTTCGGTCTTAGGAAAAAACTCGGGCGGACACTTGCCTTGGCTTCACCTTCGATCCTTACCCACAAAACCTAGACCGTGAACCCGACCACTTGCGGTTCTCCCCGAGGATTGAACCTGGTTCTTACACTTTTCCCTGGGTATTGGTCTGCTGTGATGCTATTGGAGGGGAAGGGGTTACGCATCTTTATCCCAACGAATGGGGGAAAATTGGGGTTTAGCGGTTGATTGCAGGATTGGGCGGGGGTAAGTTGTTGAAAGGAAAAGGGGCTTTCAGGCTTCGTCGCTTGCGGCTGGGTGTAGGAGGAGACAGAAGGCCAAGCTCGCGGAGGCAGCGTGAATTTCAAGATTGAATTTGAGCAGGAAGAGGACGGGTCTTCTCGCAGATCTCGCGCGCGAAGTTTTCGAAGCGATAGTCGTTCTTTTCGTTCTCAATGACAATTTCGGCGATCGACGCATACATGGGGATTCGGCTAGCGGTCAAGGCCGCACCTCGGTTGAAGAGTATACGCGAGTCGCCGAGGATGGGGCGTTTCCCCAGCGAACGCTCGGTCGCGGCGGAACATCAAAAGCAGGTTCCTCACCGGGCCTTCGGCCCTGTTTGATTGCATAACGACGTTGGCCCGTCGCGAGTAGATTGGTATGCGATGAACAAGACCAAGGCTCGTGAGAGGAGCCAACGTCAATGCTGATTATAGGCTGTGATTTTCATCCGGGTTTTCAGCA
>Ga0307478_10003143_pt1 | contig 12424 bp, 11 predicted proteins | sample atmos_gasesECM4C_2_FD_203713 | JGI IMG/M metagenome (GOLD analysis project Ga0307478, IMG submission 203713) | Hardwood forest soil microbial communities from Morgan-Monroe State Forest, Indiana, United States - atmos_gasesECM4C_05 | ecosystem: Environmental > Terrestrial > Soil > Temperate...
GAAATTTCTTCGTGGGTTGACCTACCTTGTGTTCCTCCGTGCTCCCTGTGTTAAAGATTTTGCCTTTAATCCGCGTCAATCCGTGGCCAGCTCCTACTTCTCACTCCATTCCGGCACCCGCCCCGGAGTCCAAGGCGCCCCAGCAGCCTCCATATCCTTCTCCAGCTTGGCCAGGTCAACTTCAACCAAAGCTCGAAGCTTCCCGAGTTCCCCAGCGAATTCACCCGCAGCAATGTTGTAATCATCAAGGTGAGTTTGCGTAGGTTTGGTGAGCGCAAACCGTTCGCCCTCCAGGATCACCTCCACGCGATCGTTGATCGACGACGGCACCGGTTCCTGACGCTTCTGCATCTCTCGATCTCCCTGCAGCGCCCGCAGGATCCCGCGATTCGTCTGCTCGATCAAATCCGCCGCAGCGCCCAACTGTTTCTCCGCCGCGGGCGTTTCCCGCAGCGCCGCGCGAATCGCCTTCAGTCGCGCCTCCACGTCGTCAGCAGTATGCAGCGCGCCCGAGACTGCTCGATAAAGCCGCGCGACCTTGCGCTGAAACTCCTGCTGCGCGGTCCGGTCGCCAGCACTCATTGCAGACGTTCCGTCGGTTACCACCTTAAAGTTCTGCGCCGCAGCTAACTCGGAAATCGCTCCACCCACCTTCTGGAACATCCGCACCGAGTAGGTTCCGGAGATCACTAGCGGCCCCTGCGTTCCCGCCGGAGCAAAATCTTCCCCTTCCTCGGTGTTCTCGCGCAAAGAAGGTGCGGGATAGCGCAGGTCCCACGCCGCCCTCTGAAAGCCCGAATCGATGCTGCCCTCAACCCGCCGCACAGCCGCGCCCGATTCGTCATAAACCACAAAGTAAACTTCCGGCTTCGCCTCCTCGGCCTCGGCCCGCAGTTCGTCATTCGTGGGATAAGGCAACGTCTGGTTCTTCTTGGCCGCCTCCTTTTCCGCGTCCTGCCGTTTTTCTTTCTTCGTCTTCAGCTTCTCTTTCAGGTAAGCCGTAAACACCGCCCCATAAGGCGGATTGTCCGCCGCATAAAAAGCGTCCCCCTGAAACGCCTTCTTCGGAACCCCCAGCGGATGCCGCTGGATGTACAACAACGAGTCCTTCACCGGATAAAGTCCCGCAGCTTGTTGCAGGGATTCCGCCTTGACCTGTCGCAACGCCGAAATATCGTCGAGCACGTAAAATCCACGCCCGAAAGTAGCAATCACCAGATCGCCCTCCCGCGCCTGTATCACCATGTCGCGCACCGCGATCGTCGGCAACCCGCCCTTCAACTGCACCCAATGCTGCCCGCCATCGACACTAAAGAACGCGCCAAATTCCGTTCCCGCAAACAGCAGGTTGGCATTCACCGTGTCTTCCACAAATGCCAGCACCGGACCGTTCTCCGGAAGATTCCCCGCAATCGAAGTCCACGTTTTGCCCGCGTCCGTCGACCGCAGCAGGTAAGGTTTGAAGTCTTCATTCTTGTGATTGTCGAACGCAGCGTAAACCGTGTTCGCGTCATAGCGCGAAGCCGCCAGCCGGCTGACGTAAGTCGTATCCGGAATCCCGGAAAACTTCTCGTACTTAGTCCAACTCGACCCGCCATCCATCGTAACTTGAATCAGCCCATCGTCGGTGCCTACGTAGATCAGCCCTTCTTTTTTCGGTGATTCCGACAGCGCCACAATATTTCCGTAGAACGACGTCGACTGATTCTTTGCGACCGCGTCCGGTTCCCAGACTCTCCCCATCACCGGCAGCTTGTTCCGGTCAATCTGCCGCGTAAGGTCGCCGCTGATCGCCTTCCATGTGTCGCCCCGGTCATCGCTGCGAAAAAGTTTATTGGCCGCAAAATAAATCCGCGTATGCGAATGCGGACTGATGATCACCGGCGAATCCCAATTCCACCGCAGCGGAGGCTCACCCTTGCCCTCCTGCGGCTGCAGTAGCAACTCCTGTCCCGTAGGCTTGTCATAACGAACCAGCACGCCGTACTGCGATTCCGAATAAACCGTGTTCGCATCCTCCGGGTCGACTTGCGAGTGGAACCCGTCTCCCCCGGTAGTGACGTACCAATCCGAGTTCACAATGCCATTGAGATTGCGCGTCCGCGCCGGCCCGCACCACGAAAAATTATCCTGCGTCCCGCCGCAAACGTTGTAGAAGGGAACTGCATTGTCCACCGCCACGTCATAGAACTGCACTGTAGGCAGGTTCGCCTTGAACTCCCAGTTCTTGGCGTTGTCCCAGGTCTCAGCCATGCCGCCGTCCGACCCCAAAAGCCAGTGCTTGGTATCGTCCGGATCAATCCAGAGCGAGTGATCATCCCCGTGATGATTCGTCTCCTCGACCTTATGCAAAGTCTTCCCGCCATCGAGCGATTCGCGCATGGTCACATTCATCACAAAGATTCGGTCCACGTTCCTCGGATCCGCCATAACCCGCGCGTAATACATCGCGCCCGCATCAAATTCATTCCGCCGCTCCCAGGTAGCGCCACGGTCATTCGACCGGAAAACGCCACCCTTGCCATCGGACGCCTCAATCGTGGCATATACCACACTAGGATCAGCCGGCGAAACCGCCAGCCCAATGCGTCCCATATCCACGGTAGGCAGCCCGGACTTCAATTTGTTAAAGGTAGCCCCAGCATCAGTACTTTTATAGATCGCACTTTCCGGCCCCCCATCGATCAAAGTAAAAACATGCCGCCGCCGCTGATAAGCCGCCGCATAAACAATGTCCGGATTCGACGGATCCAAAGCCACATCCACCACGCCCGTGTTCTCGCTGATAGTCAGCACAGCCTTCCAGTTCTTCCCTCCGTCCGCCGACTTATAAAGCCCGCGATCGCCGGCCGGCCCCCACAGCGGCCCCTCGGCCGCCACATAAACCACCTTCGAATCCCGCGGATCGACCACCACCCGCCCAATATGTTCCGACTTCTTCAGCCCCAGGTTTGTCCAGTTCTTTCCGCCATCGTCCGACCGATAAATCCCGTCCCCATAAGACACGCTGCGCTGCGAGTTGCTCTCGCCAGCCCCAACCCAAACCACCGCCGGATCGTTAGGATCAAGCGTCACCCACCCGATGGAATAAGACCCTTCCTTATCGAACACGGGAGTCCAGGTCGTGCCATCGTTCACCGTCTTCCAAACCCCGCCCGAAGCCACGCCCACGTAATACTCAAACTTGTTCTTAGGATTAACCGCAATCGCCATCACCCGCCCCGAAGCCACAGCCGGACCAATCAGCCGAAACTTCAACCCGGAAAAAGTGTCGGCCGTCATCCCTCCCTTTTTCTCGTCTTTGTCCTTGTCCTTGGCCTCGTCCTTTTTCTCGTCCTTCTTCTGATCTTTCTTCTGCGCCTTCTTGTCCGCGACCGCCGCGGGTTTCTTGTCCGCATCCTTATCATCCTGCGGAGCCGCCATCAAAGTTGAGAATGCGAAGCAAACGGTTGCGAAAGCAATAACGAGGCGCGATTTCACGAAGGGCTCCAATCCAAGGATTTCCAAAACTGATATGTATACAGGATTCCGGCCAGACTTAGAAGCAGGACTTTTCCTCGCGTCCTGTCATCCTGAGCGGAGGTTGTGCTTCGCGAACGCGGAGCACAACCGCAGTCGAAGGACCGCTCGCACCACGACCCTATCGCCAACCTCGCAAGGCGTTTCAATGACCGCCCCCGGGTTTCTATGTCGCCTCGGCGCTTCTTACACCGTCCCGAAGAAGCAGCACAGGTTAAAATCACTGCATGCCAGCCAAGGCCCAAGGCCACGACACCCGCGACGTCAAGATGCCAAAGAACAACTGCTTCGTCTGCGGCCCGAACAACCCCGAAGGCATGCACCTCAAATTCATCCTCGACGAAGCCCGCCAAACCTTCATCTGCCGCTTCCGCCTCGGCAAGCGCTACACCGGACCGCCCGGCCACTGCCACGGCGGCATCATCGCCTGCATCCTCGACGACGCCATGGGCAAGGTAAACAAGCTCCATCATGTAATCGCGCTAACCCGCGAAATGACAATCGAATACCTAAAGCCAGTCCCGCTCCACAAGCCGCTACGCGTAGAAGGCCGCGAGATCAAAGTAGAAGGCCGCACCCACATCAACGCCGCCGAAATCCTAAACGAAAAAAACGAAGTCCTGGCCCGCAGCCGTGGAACCTTCATAGCCATCGACCCCGCAAAAATGTTCGCCAAACACGCAGAAAGATAACCCTCATAAGCTCATTTGGGGACAGCCGCCCTCGGCTGTCCGCCGGGGCGCAGCCCCGCTGCTTCGTCCTGATGGCCGATAGCGACATCTTGGGGGTACCGCGAATCGCAAACGCGCTGTAAAATAACTACAGCTTCGCCGCAAGCCTGAAAGCCGAAGCCCGAAGCCGCATCCAGAAAAGAGTCCACACATGTCCCAAAACAACGGCAGCTCCACCAGTCTCCGCCTAAAAACCGGCCTAGCCGAAATGCTAAAAGGCGGAGTCGTTATGGACGTGACCAACGCCGAGCAAGCCTCCATCGCTGAAAAAGCTGGCGCAGTCGCCGTTATGGCGCTCGAGCGAGTCCCCGCGCAGATCCGCGCTGAGGGCGGGGTTGCGCGCATGGCTTCGCCTAAGAAGATTCGCGAGATCATGGCCGAGGTCTCGATCCCGGTCATGGCCAAGTGCCGCATCGGGCATTTTGCGGAAGCGCAAATCTTGCAGGAACTCGGCGTCGACTACATCGACGAATCCGAAGTCCTCACCCCCGCCGACGAAGCTCACCACGTCGACAAGCACGCCTTCAAAGTCCCCTTCGTCTGCGGAGCCCGCAACCTGGGCGAAGCCCTCCGCCGCATCGCCGAAGGCGCAGCCATGATCCGCACCAAGGGTGAGGCCGGCACCGGCGACGTGGTCCACGCCGTCAAGCACATCCGCCAGATCGTCCAGGAGATGAAAATCCTAACCGTGCTGGGCGAAGAAGAACTCTACGCCAAAGCCAAAGAACACGGCGCTCCCTACGAACTGATTCGCATGGTAGCGAAAGCAGGGAAGCTCCCCGTCCCCAATTTCAGCGCGGGAGGAATCGCCACGCCCGCCGACGCGAGCCTGGTGATGCAGCTAGGCGCCGAAGCCGTCTTCGTAGGCAGCGGCATCTTCATGAAAGACAGCACCACCTTCGCCGACCCTGTAGAAGCCGAGAAGCGAGCCCGCGCCATCGTCAAAGCCGCCACGCACTTCAACGACCCTAAAGTATTACTTGAAGTCAGCGAAGATCTCGCGGGAGCGATGAAAGGGCTGGCTGTGGCGGGGATGGATGAGGCGCAGATGCTGCAGACTCGGGGATGGTAGGGGACGTCGAACCTGACGGCACCGCCCAAAACAGGAATGCGGCGGAGCGACGAGCTCGGCCTCTCCGTCTATTCGGCGAGAATCTGTGGAATAATTCTCCCGCTCTCTTGGTCCCTCAAAGAAGCACATCAGACTGAGGCCTCGTGTCGCCTTCGAATTTCAAGATTCTGGCTGAGTACTTTGTCATTCCTCTTCTTGTACTTTTGATTTCCTATGCGATCAGTGGGCAGTTCAATCTGCGATACAGTGCGGGCACGGATTTTTTTATTTTCTTTCTCAGCGCCGACCTCGGAGCGATCCTCGAATATGAGGATTTGCGGACTCGCATCAATCCCATATTTCGGGAAGACTATCTTGCGGTTTTCTCCATTCTCCTTACGATGTGCATTTTGTTTGTGATCGTTTCGGGCCTGACGCAGAGGGGGATTGAGGCGTGGCGCGAGCAGGAACACAGAAGGGCATCCTGGAGATATCGTCCCGCAGACCGTTCTGGAGTAAAATATCTAGTGTGGGGAGTGGTTGTGAGTTGGGTGGCAACCATCGCGCTGATGCCCACCCATTTGTACGTTTTCTTCGGCAAAGGGAGATTTATGATCGCATTGTTTGAGATATTCGGAGTGTATTTGGGCCTGGCCCTTGTTGCCGTGTACACCATATGGAGGCTCATCGGCCGGCAGGGGTTCATCGGTCTAGAAGATACAGATTCCCGGCTGGCCAGGCATTTCAGGAGGCCCAAGGCCGCCTTGCGGCCTCATAAGCCCGCGCCTTACGGCGCGTGATCCTCACACGGCACAGGGGCGAAAGCCAAAAAGCGCGCCCGCGCATCCTGAACGCCGCGTTTTCACTGTCAGCCAAGCTAGAGGCTCTACAATCCCTTCAGCGATGCGTTGAACGATTTCAGCGGTGGCGCAGCAAATAGAAAATCGCGGCTATGATCAACGCCGCCAACAGTAAGCGGACCATCGGCCAGAGCTTGTTCGTCTCTGGCATGAGCGGCGAATTGCCCGCACTCAGCAGACTTGCGGCTTCCGGTTTATCACCTTGCGTGAGGCTTGCGGTGTCCGATTCTGGCTTGTGCGAGCCCAGCGAAAACCTGACGTTTCGCTTCACAACCACCTTTACATCTCCGGAATCTGCCGCGGCCAGCACTTTCGACAACTCAGGCATCAGGTCTTTGCCAAGCGCCCCCAGCAACTTTTCCGCAAACTTGGTTTGGATCTCTGCGTGAGTGGATCCGATGATCGGCAGCTCTTTGCCGTCAGTGGATTGAAGGATGAACCCGCCATCCGGCGCGTGTTCTATGTGGAAGGCAAAGTTGACTTCTTTATTTTCGAGGGGCAGTTTCAGGCCAGGGAATTCAGTCCCGAGCGCTGCCGCGATGTTGGCCTGGATCTTCTGTTGCAGCTCTGCGCGTGTCGGAGCTTCAATCGGCGGCACACCGGGGTCGCTGGCATGGGCGATGAATCCACCTTCAGGCTTGGGCTCGATCCGGTAGGTGAAATGCGAGAGCAGGCGCTTGAGTTCCATGGCTGCGAGTGATTGTAGCGCGATTTGCGACTCGAACGACCGTCACCAAAGAGCAGAGGACTATCGCGACTGAGGCTGACTCACCTTCGGCCTCTCAGGGCAGGCCGTTTCGAAAATCGCGAAGCGTGGAGCCCATGTCTCGCAAGAACCGCGAGACATGGGGCACCCGGCACCGCAGCTGTATCTCGTAGGTTCGCTGAGGAAATTCCCTGCGGCTCCATGAGTGATTGCCAGGGGTGCAGGGGTCCTTCGACTACGCAAGAGCTTGCGCTAGGGCGCGCAAGCTCCTGCTTCGCTCAGGATGACAAAGTGCGGAGAGCGCAGAATTCCTTGTCTTGCAAACGCGGCGGGACCCTCCGGCTTCCCCCTCGGCTTCGCTCGGGGTTTCGGCAAAACGAGGCAGGCTGTTTCGAAGATCGCGAAGCGTCGGGCAGGCATTATTATGATGGTGCCGAGAACAATCAAAGATGGGCGAGCCGGCCCGGTCTCCGGTCTCTGCTCTATGCGCCACTTAATGCCTATTTTGACGCCGCGTTTAGTCTTGCGTCCGCCAACACTTGACGATTTGGATGCTATCCAGGCTGCCAAGGAAGATGCCTGGAGTGATTTGCAGCTTTGGATGGCTTGGGCGTTCGACAACCAACGACCGCGGCAAGCGTTGGAGCAATCCATTCGACGGACGGTGAACTTCCAGACGCAAGCAGGTATCGCGTTGGCCGGGTTCCACAGGATCAACGGGGATTTCGTGGTCCGAACCGCATTGGATCTCACCGATGAGGCAGACGTCTATGAGACCGGTTATTGGGTGGCGCGGAAATACGCCGGACAGGGCATGGCGACGGAGGCGGCAAACGCCGCTATTCGTTACGCGTTCGGCCGCCTTGGCGCGAAGGCGATTAGCATCGGGCACTTCGACGGGAACGACGCTAGCCGCCGCATCGTGGAGAAACTGGGATTCCAGAAGCTTCGCGTCGCCCGTCAAGCGGCGACTCGGTGCCTCGACGGCACTAAGCTTGACCGTCACGAATACATCTTGACCAGCTCCGATGTACTACCCAAACTTGACGTTTCCTGGGGTTGAGGCTTCACGGATTTTTGGGCGGGGCCGGCTTTTGATCCCGCGGCCATCCCCAACGCAGCGGGTACCCCCCGTTTCGAATACCGTTGAATCATCTCACCTCGCGGGCGGGCTCAACTGGATTTTTCGGCTTGCCGCCGCTCCCGGAAGCTTGCCACGAAGCCCAGCAGGCCGACCGCCAGCCAAGATAGCAAGCTGGTCTTCAGGAATCTATCTGCCGCTACATTGGACACGTGGCTGAAGACCCAGTACACCCCGATTGCACAACCAATGTCACCTACCAGAACACAACCCAGTCGCAAGATCAAAAGGGTTATCCTCGCCCACTTTTCGCTGGCGCCGCGCCGAATGAGCTTGATAAAAACACCAGCCACAGAAACTGGGATGGTTACGGCAAAAACGCGTACTGCCTCAAGCAGCTCAGATGAGGGGCGTTCGACACTTGCCGCGACCAAGAAGCAAGCAAATGCGGCAGCAGCCATCCCAAGTTCCGGGATGTCATTGTTATCAGAACTGTCTCTGGCCATAGCAGATTCCACCTCCGGCAGGAAGTCTAAGACAAATGAATGGGATTGGCCCAGGTTTTGCCGTTTGCGGCAAAATCTTGTCAAGCCCCTGAACTCGAGATTCTTAGATCAAGTTGTTGATTCGATGGCGGAAATAAAGTTGGCTAAGGTGGCGGGCTTACCCTATGCCAGATGATATACTATAGTTATAGACTCGAAACAGCGGCGCAGGCCTTCCGGTCTGCGCCTTTTGTTTTGAATAGAGGAGATATGGCGCAGAGGGTATTTTAGGATACCCACGCTGCGCTTTTTTATGCCTAAAGAGCCTTTGGTGCCTGGGGACAAGAGGGAAGAAATCATTTCGATACACGCGGTGGGCGTGCCGGAGCGCAAGCGGTTGGGGGAGGCGGTGGAGGCCGCGTTTCTGGCTAAGGCTACGATGCTGGGTTTTCCGGTGTTGAAGCCTTGGGGAGACAGCCGTCCTTATGACTTTGCGGTGGAGAGTGGGCGGCGGCTTTGGCGGGTGCAGGTGAAGTGTGCGACCAGCCATCGAGGGACGCGATGCTCGTCGAGAGCTGCGGGCAGCGGGGAACTCTACTCGCTGGATGACATCGATTTTCTGGTGGCGTATGTGATTAAAAAGAATTTGTGGTATGTGGTTCCGGCGGATGCGTTTGTACCGCGGGTGACGGTGCACTTTAATTATGGTCCGCTCAGCCAGGGGATGTTTGAGATATACCGGGAGACCTGGTGCCTGATGGCTTGTTCGGCGCGGGCGCGGGGCAAGGGCGACATTCCCAAGCGGTGCCGATGCGAGGAGATGCCGGTGCGGTGCGTGGTGTGTCCGAGGAAGTGAGGGTGATTTCCTGGCTATTCTTTCCCCGCATACGCCCGTTTCAGCCCTTCCACGTCAATCTTGACCATCTTCATCATGGCCTTCATCACCCGTTGCGACTTCTGCGGATCCTTGTCGCCCAGCAACTCGCCCAGAGCCTTCGGAATGATCTGCCACGAGACGCCAAACTTATCTTTCAACCATCCGCATTGCATGAGTTCTCCACCTGCAGAAAGCTTCTCCCACAATTCATCCACTTCCTTCTGAGTCTCGCAATTCACAAAGAACGAGATCGCCGGTGTGAACTTGAAATGCGGACCACCGTTCAGCGCCATGAATTCCTGTCCCTCGATCTGAAAGGTTCCCGTCATCACCGATCCCTTCGGTCCCGGCCCGGCGTCCCCATACCGGCGAATCTCTCCAATCTTTGAATTCTTAAAGACGGAGGTATAAAACTTCATCGCTTCTTCCGCGTTGTTGTCGAACCACAAGAACGGCGTGATCTTCTGCATGGCACGATTCTCCTTCAGTCGATATTATGCTCGATTGTCCATCGTTTACCCGCTGGGGTAAGTCATCGAATCCGGTAAAATCAATCCAGCATGACCATCGGAGTCCTAGCCCTGCAGGGCGATTTCGACGCCCACCGCCGCCGGCTCGAAGAGCTGGGTGCCAAGGTCGTGCTCGTAAAAAAGCCCGAGCAGCTGGACGATATCGACGGGTTGGTCATCCCCGGAGGCGAGTCTGGCACGTTCCTGAAATTGCTCGGAGAAAAAGGTTTCGAGAAGCTGAAAGAATTCGTCCACGCCAAACCAACCTTTGGCACCTGTGCCGGAGCAATTTTATTGGCGACCGAAGTGGAAAACCCCAAGCAGGCCGGCCTCGGCGCAATCGACATTCGCATCCGCCGCAACGCCTACGGACGCCAGATCGACAGCTCCATCCGCGAAGGCCGATTCATGCCGAGCTCTATGAACGACAAGCCGGGCTCACCGCTCGAAATGGTCTTCATCCGCGCCCCTAAGATTGAGCACGTCGGCAAGGGCGTGGAAGTCATCGCCACCGAAGGACGCGACCCGGTCGCCGTCCGGCAGGGAAGAGCGATGGCCGCAACTTTCCACCCCGAACTCTCCGACGACACGCGCGTCCATCAGGCATTCCTAGACTTGTGTGGGATGGACTTGGGTGGGAGGGATACACCTGTCCGGTGACTTTGATTCCTGTGTAGGCCGGACACTCTTCTCTCCGACGCTTTTTGACCCCGCTGTTGAGGTTGCTTTTGTTGTCAATTTTGAAGTTGCAGCTGTTGGACAGGAGTGTCCGACGCGCACGAGCATCTCACACGAGCATCGCTTATACTGGCGTTGTATATGTCCGCAGACGCTCACAAGACCTTCTACCTCGAAACCTTTGGGTGCCAGATGAACGTGCATGACTCCGAAAAAGTCATTGGCACGCTGGTACATGAGGGGTACCGGCAGGTGGAGACGGTCGAGCAGGCTGACTTGATTCTTTACAACACCTGCTCGATTCGGGATAAGGCGGAGCAGAAAGTGTTTCATCGGCTGGCGGACTACAAGAAGCTGCTGGCCCAGGGCAAGAAGTTTGGCGTGCTGGGCTGCGTGGCCCAACAGGAAGGCGAGAAGATTTTCGAGCGCGCGCCGCATGTATCGCTGGTATGCGGATCGGCGAGTTACCGCAAGTTGCCGCGAATGCTGGCGCAACTGGAGATCGCCTCAGGAGAGATCGAGATCCCTCGCCCCGCTGGAGAAAACGCGGGCCTTCGGGATGACGCGTCGTCAAAGCACATGGGTTCGGTGAAGGGAGCGTCACGTACGCTGGTGCGCATTACTGGGCTCGACGATCGCGAGACGGACGAGTGCTTTGAGACGGAGTTTACGGCGCGGACGAATCCGCATCGGGGTTACATCACGATCATCGAAGGCTGCGACAAGTTCTGCGCCTACTGCGTGGTGCCGTTTACGCGGGGCAAGGAGCGCAGCCGCACTTCGGAGTCGGTGCTCGCCGAAGCCCGCCAGATGGCCGATCTCGGCTACACGGAAATCCAACTGCTGGGACAGAACGTGAATTCGTATAAGGATCCGGCAGGGAAGCCGGGGGGCGGATTCTCCAGAAACAAGAAAACCTTCGCCGAATTGCTGGCGGCAGTGGGGGAGGTTCCCGGGATTCGGCGAGTGCGTTTTACGACTTCGCATCCTCGCGACTTCGGACGCGACATCATCGAAGCGATCGATGCTGTGCCTGCGCTCTGCGACCACGTGCACCTGCCGGTGCAGAGCGGATCAGATCGCGTGCTCAACGCCATGCAGCGCCTCTACACCCGCGAACAGTATATGGAACGCATCGCATGGATGAAGGCGGCGCGGCGCGAGATCAGCATCACCAGCGACATCATCGTCGGCTTTCCGGGAGAGACGGAACAGGACTTCGCCGAGACGCTGGCCTTACTGGACGAGGTGGGCTACGACTCCGTGTTTACGTTTAAGTATTCTCCGCGTCCCAACACACCGTCGCTGGCGCTCGAGGATGCGATTCCGGATGAAGAGAAGGCCAGGCGGCTGGAAGTCCTGATGGCGCGGCAGAGAGAGATCCAGATCGCACGCTACAGGAAATACCTAGGAACAATCTCCGAAGTAATGGTTGAAGGGAGAAATGAGTCCCGCGGGCAATGGATCGGCCGCACCTCGCAGAACAAGACGCTTAATTTCACTGCTCCGGAGCCGACTGCTCCCAAGGTGGGAAGCTACGTCCAAGTGAGGGCCACAGCCAGTTTTCCCAACAGCCTGGTGGGCGAAATGGTGGTATAAGAGTCGAAGAACGGCGGCGCAGGCTGCGCCGTCGAAGGAGTCCGCTATGGAAGTAGAGATGACGATCCGTGGCCTTTTAATGGATCCGGTTAGCAATATGCCTATTGTGATTCTTAAGGATGTGGCGGGGGAGAGTGTGTTGCCGATCTGGGTGGGGGTTTATGAGGCGAATGCGATTGCTTTGGAGATGGAGAAGGTGAACACGCCGCGGCCGATGACGCATGATTTGATTAAGAATGTGCTGACTGGGCTGGAGACGCAGGTGCATAAGGTGGTGGTCACCGAACTGAAGGAAGATACGTTTTATGCGGTGATTTGGCTGGAGCGG
>Ga0307478_10003144_pt1 | contig 12423 bp, 8 predicted proteins | sample atmos_gasesECM4C_2_FD_203713 | JGI IMG/M metagenome (GOLD analysis project Ga0307478, IMG submission 203713) | Hardwood forest soil microbial communities from Morgan-Monroe State Forest, Indiana, United States - atmos_gasesECM4C_05 | ecosystem: Environmental > Terrestrial > Soil > Temperate...
TTTTAGCGTCAGGTTATCCTGGTCGCGTTGTAGCTCCTGGTTGCGGAGATTGAGTTTGGATTTTGCGTAATTGGTGCGCAGGATACCGCCATTCAGGATGGGGATACTGACGTTGACCCCTACCGCCTGTGCAAAGTAATTATTCAACTGGCTGAAATAACCCGGCGCTTTGGTATCGACGATCTTATACAGCGGTTCGGGGTTGGTCACGGGTGTGCCGCTGCCGACCACATGTCCGACCGTATCGGTAAAAAAGGAGTAAGGCACCGCCGCTTCTCCGGGCGTATTCAAATAGTAGGAACTCAGGTTGCCGTACAGACTGACAACCGGATACATGGCCCCCTTTGCCGCCCGCACCATCTCTTGATAGGACTGGATCTGCAGCGCATCCATCTTTTGCAGCGGCTGGTGCGTCAGCGCGAGGGTATAGACGGCGTCGGGCTGGAGGTCCGCCAGCTGCTCGATGGGGATCTGATCCACGGGCGGAGTATCGATCTCAAAAGGGGTGGACGCGTCCAGGTCCATATAAGCTTTTAGCTGAAGGATATCCTGGACGACATTGCTTTTGTCGACAATATAGCTCGAACTGTCCTGGGCGACCTGCGATTCGAGCTCGGCGGCATTCAGTTCGGGCAGCGTCCCCGCCACCACCTGTTTGCGGGTAAGCTCGAGCTGGTTCTGTGAAAAGTGAAGCTGCAGCAGAGCTGTCTGCGCCGTCTGATCGGCCAGGAGGACCATGAGATAAGCATTGGCCACGTTGAGGGAAATATCGTTCTTCAGCTTGTCGCTGCTCGCCAGCATGGCCTGCCATTCAAACCGGTTGGCGTCAATCGTCCGCTGGAGATAAAAGCCGTTGAACAGCGTTACGCTGCTCTGAAGGGATACGCCGCTTTGAAAGGTCGTCTGGGTCTCCAGCACGTAGGTGGTCGGATTCTGGAACCGGCCGGAATTAATGCCGGCTGAAACGCCGGCGGTCAGGGTAGGGATTTGGGAGAGCCGGCTTTGGTCCAACGTCAGTTTGGCCAGCCTGGCCGTAACATCAGCTTGCTTGACCGATATATTGTTGGTGACGGCATAATCGACACATCGTTTAAGGTCCCATTTGTCCTGCGAATAGCAGGCATGATTTAGCAGAAACACCGGTATAAATAGTGAAAGCAGTAGTTTTTTCATGCGCATGGGACAAATTTATAATAATTTTTCACCAGGCCGCATCAAATGCCTGCCCCAAATCGTCTATTATATAAGCGGCATCTTCCAGACCGGTATAAAGACGCAACATCCGATGCTCCGGGTTATCTGCGTCAAATTCTTCCGCGCTCATACCCGCACATTTGGGTAAGATCAGGGATTCATGACCGCCCCAGCTCACCGCCATGAAAATATGCCGTAGGCTCTCACAAAAGCAGACAATTTCAGCCCGGCTTTCGGCCCGCACATACATGCTCAGCAATCCGCACGCACCCTGCATCTGGCGGCAAGCGAGCTCATATTGGGGGAAGGTCTCGTCCAGCGGAAAGAGCACCCCCTCCACCTGGGGATGAACTTTCAGCCACTCCACCACCTGCCGGGTCGTCCGGGAGATGCGCTCCAGGCGGGCCGGAAGGGTCCGCAACCCCCGGATCAGCAACCAGGCATTGAACGGCTGGATACCGCTGCCGATATTCAAATATTCACTGTCGAAGATCTTCTTCATCATTTCCCGGGTGCCGCAAAGCACCCCGCCAACGGTGTCGCTGTGACCGCCAATATATTTGGTGGCGGTCTGCATGCTGATGTTGATGCCCATCCCGATCGGCCGCTGATACAGCGGGGTGCAATAGCTGTTATCGATGATCGTTACGATCCCCTCCGCCCGGGCCAGCTCGGCGATAGCGTTCAGGTCCTGCAATTTGTAGTCCCAGGAATTCGGCGATTCGAGATAGATCAGGCGGGTGGCCGGAAGGATAGCCCGTTCAAAGTTCTCGATCCGCGTGCCATCCACATAGGTCGTGCTGACGCCAAAACGCGGAAGGATGACGTCGAACATCCGCTGCGCCCAGGTATATGGCCGGCTGACGGATACGATATGATCGCCTGCCTTTACATTCGCAAGCACAGCGGCAAAGATAGCCGCGGCGCCGCTGTTGAAGACGAGACAGTCCTCCGCGCCATCCAGGGCGGCCAGTTTCTGTCGCAGGATCTCCACGGTGGGATTGAGGCCCCGGCTATACAGATAGCCGCTATATTCATCCTCGAACAGGGCTTTCAACTGATCGACCTTTTCTACCCTGAAATTGCTGGTCTGCATAATGGGAGGCGCCACGGCGTTGAAATAATGCTCGCGATCTTCTCCCAATTCATTTATGATATAGGAAATATCCATACTCAGGATTTAATTTCAGCCCGGCTTTTCCAGGCGCGTACGACAAAATACAGCAAAAAGCAAAAGGTGAATATCCCCGCGCCAAACAGGGCAGAACGCGGGTCATTCCAAACCACGCTGGTAGCGATGCCAATATACGCCAATATCAGGATGGCGGGCACCAGGGGATACCATTTTATCCGGTAGATATCCTGGTCTTCCCTGACCTTTCGGCGCCGCAGAATAAAAATGGTCGAAGCCGAGGTCGCAAAACCGATACTGTCGAGAAAAATGGTATAGTTAAGGATCTTCTCCACCGTGCTCAGGAACAGCAGGGTCAGGCAGATCGCGGCAGAATACGCGGTAAGCGACCAGATGATGACATCGCGTTTCGGCGTCTTTTTTCGGAAGACAGCGGGCAGGATGCCGTCTTCGCTCATGGCATACATGACCCTGGGATTGCTCATGACCGATACATTCACATAAGCCAGGACCGAAAGGAACATGAGGATGCGAAGGATACGGTCGCCGGCCGGCCCGAACAGATGGTCCATCAGGATTGCGGCGATCGAATCGGCCGATTTCAGTTGCTCGAAACCGATCACTTTTACATACACAAAATTGATCAGGAGGTACAGGATAATAATGACCACCACCCCGTAACTGATCCCGCGGGGAATGATCCGGCTTGCATCCCGGACCTCGCCGCCGAAATTGATGGTCTGCTGATAGCCGCCATAGGTGAAGGACACGGCGACAAGGCCAAAGGCAAGCGCTTTGAGCCATCCTCCCGCCATTTCCGGGCCTTCGGGTTGGGCAACATGCGAATGGACCACGACCGGGTGGTGACCAAACACGGAAGTCAGCAAAAGCACGACCAACAGCACCTTGAAAATGGTGAGGAGATTCTGGACCCTGCTGCTCATTCGTAACCCGAGCAGATTGATGAGATAGAAGGTGGTCACCGCACCCGTTGTCACCAGCTGTTTGAACAGCTCGGGTGTCGGCTGGTTGCCATAGAAAAAATAGCCGATATATTCCGCACCGATAACGGCCACGGCAGCAATGGACCCCGCATTGGATACGAGGATGATACAGTTGACCGCAAAGGCCAGCGACGGATGATAGCCATAGGAAAATATCTTGTAATAGCCGCCGGTGACGGGATACCGGGAACCGATCTCCGCGTAGGTGAGCCCGCCGCAAAAGGCAATGCAACCTCCGACCAGCCACGCCAGAAAGAAGAGCAAAGGGGTACCGGTCCGGTTGGCCACCACCGTCGGGGTACGGAAAATGCCCATGCCGATGACCAGGGATACCACGATCATGACGAGATCGAATAGGTTCAGCTGCTTTTTACTCATGTACTGGTCTGAAGATAGTCATTATTCTTTTCTATCTTTATAGCCGATAGCCAAAAAACAAATCCCTTCCTGGTGAAGAAGATCAACTGCCTGCTGACTGCCTGCCTGCTGTCCCGGATGACCCTGTCCGCGCAGGAGTCCCCCCCACCGGCATTCCTGGCCGATTCATCCGACACCAGACCGCTTCATGAGGTAGTGGTAAAAGCCTATGAGCAGAACCGAAAGCTGATCGACGTCGGGGCGCCCGTCGCCGTAGTAAGCAAGGCGTCGCTCGACCGTTTCGGCAATACCAGTATTCTTCCGGCCATGAACATGACGCCGGGCGTCCGGATGGAAGAGCGTTCTCCCGGCAGCTACCGGCTGAATATCCGCGGCAGCTCGATCCGCTCGCCGTTCGGTGTTCGCGATGTCAAGATCTATTACAACGAGATCCCCCTGACGGATCCCGGCGGCAATACCTATCTGAACGAGCTTGGTTTTTATAATTTCCAATCGATCGAAGTGATCAAAGGGACCGCAGGCAGCCTGTATGGCGCCGGGATTGGCGGCGCTGTCCTCATCGGCAGCATGCCGGCCGTCTGGGATAAGGGACTGAATGTCGACTATACCGGTGGCAGCTATGCGACCAATCAAACCAATGTCGACCTGCGGCTCGGTGACGCGGACCATCGCAACATCCTTACCTATGACCATCAGACAAGCGATGGCTACCGGCAGCAGACCCAGATGCGGCGGGACATCGGCAGTTGGGAGACGATGCTAAGGCCGAGCGACAAGCAGACCATCCACGCGTATATGCTTTACAGCGACCTGTATTACCAGACACCCGGCGGACTGACCGAAGCCGAATACAACAAAGACCCGCAGCAGGCGCGACCCGCCGTAGGGACTTCACCGGGCGCGGTGCAGGCGCAAGCCGCCGTCTTCCAGAAGAATTTCACCGCCGGTTTCAGCAACACCTGGCGTTTTAGCGACCACTGGCAGAATACAACCGCCCTGTATGGCGCCTATACCGACTTCACCAACCCCGGGATCCGGGTCTATGAATACCGGCAGGAACCGCATTTTGGCGGCCGTACGGTCTTGCAGTATACAACGGATTGGGGCGCCTCCAGGCTCCAGATCAATGCCGGTGCGGAAGCGCAGAAGGGGTTCTTCGAGACCCGGGACTATACCAACAACGGGGGAACGCCCGCCGGCTTGCAGACGGATGACAAACTCAACAACTGGACCTATATGGCCTTTACACAGGCCGATCTGAAACTGCCCGATGGCTGGACCGTCACCGGTGGCGCGAGTCTCAATATCAATGCGCTGAACATTACTTCCATCACCGTGACACCGCCCGTGACCAATAAGATCCGCTTTTCCAACAAGGTCGCACCCCGGATCGCCCTGCTAAAGAAGATCACTCCCGACATTTCCGTATACGCCAGCGCCAGCCGCGGCTTCTCGACGCCAACTGTCCAGGAGCTGCAAAAGAGCAACGGCGTCGTTGGTCCGCCGCTTCAGCCGGAGAACGGTATCGATTATGAACTGGGCGGCAGGGGCAGCTTTTTGAACGGCAGGCTGTTTATCGACATCGACGGTTTTGTCTTCCACATCAATAATGCGATCGTCCAACGGATCGACTCGAGCGGGGTCAGCTATTCGGTCAACGCGGGCGGCACCGATCAGCATGGCATAGAAACCCTTCTTTCGTATCGGCTTATCGACCGGCCACAAGGCTTTTGCAATACCCTTCGCCTGTTCGTCAGCCATGCCTGGCATGACTTCCACTATTCCAGCTTTACCCAGGACACTATCAATTATTCCGGACACCGCCTGCCGAGCGTTCCGCAGCAAACTGTCGTCAGCGGTCTGGATATCTCCCTGAAGATCGGTCTCTATGCCAACGGCACTTATACGTACACCGACAGGATCCCCCTCAATGACGCCAATACGTTCTTTGCCGGTTCCTACAACCTGCTGGGCGGCCGGATCGGTTTCCGGAAGGTCCTGACGCGATGGAAGGGGGATATTTTTGCGGGGATCGACAATGCCGCCAACATCAAGTATAGCCTGGGGGATGATTTCAATGCGGCGTTGAACCGGTTTTACAATACGGCGCCCGGAAGGAACTATTTTGCCGGGATATCGATGAATTATCTGTTCCGATAAAAAAGATGAGGCCCCGCCTTCAGCGGGGCCTCACTGATATCTTGTGATCCGTTCTCTTAATAATTGATGGTCAGCACCGGACGTTTTGTCGAATCCGAATAGCTGCTGGAACAGAATATCCTGGAATTATAGATGACCTCGTTCTGGAGCCGCATCTCAAACCCATAGTTCCCTGAAGAAAGCATATTTTTCACCAGTTGGGTCACATCGATGTTTGGCAGGTCAAGCGTCGAAAGATTGGTCTGGGGGACCAGTACTTCCGCGGTGGTATCCGTTGTCGGCTGCGTAAGCCAGGTCTCGGTCGTCGGGTCCCAGTTTTCGTTCACGCGTTGGAGATAAAAGGCGTTGCTGGTGCCGTAGTTCGGTGTTTCCAGATTGGCCGTAAACGGTGTCGGGTTGGAGTACAAGGACAACTGAGCGGATGTGAAATTCGTGTTCGTTACGGATGACAGGTCGAACTTGACAACAGACCTCACTCCCACCTGGACGCCATTGATCGTCCATTCTTCGGCGCCGAGTTCCTGGGGATATTGACCTTCAGAATAATTGAGCTGCGTACTGCCGATAAATTCGATTTCGTAGGGATTGTGCAACGGCGAAATCGTAATAGAATTCTTGGAAGGTCCGTTTACCGTGATTTGCACGGTATTCACCCCGGTTAGCCCAAAGCTGTCGGTCGCCATCAGCTGAAAGATATACGTACCGCCGGTCAATCCGGTGACGCCGGTAGTCTTCGATCCTTCATCTTCAATGACCGGAACATTAGGACCGGATACCTCACTCCATAGATAAGCTACGATCGTACTGCTGGAATCAGTAGCCCAACCATTGAGGGTAACGCTATCCGACGGCAACGTTATTGTTTGGGAAGCGCCCGCGGTTACGACCGGAGGTTTCCGCTGAGAAGGAGGAGTTGTCTTTTGACAGGAAAAAAGGGAAACGCCCAGCACAAGGCCAAGGGCAGCGGTTGTTAGATTTGAGGTTTTCATATTAAAATTAAATCATTTAAATACAAGCTATAATGGCCAACAAACATAGAAATTTATTCTTAAAAGTCGAAGCATTCCACATTAAATTTGGCAGTATCTTACGACCGATTGACAACCATGTCGATATGAAAGTACTTCGGCCATTGACGAAATTTATACTGCTCGCCTTTATCCTATCTGTCCTGTCCTGCCGGGAGGGGTCAGCAGGCAAGACGCCTGCAAGGCCGGTTCAAGTGCCGTCTTCTCCGGCCAAATCCCGGATCAAATTCGCGCAGGGTTTTACCATTGATTATTTCGATCGGTATAAGGAAGTGAAAATACTGAACCATTCAGCGGGCTCGGCCGACACCTTGGATTATCTGCTGCTGCCGGCAGGGGTTGCGATCCCCGCAGGTCACGCCCACGCTCAGGTGATCCGTATCCCCGTGCAGTCGATGATCGTATTGGGTTCGCCGCATATCGCCCAGGCCGACTTCGCCGGGGTCGCCGACCGGATAACCGGTGTGGGCGACGGCCAGTATATCGTCTGCCCTGTTGTCAGAGAAGGCCTGCGTACCGGTCGGGTGCGACAGGTAGGTCTGGAAAGCGGCCTCAACAATGAACTGGTGATCTCGATGCGACCCGGGGTCCTGATGACCATGACCAATCCTGATGCTGCTTTCGGCGGCTACCGAACATTAATGGATGCCGGTATTCCGGTTCTTCCCAATGCGGACTGGCTCGAGACCACGCCGCTGGGCAAGGCGGAATGGGTCAAGCTGATGGGGGCATTGACCGACCGGGAAGACCTCGTCAACCGGAAATTCGACAGCGTGGAGCAAGCCTATCAACGACTGGCTGCTATCGGTAAGGCCTCCGCTATCCGGCCTTCGGTCATCATCGGGATGCCGTTCAAAGGGACCTGGTATATGCCGGCCGGCGATAGCTATGTGGCGCAGCTCCTGCGGGACGCCGGAGCCAACTATCATTGGTCGGACACAAAGGGTACCGGTAGCCTGGCGCTCAACTTCGAAACGGTGGCGCCGGTGGCCCTGACAGCGGATTTCTGGCTGGATGTAGGCGACGTGGACTCCAAAAAGGAAATTCTTTCCCGGGATACGCGATACGAAGCTTTCCGCGCCTTCCGCTCCGGGGCTGTCTACAGCTATAACCGGCGGGTCAATGCTGCGGGGGCTTCCGACTACTGGGAGTCGGGCGCTGTCAACCCGCAATCGGTACTGGCCGATCTGATCCGTATCTTGCATCCGGACGCGTTGCCCGCGGATACGCTGATCTATTACAAACAAATCAAATGACGGCGACCCCCTTTTCGAAAGTCCGGCTGACCGGTCTGCTGCTCTTGCTGCTGCTCGCCTTTCTGCTGGACCTCTCGACCGGTACGGTGCATATTTCTTTAAAGGAGATCCTGCGGGTCTTCTTTTCTCCTGCGACCGCCGATCCGATCGGACAATTCATCATCAAAGGGATCCGGCTGCCAAAAGCCTGTACCGCGGTGCTGGCCGGATGCGGCCTCTCCGTCGGCGGGCTGCAAATGCAGACCCTGTTCCGAAACCCGCTGGCGGACCCTTCCATCCTGGGCGTCACCGCCGGCGCCAGCCTTGGTGTCGCTGCCGTAATGCTGGCCGGCGGCAGTATGGCTACCCTCTATGCCATCAAAGAGCTCGGCGTTTCCGGGAGCTGGCTGATCATCGCCGCGGCCTGTGTGGGAGCGGGGAGTACGATGCTGCTCGTGCTACTCCTTTCCCGTCGGCTAAGGGACAACGTGATGATGCTGATCGTCGGGATCATGATCGGCAGTATTACCCTGGCGCTGATCAGTATCTGGCAATACTTCAGTAACCCCGAGCAGGTGAAGGACTATCTGTTATGGAACTTCGGTTCGCTGGGCGGGGTGACCGGCGGCCAGCTGTTGATACTTGCCGTTGTCGTCGTCATCGGGCTGATCGTCGCATCGTTGTCCGCCAAAATGCTGGACGCGCTGCTGCTGGGCGAGAACTATGCGCGCAGCATGGGGCTAAGCGCAAGGAAAGCCCGCGCCGTCATCATCTGCAGCACGAGCCTGCTGGCAGGGAGTATCACGGCCTTTTGCGGTCCCATCGGTTTCATCGGGATCGCCGTTCCGCATATCGCCCGGTTCCTGTTCAACACCGCCAGCCATCGCATCCTGATCCCCGCTTGTTGTCTGATCGGGACGATCCTGCTGCTGCTTTGCGATACATTCGCCCAGCTGCCGGGCACCCAGACCGTTCTGCCGATCAATATCATTACCTCGCTTATAGGCGCTCCCCTGGTCGTAATACTCCTATTGCGTCAAACAACGGTCCACTCATGGTAAGCGCCGCTACTTCCCTTTTGAATGCCCGCGATCTTCAGACGGGTTATCGCTCCGGGGCGAAAAGGATCATCGTAGCCAATGCCTTGCCCGAACTGCAGCTTCAGGCCGGACAGCTGATCTGTCTGCTCGGTCCCAACGGATCGGGCAAATCCACGTTGTTACGTACCCTCGGCGGTCTGCAGCCACCACTGGGCGGCGTGATCCATATCGAGGGGATGGACAGGTGGACCCCGGCAACGTTGGCCCGAAAGATAAGCCTGGTGCTGACCGACCGGGTAAGCGGCAATAACCTGACCGTCGACTCGCTGGTGGCCCTCGGCCGATATCCCTGGTCGGGCTGGCTGGGCGGGCTCAATGCAACGGACCGGGCGAGTATTGAATGGGCGATGAAGGCTACCGGCATCGGGTCGCTTCGGGACCGGAAGATCCATACCCTCAGCGACGGCCAGAGCCAGAAGGTCATGCTGGCCCGGGCCCTGGCACAGGACACGCCGATCCTGATGCTGGATGAGCCGACTGCCCATCTCGACCTCCCCAGCCGCATCCTGCTGATGCGTCTCCTGCACCGGCTGGCCAGAGAGACCCGTAAAGCGATCCTGCTATCCACACACGAACTGGATCTGGCCTTACAGGTGGCGGACGAGGTCTGGTTGCTTCAATCCGGCGGCCAGCTGCGTAGCGGGGCGCCCGAAGATCTCGTGTTGAATGGAAGTTTTGAATCCGCATTTGCCGGAGAAGAAGTGGCCTTCGACAAGGGGTCCGGCAATTTCCTCATCTATACCCCGCAGGATAAGCCGATCCGGGTGACCGGAGAAGGGCTGACCCTTTTCTGGACCCGGCGCGCGCTGCGACGCGCAGGCTTTGAGCCGGTCGCCACCGCCAGTCTTCACATCCACGCGGAGGAGCGTGACGGCCGGCCGGTCTGGCTGATGGAGCAACAACGGGAGACCCGGGAATTCGACAGCATCCAAAAATTATTACAGGCAATATCGTAGAATCGATATATTCGCCCCGAATTTGGTTGACGCATCGTCGTCATTAAAAGGGAAGTCCGGTGTAAGACCGGCGCTATCCCCGTAGCTGTAAGTGCCAATTCAAATGACCTTTCATTCTTCAAAACCACTGTCCGCAGCCGCGGATGGGAAGGTATCCAAGGTCAGGCACAAGCCAGAAGACCTGCCCGATTCATCACTCAATTTATTAACAGCTTTCGGGAGAAAAGCAAAAAAATTAATTGCAATGATCAGCAAACATTGGGCATTCCTGTTGCTGTCGATTACCGGCAGCGTTCCTGCATTCGCGCAAACAACTTCGGCACGTCCGTCTGTCGCTCAACCAACCGGCGACAGCACCGGCAAACAACTGGACGAGGTGGTGGTGACCGCCACCAAGTACCCCGTCAAACAAAGTCAGACTGGAAAAGTGGTCATCGTCATCCCTCACGAGGAGATCGAAAAAAGCATCGGCAAACCGTTGGGCGAACTGCTGAGCGAACAGGCGGGTATCACCGTCAATGGTTCGTTGAACGACGCCGGCACCGATCAAAGCATTTTTATCCGGGGCGCCGGATCCGGCCGCGCGCTCGTGCTCATCGACGGCGTGCCGGTCAATGATCCTTCGGAGACCGATAACAGCTTCGACATCAACCTGATCCCCGTCACCATGATCGAACGGATAGAGATCTCCAAAGGCGCCCAGTCGACGCTGTATGGTTCCGATGCGATCGCGGGGGTCATCAACATCATCACCGTCAAACCCGACATCAAAACACCATTCACCGGTAAGGCCGGTCTTTCGGGCGGCAACTACGGCACCTATAACGGAAATGCTCAACTTTACGGAAAGCTGGCCGACCAGCTGACCTACAATGTCCGTTACAACCATGACCATTCAGGCGGTTTCCCTACGGCGCACGACAGCAGCCATACCGCGTCCGAAGTGCCCTTTACCAATGACGGCTATCGCGGCGACCAGGTGGCCGGCAACCTGGCGTGGAATCCGGTGAGTGCATTGACGCTAAAAGGTTTCTTCCAATACAGCCATTACATCAACGATATCGATGCGGCCGCTTTTACTCCCGCCGTAGACTATACCAGCGCCAACAAAAGTCTCCTGGCCGGAACCGGATTAACCTATAAACTACCCGCCACGACCATCACCGCCAACTACCTCTATAGCACCATCGACCGGCATTTGCTGGAAGACAGCGTGTACAGCCAACCTTACTATACCGATAACTACTTTGGAAAATCACAATTCCTGGAAGTCTTCGCCAGCACGAAGCTGGGGTTCGGTCTGACCTTGTTGAACGGAGCCGACTACCGGTTCTCCTCCATGAACGAGAACGGCTCCTACGGCGGCTATCCCTCGGCGTTCAAAGACACGTCGGTCAGCCAAACGTCTATGTACAGCTCCCTGCTCTACAGCGGTCCCAGCGGGCTGAGCGTCGAGCTTGGCGGCCGGCTGAATACCGATTCCCGTTACGGCAGCAACTACACCTATACCTTCAATCCGGCGTGGCTGATCGGCAGGAACTGGAAGCTCTATGGCAGCATCGCCAGCGCATTCAAGGCGCCGACACTCTATCAGCTCTATTCGGCCTACGGCGATCCCAGCCTCCTGCCTGAAAAGTCGTCCAGCTATGAGGGCGGCATCCAATTCGACAATACGGTATTCAATACGCGGGCCACTTATTTCCACCGGGATACCAAAAACGGGATCGACTACAACTACTTCACCAATCTCTATTACAACTACGACGAGGAAAAAGGGTACGGTGTCGAATGGGAAGGCACGCTCAAATTTGCACGCGTCTGGTCCCTGACCGCCAACTATACCTGGCTGAAGATACAGGAGCGGACCCAAAGCCATGTTTCCTACGAAGACACGACATACGACTATGCGCTACGGGTACCGGCGCACACGGTTAACCTTACACTGGGCGTACGGCCGGTCAGCGGCTTCTTTGTCAGCCTGAGCGGTCACTATGAAAGCAAACGCTTTGATATCGGCGGCTATGACGTCAATTTCAATCCGCTGCCGGATGTGACGCTCGATCCGTTCCTAATCCTGAACGGCTATGCCGAATACCGGGTGCTTCGCTGCCTGAAGCTGTTTGCCGAAGGGAGGAATATCCTGAACAGGAAATTCTTTACGATCTATGGTTATAACTCCATCCCGGCGATGTTCACCGCGGGGGCAACGGTTGAATTTTAATTATTTTTATCTTCA
>Ga0307478_10003147_pt1 | contig 12418 bp, 10 predicted proteins | sample atmos_gasesECM4C_2_FD_203713 | JGI IMG/M metagenome (GOLD analysis project Ga0307478, IMG submission 203713) | Hardwood forest soil microbial communities from Morgan-Monroe State Forest, Indiana, United States - atmos_gasesECM4C_05 | ecosystem: Environmental > Terrestrial > Soil > Temperate...
CGCCATCCAGTGCAGAACGCCCGTCGAGGGACTCATCGGGTAAGCACAATAAAATTTCACCCCGGCAGCAGCGCCGCCCATGGCCATCGCAATATTTCCGCTGAGCACCGCGTAGCGGTTGTTGGTCGTGGGAAGCGGCCAGGCGAAGGCCTTGAAATTGGCCGCCGCGTAGTCGTAACCGGCCCGGGCGATTTCGACATTTTCCGCGACCATCGCGGGGCCTTTCTTCTTGAACTGCTCCGTGAGAACCTGCTCCAACGCCTGGAAACCGATTCCCATCATGTTGAGTGCCGCGCCGACGGCCAGCGTATTCTGGGCGACTTTATTTCGCGTGATATCAGCCAACTTTGAAACCGGAAGTGGACACAGTGCTGTTCCTTCGGCGGCAACGCCGGGCTTGATCGTATCTGCGTTGTAAATACAAGCGGCGCCGCTACGAAGCAGTCCGAGGTGACGATCCATGGCATCCTGATTCAGCGGAATCAGCAAGTCAAGGCGATCGCCCATGTTGGTCACTTTTTCTGGGCCGGTGCGAATCGTCAGAAAGGTGTGGCCGCCGCGAATGATCGACTGGTAGGCGTTGTAGGCGTTCAAGTGCAGGCCGCGGCGGCTGAAGATCTTCGCAAAGATGTCGCCCGGTGTGGCAACCCCTTGTCCGGCTGCACCGCCGATTCCAATCGTGAAAGTCTGCTTCATAAACGTTCTCCTAGCCGGGATACCTGCCCGCGATATAACCTTCCAGTTCCTGAATGACTTGGGCTTGGCCGCTCATAATCCACTTCACCAGATCGCCGATCGAAATCACGCCGACCACGGTTCCATCCTTCACGACAGGGAGATGGCGAAAGTGATGGTCGGTCATGATGGCCATACACTCGTCCACCGTGTGTTGCCGGGTGACGAATACAACCGGAGTCGTCATGATCTGCTGGACCGCCGTGTCCTTAGAGGAGCGGCCCTGCAGGACAACCTTGCGAGCGTAGTCGCGCTCTGAAAGGATGCCGACCAGCTGATCATGAGCAATGACCAGCAAGGCACCCACTCCTTCCTTGGCCATCTTTTCAATCGCTTCGTAGACGGACTGCTCCGGAGTGACCGACAGGACTCTGTGTCGACCTTTGTTCTGCAGTACCAGTTCAACCGGGTCGGTAAATTTCATCGTGCCCCCTTGTCCGTGCTGAGAAGCTTCCGACCGGACCATGCGAAAACACGATGATGCTGCAAAGAGATAAGGGGGATGGAGAAATCCGGATGGTGTCTGCGACCGAGCGACAAGTATCCTCCTCGTGCTTGCCGGGAACGCACTGCGGAGGGCTAGGTGCTCGATCTGCACGGCCCCGAGAGATGGTTTGGATTCCCGGGTTACCTGACAGGCTTGCTAACGATAAGGCCGCTCACTCGGTCGCTTGCTAAAAAGAGCAACAGAATCGTACACCCACCGGGGCCTTTAAGGCTAGAGTTTGCGGCAAAGTTCCCGGCGACATCGAATGCTTTGACTTAATGGCCTGAAATTACGCGTCTGCGATTTTGGAGCCAGCTTCGTCGTACTCCCACGCCTGGGAAGGTTCACTCTCAGGGGCCGGCCGGATGTGAGGATTCTGCATGATCACGCGCGCGCAGGTGTTCCATCGCAGAATGGCATCGTCGTTTCCGGGCATCGCAAAAATCATGGCTTTCTCATAGTGATCCATTGCTTCCCGCAGCGCGTGATATGCGGATGCGCCAGCTCCAGCGCCGCCGCGGCGGGTGCGCGCGTTCCCCAGACGCTCCCAGATGATGCCCTCGTAGTAGGCCCGCTCATAGTCGCCCTTAATTTGCGCAATAACCTCCTGTGCAGCTTTGGCATCCAGATGCTCGTGAAATTGGTCGGTTCGCGCAAGCAAAAGCGAAATCAGTGCCTGCTGATGGTCGGGCACGATGGCCAGAATATCGAGGCATATGCTCTCCGCGAGGCTGGGTTCATTCAACAACCTGTAGCGCTCCACCTTCGCCAGCGCTTCGGGAATACTCTGCTCGGAAATGGATTTCAATTCGAAATGCATAACATCTCCTATTTTTTCGAATTGCTGAATACCCGGAACAGTTTCGACAGCGGATCGAAGAAACGATCCACAACGCGCTCCTTGAGCGGGATGATCGCGTTGTCGGTGATTGTGATGTTCTCAGGACAGACTTTGGTACAGCACTTTGTGATGTTGCAAAGGCCTACGCCGAATTGCTTTCTCAGATCTTCAACGCGATCGCCTACGTCCAACGGATGCATCTCGAGCGCAGCTACATACACCAGAAATCGCGGGCCGATGAATTGTTCGTGCATGTGATGATCGCGCAAGACGTGGCAGACATCCTGACAGAGATAGCACTCGATGCACTTTCGAAACTCCTGCACACGTTCGACGTCCTCCTGGGCAATGCGCCAGGTTCCATCCGGCGCGTCGGGCTGCCGCGGCTGGAACTTTGGGATGCGCTTTTTTACCCCGTAATTCCAGGATACGTCCGTGACCAGGTCTTTCACGTGCGGAAATGCCTTCATGGGTTCGACGGTCACAGGCTTATCCAGCGGAAGCGTGTTCAGCCGCGTCATGCACATCAATTTCGGTACGCCATTGATTTCCGCCGAGCACGAGCCGCATTTCCCCGCCTTGCAGTTCCATCGAACCGCCAGATCGCCGGCCTTTTCTGCCTGTATTTGATGTACTGCATCGAGGACCACCATGCCCCCGGAGACTTCTGCAGGGTAGTCCTGGAATTTCCCCTGGCCTTTTTCTCCGCGCCAGATCCGAAACGTGGCCGATGCCATTACTTCATCTCCTGGATGATTTGCTGCAGATCCTCTCGCATCGGGGGAATTCGCTCATGCGTGAGCTGCATTTCTCCAGCGGTGCCTTTTCGCACCACGATGTTGAAGCCTTCGTACTGCTTGTCCTTGGCTGGGAAATCATCGCGGAAATGCGCCCCTCGGCTCTCTTTCCTATCCAGCGCCGCCCGGGTAACCATTTCCGAGACGGTCAGCAGGCTGTGCAGGTCAAGCGCCGTGTGCCAGCCCGCATTGTATTCCCGATTTCCATCGATGCTGACGCGGTCGCTGGCAGCCTTCAACTCTCGAATGCGCTCGAGTGCCCGCAGCATTTCCTGTTCCTGGCGTACGATTCCTACCATTTCCTGCATCACGTCCTGCAACGTATGTTGGACAGCGTATGGATTATCGGAGCCCCTGCGCTCGAAGGGCTGCAGAGCCCATTTTTCCGCTGACGCGAGTTCGTCCATACTCACCGCGCCCAGCGAATTCTCTTTTGCATAGGCTGCGGCATATTCTCCGGCTCGCTTGCCGAAGACCAATAAATCGGAAAGTGAATTCCCGCCGAGCCGGTTGGCTCCGTGCAGGCCTGCCGCACACTCTCCCGCCGCAAACAGGCCGGCCACGTCTGACATTTGGGAATCCGCGTCCACCTTGACGCCTCCCATCATATAGTGGGTTGTGGGACCCACTTCCATCGGCTCCTGGGTAATGTCAATGTCGGCAAGCTGCTTAAACTGGTGATACATGCTGGGCAGCTTCTTCTTTATATGCTCCGCCGCGTTCGGAATTCTCTCCTTGATCCAGGCAATGTCCAGGAACACGCCGCCGTGAGGACTGCCTCGTCCTTCCCGCACCTCTCGGCGGATGCAGCGGGCCACGTGGTCGCGGGTTAGCAGCTCGGGCGGGCGTCTCGCGTTCTTATCCCCCTGCGTGTACTGCCAGCCTTCTTCTTCGGTTTCGGCGGTTTGGTTGGCATATAGAGGCGGAATATCTTTGAACATGAATCTCTCGCCATCCCGATTGCGGAGCACCCCTCCCTCGCCGCGCACTCCTTCCGTGACCAGAATGCCGCGCACGCTTGGAGGCCAAATCATTCCCGTAGGATGGAACTGGACAAATTCCATGTCCATCAGCGCCGCCCCGGCATGGTAGGCGAGCGAATGGCCGTCGCCCGTATATTCCCAACTGTTGCTGGTGATCTTGTAAGCCCTTCCAATTCCTCCCGTCGCCAGCACCACGGCCTTGGCGCGGAAAAGGTGGAAGCGGCCGCGCTCGCGGTCATATCCAAAGGCTCCCGCGATGCGACCTCCGTCCTTCAGCAGCGTGATGACTGTGTATTCCATGAACACGTCGAGACCCAGATGGATTCCATGGTCTTGTAGGGTGCGGATCATCTCAAGCCCGGTGCGGTCGCCCACATGCGCGAGCCGAGGATAGCGATGGCCGCCGAAATTCCGCTGCAGAATTCGACCATCGGTGGTGCGATCAAAAAGCGCGCCCCAAGCCTCCAGTTCACGCACGCGTGCCGGAGCTTCCTTGGCGTGCAGCTCCGCCATCCGCCAGTCATTCAGGTACTGACCGCCGCGCATGGTGTCGGCAAAGTGAACCCGCCAGCTGTCTCGGTCGTCGACATTTCCCATCGCTGCAGCCACGCCGCCTTCGGCCATGACGGTGTGTGCTTTACCGAGAAGAGATTTCGTAATGACCGCGACCTTTGCGCCGGCAGCCGATACCTCGATGGCAGCTCGCAGACCGGCGCCCCCGGCTCCGATGATCAGAACGTCGTGCTCATGCGTGATGTACTCGCTCACTAGACGATCCTCCAATCCGTCCAGATACCCATCGAGCACATCCGCACATACAAATCGGAAAACGCTACCGAGAAGAGACTGCACCAGGCAAACAGCATGTGGCGCCGGTTCATGCAACTCACGCAATCGTAAAGTCGCTTGCGGGCCGGCGCCCCTGCCAAGCGATCGCGAAAACCGCCGACCAGATGACGCAAGGAGTGGCAGCCGAAAGTGTAGGAGCTCAGCAGCAGCAGGTTCGTCAATAAGACGAGACTGCCGACGCCGATACCAAATCGGCCGTCGAACCAGAACGCGTCCCACACGTCCCGCCCCAGAATTACGAGAAATAGCAGGGCGAGATAAAGAAAATAGCGGTGGACGTTTTGCAGGATTAAAGGAAACGATCGTTCGCCGAGATATGTCTTCCGCGGCTCCCCTACAGTGCAGGAAGGCGGATCGGCCCAAAAAGCCTTGTAATACGCCCCGCGATAGTAGTAGCAAGTCACTCGAAAGCCACCCGGCGCCCACAAAATGAGCACCGCGCCCGTGACCCAAGCGGGCATCCAGCTCGGGTTTGCACCAAACCAACCCTCATGGGCCGGGCCGAACAATTCGGGCGAATAAAACGGCGAGAGATATGGTCCGAACCTGAAATGCTGGCCCTGCAGCGCAGCCCATGTGGAGTAACCGATAAAGGCCGACAAACCAAGAAACACAACGAGCGGCTGTACCCACCAATTGTCGGCTCGCTGCGTCTGCCCGAAACTCCCACGCGATAATGGGACGTCAATCTGAGACATCGAGCCTCCTGACGCGCTCGCGCTGCGGCTATCAAACGCTAGCCTGATAGCGACTGAGTACGAGCGGTTGCCATGATACAGGCAAATTCAGTGTCATTGTTTTCGGAAATGATGCCTTAAGTCAAAGGCGGGGCAACGATGAATCCGAAAACAAGAGCGCCCACGCGCAATCGAAACCCACTACGAACGCCCTATGGTACAGTTTTCGTGAACGCCAATTGGAAGACTTGACGTTGAGTGGACGGAATGATGAGTGCAGGACGTGAGATTCGCAGCTACGACTATGTGAACCGTCCTTACCAGCGCGTCCGCGATGCGTTGAGGCAGAACGCCCTCACGGTGTTCCGGTCCGCTACAAAGGCAGCTGCTTCCCGAGCGCAATCGGTTGCCGCTGAACTGCACGTCGACTTTGGCGGTATTGGGGTGAAGACCGACATCAATATTTCCGTAAAGAGCATTGAGGAAAAGATCGTTGACGCCACCTCAACTCCCACTACGCGGTTGCTGCTGGAATGGGAGGCGGCAACCGTGCCGGGATTGTTTCCGCTCATGAGGGGCGAGCTTTCGGTGTACCCGCTGACCTCAACCGAAACGCAATTGGATTTCTTGGGGTTCTATGAACCACCCTTCGGCGCCGTGGGAAGAACCATGAATGCGATCGTCGGCCACCGCATCGCAGAGGTGTCGGTGCATCGTTTCGTTAGCGACGTGGCTGGATATCTCCGGCAGGCCCTTGCCTAAATAGCAAATCGGCGCATGTAGAAAACATTCGCGCCATCACTGGAAGATCTTTTGCTCAATCTCACCTGCACGGACTATGACCTCAGCAGTTCCAAGCTCTCGACCTACTGCTCCCGCTGTCCCGGAAACGGACGCTAGAGCTGACTAGCGTGTCGAGAACTTGAAAACTGTAGTCGTCGCGTACGTGTTGTCAGGCTTCAGTTCAGTGGAGGGAAAGTTTGGGTGGTTGGGCGAATCCGGGAAATGCTGCGTCTCAAGGCAAAACCCGAAACGATGGTTATAGGTCTTCCCACCTTTGCCCTGGATGGTTCCATCCAGGAAGTTTCCGCTGTAAAACTGAACGCCCGGTTCGGTGGTCAAAACCTGTAACACTCGTCCAGTCGTGGGTTCGTATGCCTCTGCCGCCAACGCCGGCGCACTTTTCCCAGGAGACGTCAGCACCCAGTTGTGATCATAGCCTTTGCCGATCTTGAGCTGTGGATCGTCCTGATTGATACGCTCGCCAATCGCGGTTGCGCTTGTGAAATCGAAAGGGGTCCCTTTCACGGGGCGCAACTCTCCCGTCGGAATCAAGGCCGCATCCACCGCAGTGATCTTGTCGCCGTGGATGGTCAGTCTATGTCCCAGAATGTCACCGTTGCCTTGCGCCGCAAGATTGAAATAGGAATGATTGGTCAGGTTTACCACGGTGTCTTTGTCGGTCGTCGCGGTATAGTCGATTACCAGCTCATTTTCATCCGTAAGTGTAAACACGACCTTCGCGGAAAGATTTCCAGGGAAGCCCTCCTCACCGTCTTTACTTAAGTAGGTCAGTTCGAGCGCGGGGCCGTGCTTACCTGAGACGTCCTTTGCGATCCAGAGCCGTTTGTTGAATCCCTCTGGCCCGCCGTGGAGGGTATTGTCACCATCATTCTTGGGAAGCGTGTACGTCTTGCCGTCTAGTACGAACGTTCCGTGGCCGACGCGGTTTCCATAGCGCCCGATGGTTGCGCCAAAGAAGGCCTTGTTAGTGAGGTATCCGTCGAGGGAATCGTAGCCAAGTACAACGTCGTCAATCTTGCCGGTGCGGTCAGGGACCTTCAGACTGACCACGATACCGCCGAAGTTGGTGATCGCGACTTCCATTCCTTTCTTGTTGGTGAGGGTGTATAGATCGGCTTCGCGCCCGTCGCTCAGCTTTCCGAACGGCTGCTTCTTCATGGTCGACTTCCCCTCGGCCGCGACATGACAACTCGCCATCGTGTACGCCAACAGGATTCCTAACATAAGAAACCGCCGTTTCATGTTTTGTGTCTCCGCGTCGTTCGCTGCAGATTTGTGGTCGATGCGACCACACCAAGCGTTCGATTATACGGTGCGACTAGGCCATGGCAACCTTGCCCTGATGAGATGCTGCGGCGATGCGAATGAGCGTCGGCAGCACCTTTGCGAGCGGGTTTTTGCTCGGGTCTCCGAGTGCGAAGTACAGGTCCCGGTACAGTGAATAGAGCTCCCCATAAATTGGTTGGGCCGGCGAGTCGGGTTGGTAGGTTTTAAAGGGAGGGCATATCTTGTCCTGCGCTTCTTCGACCGACTTGAACGTCCCCGCCGCCAGGAATGCAAAGATTGCCGAACCCAGGCTGACCACACTTTTGGCTGGGACAAGTACGGGCCGCTCCAGGACATTAGCATAGACCCGGTTCAGGACCTCGTTTTTCTGAGGAATGCCGCCCGCGTTGATCACGCGCTTGATCTGGACGCCGTGGGCTGCCATCCGATCCAAAATGACGCGCGTGTGAAACGCGGTTCCCTCGATCGCCGCGAAAAGTTCATCCTGCGCTGTGGTCTGCAGATTCCAGCCTAAAGTGACACCGCGAAGGTTTGGGTTGACGAGGACCGTGCGATCTCCGTTGTCCCACGTGAGGCGAAGCAACCCGGTTTGCCCTGGCTGATAACTCTCGAGTCCCTTGCTGAGCGTAGGGACGTCGGTCCCCGCACGAGTGGCGATCGCATTGAAGATATCGCCGACCGCTGACAATCCGGCCTCAATCCCTGTACGTCTCGGGTGAACACTCCCTTGCACCACACCGCATACACCGGGCACTAGATTGACCGAAGGCGTAATTCCGATGATGCAGGTGGACGTTCCAACCACGTTGACCATGTCGTCGGTGCGGCAGCCAGCTCCGATCGCATCCCAGTGCGCGTCGAACGCTCCGACTGGAATCGGGATACCGGCCCTTAGCCCGAGCTGTTCCGCCCGGTACGGCGCCAGGGTTCCAGCGATTTCTTCAGAAGTGGCATATTTGCCATCAAGCTTTTCTCGAACCCCGTTGAGCAGAGGGTCGACCTTCGTCAGAAACTGCTCCGGTGGTAATCCACCAAGAGAGGCATTCCACAGCCACTTGTGCCCCATGGCGCAGATACTGCGCTTCACGTTCCTGGGGTCGGTGATTCCGCAGAGTGTGGCCGCCACCATGTCGCAGTGCTCGAAAGCAGATGCAAACTGCGAACGTTTGTCAGGGTTGTGCCGCAGCCAGTGCAGTAATTTCGAAAATCCCCATTCCGACGAGTAAACACCACCGCACCACTGAATCGCTTCCAGGCCTTCGCGGTGGGCGATTTCGGTGATTTCCGCCGCCTCACCTTTGGCTCGGTGGTCACACCATAGGTAGTACTCGCCGAGTGGCTGCAGACTCTTGTCTACAGGAATAACCGACGATCCGGTGGTGTCGAGTGCAATGGCTTCCACGCGATCGCCTGCAATTCCCGCGCTCTTCACTGCTTCGCGCGTGGCAGCGGCGAGGGCGCGCATGTGGTCCTGATGCGATTGCGTGGCGTATTCTGGATCCTCGCGTGTGCGGTGAAGAGGATATTCGGCGACGGCGGAAGAGAGCAGGCCGCGCTCGCTGTCCACAATGGAGACACGAACGCTCAATGTTCCGAAGTCGACGCCGGCCACGATCGCCATCAGCAGGCTCCGGTTAGTCCGTGCCAGTGCATGTCCCAGCCCAGGTAGCGAGTGGTTGCTTCGTGCACGGCAGCGGCAACCGAAGAGAGATTTGCAGCAACGTGATGTTCAAAGCCATTTTCACAAATGTAGTGCAGCAATTTCTGCATTTGTGGGATCTCGACAACTCCGGCACCACCGAAGGTATTCAATGGGTCATCAGTAAACCTTCCCTCGCCAACATAACCGCGCATTTTGCCGGCCGTGTCGTCGGTGGAGAAGCGCGCGAAGGTCATCCTCTCCGGTTTGATGAGACCCACACAGGTACCAAACGTGTTGTCCTTGCCCACAGTCCCCGCGATGATTTCCTGAAAATCCATCTTCACCGAGCGGAAGAAATGCTTGGGCAGGTTGGAACAATGGAAGCACACAGCTTTATTCGGGTCCGGCCCGTAGTTGTTGTTCCAGTCGAGAAGCGCGGAAGGAGTGTTGGAAGCCAAACGCAGGGCGTGCATTCCGAGGACACCGCAGATGTCCACTTCGCACGCGCTCGACAGCAGGCTGTCGCTCATCATGCTCATGACGGTGCACGGCACGACGCCAAGGTTCTCCTCGATTGACGTCCAGCATTGCACCGCGCTGATGGCGACTTCGGTTTCCGACATCCACTGGTCGACCACAGCGCCGAGCTTGGCCATCTTGAGCAGGGCCGCCTCAGGAACATTGCCCGCGTCGACATACTTCTTGATGCTCGCCAGCTTGGCTTGTGCTGCGTCATCACTGTCTTTCATGCGGGAGATGCGCCCCAGCACTTCGGAAAGGTCCAGAGTCTCAATCGAGATGCCGTGAGCTTCGAGAATCTTCTCGCTGTAACGGACGGTATTGAACGCGGCCGGGCGTGCGCCAATTGCGCCGACACGAAGATTTCGAAATCCGTTGACCACGCGGCAGGTTGCCGCGAACCATTGCAGGTCGTTGGCAAATTCGGCGGAATCCGGGCTTTCGGTGTGCAGCGTCGTAATGGAATAGGGAATTCCATATTGCCGCAGATTGTTGCAGGCGGACATCTTTCCGCAAAAACTATCGCGACGGAACGCGATGCTCATCTTCTTCGGATCGTCGGGAGTGGCTTGGATAAGAACCGGAACTCGAAGGTCGGCGAGCCGCAGCGTGTCGGCAATGGCGCGCTCTTCGCCAAAGTTGGGCAAGGTGACAATGACACCGTTGATCCGCTCGCGATTTTGCCTGAACAACTCAGCGCATCGGCGTGATTCCTCGCGGGATTCAACGGCGCCATATTTACTCTGTTCCGGCGTGAGGGCGACCACATCCATGCCGGATGCTTCGAGCACGCGGAGCATTTCCTCGCGGCCACTTTTGGCGAGGTGATCGGGGAAAAAGCCGCGATTTCCCACGATGAGGCCCATCGTCATTTTTGCTTCTTTCGACATAACCGAAATCCTAGCTGCGATCCATAGCCGCCGCTCTACTGACCTTTTCCAGGGCGGAACAGGAGGCAGTACGTACAACCCACTACGCTCAGCAGAGCACCCCACCAAACGGGAGCGTGCAACTGAGCCTCAACGGTATCGGGCGGATGCGACCACTCAGCGAGTCCGCTCACCACAATCAGGAGCCCATACACCAGAAACAGGACACCCACAAAGAACCAAACCGGAATGATGTGATGTCGTTCGCTCATCAAAGCTCACCAGAAAATAATCTGCAGGATGGCAAATATCACCAGTGCCACCACGCCCCAGAATGCGGGGCGATGGAGCCAACTCGTTTCGGTTTCATGAGGCACGTCGGTCAGCGAGTAAACCAAGCCGCGCAATTCCTCGTCAGGCCGCGGATGAGTCACAAGCGTCACCAGCACCGTCACTACCACGCACGTGACGCACGACCACAGAGCCTGGTACATGGCCTGCGCCAGTCCTTTGGCGTACGGCGATAAGGCAAACACGCTGACCCAGCGATCCGGATCCAGTTTCATAAGCGCGAACATGCCCACGGAAGACGAGACTCCAGCGAGCAGTCCCCAAAAACCGGCAGCCCGGCTGACGCGTTTCCACAACATTCCAAGCAGCACCGTGCCAAACAGGGGGGCAATAAAGAATCCGAACAGCGCCTGCACGTAGTCCATCATGCTCGCGAACCGCATCACGAGGTATGCCGTTCCGATACTGATGATCAAGCCGATGATCGTGCACCAGCGTCCCATCGACACGTAGTGATGATCGGGTGCGTCCTTACGGAGAAACGGACGATATAGATCGTAGGTCCACACGGTGGCAAACGCGCTGACGTTGCCTGCCATCCCCGCCATGAATCCCGCTACCAACGCGGTGATGCCCAGACCCAGCAATCCCGGCCCGCAGTAGCGGGCGAGCATGAGCGGCAGCACGTCATCGTACTTGTACTGTCCGGCAACAGCTTCGCTGCCCGGCACCAGATGCATCGGCAGGACTGCTCGCCCCAGCAGGCCTGGAACAATGACGATCAGCGGCACAGCCATTTTGAAAAAGGATCCGATGATCGGCGCCATCTTTGCTGAGCGCACATTCTTAGCCGAGAGTACGCGCTGCACCACCAAAAAATCCGTGGTCCAGTAGCCCATCGCCTGCACGGCGCCAAGGCCGAAGACGATCCCAGTCCAGTGAATGCCCATGGGATTGGCGGAGAACGAATGCATGGGCGCCCAGAGATGCGTGAAGTCTTGTCCCGGAAAGTTCTGGTGAATGCGCGCCACCATGCCTGACCAGCCGCCAGTTTCGATGAGTCCGAGAATCGGGATCAGCAGAGCGCCAAACCAGATCAGGAAAAACTGCAGGACCTCATTGAAGATGGCTGAAAACAGCCCACCCGCCGCTACGTAGATCCCGACTGTCACCGAAGACGTTATCAAGCTGAAATGCAGGTTCCAGCCAAGCACCACCTGCATCACGACGGCCATGGCGTACATGTTCACCCCTGACATCAGGATGGTCATGAATGCGAAGGTAACAGCGCTCAATGCGCTGGCTTCCGGACCGTACCGAAGCTGCAGATACCCTGGGACCGAGTGGGTTTTGGAAATGTAGTAAAACGGCATCATGACGATGCCGAGGAACACCATCGCCGGGATCGCCCCAATCCAGTACCAGTGCGATGCCATGATGCCGTATTGATAGGCGTTTCCCGCCCAGCCCAGCAGTTCGAGAGATCCCAGGTTAGCGGAGACGAAGGCGAGTCCAGCCACCCAGGCCGTCATCTCGCGACCTGCAAGGAAGAAGTCTTCGCCGGTATTGGCGAAGCGCTTCAAGTAAAAGCCGATGCCCAAAACAAGAACAAAGTAGATCGCGATAATAACCAGATC
>Ga0307478_10003148_pt1 | contig 12414 bp, 9 predicted proteins | sample atmos_gasesECM4C_2_FD_203713 | JGI IMG/M metagenome (GOLD analysis project Ga0307478, IMG submission 203713) | Hardwood forest soil microbial communities from Morgan-Monroe State Forest, Indiana, United States - atmos_gasesECM4C_05 | ecosystem: Environmental > Terrestrial > Soil > Temperate...
GCCCACGGCTACGATATTGTGTTGAAGCTCGACGCCACCATCGGCCTTGCCAAACGCGACGCCGCGGCGGCCACAGCCGAGCCAGGTTCAAAACTCACCACACAGGATCGTCGTTTCTTGGAATCGCTGCGTATTCAGGTCGATCAGGAATCCTTCGACCACGATCCCGACAAGAAGCCCGTAGCCCGTCTGGCCATGACACCGCAAGATGTCCGTTTTCTCAAGTCTTTGCGAATCGCAACGGACGACCTGGAATGAAATCCCGGAACCCCATCGCGGCCGCTCCGGGGATTGCCTTTCTATTCCTGGCTGTTGGATTTTCTTCCCCAATCCACGCGCAAGGTCCCGTTCCAGTTGTGGCTCCCATTGTGGTGGACACCGCTGTGCCGATCATCGTCAGCGCAGTCAAACCCAAACCAAAAGCTGGCGTCGCCAAATTTGAAGGCTTCGTGATGCATGCCAACATCGCGCAAATCACCGTGCGCGCCAAGGGCAACGATCTGGCCGTGCGCACTTTTCCGCTTTCAGAAGCCGCCACCGCGAAAATGCAGCGCATCGTGGACAAGGGCGGCTATCAATACGGCGACAAAGTCACTGTGCTTTACGATGCGACTTCTCTAAAGGCCCTCAAAGTAAAAGGAAAACCTTCCAAGCCGATCTGATACTCTCGAGTTGCTGTGCTTCGCCTTCCCGCTGTCGCTGGACGCTTCTATCCCGATAATCCGCAAGAATTGATGGCCGAGATTCGCGAATTTGCGAAGCCTCTGCCCAACCAAAAACCGAGACCCGTGCGAGCTTGCCTGGTACCGCACGCGGGCTATCGATACTCAGGACACGTCACCGGGGCCGTTTTCTCCCACATCGCGCTGCCCAAGAAAATTGTGATTCTCGGTGTTCGCCACCGTCCGCCCGGGCAGCCTGTCGCCATTGTTTCTCAGGGCGCTTGGAGAACACCGCTCGGCGACGCCGTGATCGACGAAGCATTGGCCGCTGCGCTTAAGAACGAATGTCCTATTCTCCGCGACGATCGTGTTGCGCATACCGCAGAGCATTCCCTCGAAGTGCAGCTTCCGTTCTTGCAGCTGCTCTCACTCGGCTTCACGTTCGTCCCTATTGCCCTGGGAACCGCGCGTTTCGACGATCTGGTCGCCGTAGGCGAGGCCCTCGCTCGCGTCCTGGCCGCCAATCCCGAAGTCCTTTTGCTGACTACTTCCGATTTGAATCACTACGAAGATGACGCAACCACCCGCCGGAAAGACCACAAAGCCATCGATCAGATTCTCGCGATGAATCCTCGCGGCCTCTACGACGTTTGCAGAAATGAAGCAATTTCCATGTGCGGCCTGGGACCTACCGTAGCAATGCTCACCGCACTTCGCGCTCTCCCCGCAACGCGGCCCGAACTTGTCCGTTACGCCACTTCCGCAGACGTTTCCAGTGACACCAGCCACGTGGTCGGCTATGCCGGATTTATTTTTCCTGAGAAGCAGCCTTCGCTCGGCCGCTTAGTGAACTAGTGCGGATGCCCGCCCGACACTGCCGGGTGCGAAGCCCCCGCGGAATGAGACGTAGACCCTGCCGCCGATCCCCGCGATGATCCACCTGCACCCCAACCGCCGCTGCGCGACGATTCGCCCGACGCGCGAGCAGGTGGCGGCGTCATCGCCCGCGATGGCGCAGCAACAACGCGCCCACCTGCTGCGGGCACCCGCACGGCCACCGCCGGCGCCTTTGCTTCCGCTGGGCTCGTCCCCCCCGCCACGGTCGCGTTTGTCGTTGCCGTCTTCTCATCCTTCGTGGACGCGGTCGGCAGCGCCGCCCCGTTCACGAAACGATGTTCGCGCGCGTCATAAACAATCGAAGAGTTGCGATCCAACGTAACCACCCGCGCGGCGCTCCCTCCTCCAACAATCGTCCTCGAAACTCGCGCTGGTGCGGACGACGCCACCACCGCCGTATTCGTCAGCGATTCACGCGGCGCCGTTCTTAGCGCTTTCCAGCTCTGCCCTGTACTCGCCACCGCCTGTTGCGAAACCGCGCCGCCGGCCACCGGAAAAACTCCCTTCGCCAAATTGATCGGCTCTTTTCCTTTGGCATCGAGCGGATGCACCGGTACCAGCCCCAACAATCCCGTATTCGATCGAATGAACACGCCCGTCACCGGCCGGAACGGAACAAATCCGTTAAAGCCGCCGAATCCCAATCCCGGTGACCACAACCACCCAAACCCAGGTTCAAATACCCAGCCGCCATAGTGATACGGCAACCAGCCCCACGGCTGCGAACCTACAAACGCCCAGCCAAATGCCGGGTCCATAAACCAACTGCCACTCGCGAACGGCGACCAGCCCAGTCCCACTCCGTACGGCCGCCAGCAATTCCCATATCCGCCGATCGGATACCACGAGCCATAGGTATACAAATCCGCGATTCCCGAGCTGTAATATCCAGAGTTCATGTACTGCTGCCCGGCGTTCGTGGCAGTAACCACCGCATCCTCGCGCCCCGAAACCCAGCGGTCGAAGTCATCGCTCTCCGGCAGCCGCGCAATCTCCGTAGAATTCTTTTCTCCCGCCCGCATCGACAGGGATTGCCCCTTCACCAGCGCCGTGCTCTTATCCTTGCGCAATACGCTGACTCGCCCCTTGGTCACATCCACCACGCTGCCGTCATCGAAATTGTCCAGCCGGAATCCCGCGCGCCCATCGGCTTCCACCGTAAAGTCGCCGCCCGTCACGCTGAAATAATCTTCGCTGCTCGGGTTCACATAAAACGAGGCCGTCCCCTGCCGCAACACCAGACGCGTAGTCTTCGCACCGTCTTCCAACGATAAATCGTAGAACTCGAGCATCGTGTTTTCCGACAGAAAAGCCATCGCGCCATTTTCGAATTCCACTTCCGCGCGTCCATGATCGGTAGCCAGCACATAGCCCTGGCGTATCGGCAGATTCAGCGTCGCGCCTTCCCACGTTGCTTTATCGCTGGTCAGCGGATGGCGGTGTACATCTCTTGCGAACCGCACGTCGCCCTGCACCAAACTCAGTCGAATAATGCGCGCGTGGCTCGCATCGGCTCGCAACCAGCCGGCAAACGTCAACGCAACGAGCACCACGAATGCGAAACGAAGAACAATGCGGGAATTCATGATGAGCCCCTTTAGGGTGCATGCCCACTCAGTAAGACACCCACGCGACCCTACGGGTTGCAAACGTCGCAGCCGCTTCCATACTCCGCCCTCGTCCAGTCGCCGTCAAGCGACGCGACGCGTGTCCTCCCGCAAAGTTAGCAAAATCCAACCTTCATAATTTCTACGCCGGCAATCAACTTCCACACTCTCCTTGACACCGCCAACCCGAATCGCTACGTTGAATGCGGGGAAGTGTTCGCCAGAATCCTGCGTGGTGGTCCTGAGTCGATCGTCCTGTACCGGGCGTTGGGGGAACGAACGGGAAGCACTCACGTTTGGGGTGTTGTCGCTCTTTCATTAATCTGGTGATGGGGGATAATGATGCGAATAGTACATAGACTTCGCGGCGTGGTGTTTCTGCTGGCCATCATCCTCTTCGGAGGGCGCGCCTATGGGCAAGGCGGTGCCACCGGAGCGATCGCCGGCTCGGTGGTCGACACCAGCGGTGCGTCCATTAGCGGCGCCGAAGTTCAAATCATCAACGCCAGCACCGAATCCATCGTCCGCAAACTCTCCACCAACTCCGATGGCGATTTCGTCGCCACCCTCTTGCCCCCGGGCACCTACCACGTCGTCGTAAACAAGTCCGGCTTCGGCGAAGCCAAGGCCCAAGGCATCGAAGTCCGAGTCACCGAAACCACCCGTGTGACCATCACCCTAAAACCTGGCACCGTGTCCGAAAAAGTCGAAATCTCCGCCCAGGTCACCAGTGTCGAGACCACCAACGCCACCACCGGCGAATCGCTCGGCACCGCCACCATCCGCGAACTCCCCCTCGCCACTCAGAATTATCAGCAATTGTTGACCCTTTCCAGCGGCGCACAGAGCGAATTGAACGCTGCCGCCCAGCTTGGCCGCGGTTCCGTCAAGCTCTTCGTAAATGGCCAGCGAGAGGACAACAATAACTTCTTGATCGAGGGTATCAGCGCCACCGACTACAACGTCGCCCAAGCCACCTATGTCCCCCTCCCCAATCCTGACGTCATCCAGGAATTCAAAGTCCAAACCTCGCTCTACGACGCCAGCCAGGGCCGCAACGGCGGCGGCAATGTCAACGCCATCCTGAAGTCCGGCACCCGCGAATTCCACGGTGACGCCTACGAGTTCTTCCGCAACGACGTACTCAACGCCAATGAGTTCTTCCTCAACCGTGAGGGCCAGCCACGCCCGGTTGTTAAGCAGAATATTTTCGGCGGCAGCTTGGGCGGCCCGGTCGGCGTCGAAAAACTCGGTTTCTTCTTTGTCAATTATCAGGGCACTCGGCAACGCAGCGGTCTCTCTCCCGGCACCTTTATCAGCAGTAGCATTCCCTTTATTCCTGCAGCCGATCGCTCCTCCGTCACCCAGCTCGAAGCCGATTGCGGAGTTCCCAGCATCGACCCCGTGACGTTTGCCCTACTGAACGCCAAGAGTAATCAGTTTGGCGGCGCGGCCGGCGGTTATCTATTCCCCGCGCCCACCAACGCACCCGCCGGAGCGGCTATTTGCAATCCTGCCTCGCCCGTTCCATTCACGGTCAGCAAACCCGGCAAATATACGGACGACCAATTCACTACCAACTGGGATCGTGAGTTTCGGGCCGGACAAGACAAGCTGTCGGCGCGTTTCTTCTTCTCCGATTCCGAATCGCAGCTTCCTTTTGGAGGCGGCGATCTCCAGGAATCACTTGGCAGCACCCTGGTCAGCAGTATCAGCTCGACCGCGCTGAACTTTCCGTTTGATACCCCGGTGCACGCGCGCTTTCTGAATATCACGGAGACCCATCTTTTTTCGCCAACCTTTGTGAATGAGTTTCGCTTCGGGTTTGTTCACATCAACGACCAGCTCAATAACGTGGACCCCATCACCGCAACGGCGGTCGGCATTCAACGTCCGACCAACAACGTGACCAGCTCCGTCTACAAATTTGTGCTGGGGAGTTCCGGCTTTGAATTCGGCCCGGCGCCTTTCGCCAATCAGTCCCAAGACCAGAACAATTACGACCTTGTTGATACGGTTAGCTGGGTCAAGGGCAAGCATGTCTTCCGCTTCGGAGGCGAATACACCCGGGTCAACTTGGACAAACTATTTCCGCAGGTGTTCAACGGAGAGTTGTTCTTCACCAACACTCTCACCGGCCCGCTTGGCGGCACGACCACAGACTTTCAGAATTTCCTGCTTGGCGCTCCTCAAGCCAGCTTTGGCGGCGGCGGCGTTTTTAATCATCAATACCGCACCAACAACTACGGCGTATTTGCCCAGGACGACTGGAAAATTCGCCCGGACTTGACCCTCAATCTCGGATTCCGCGCGGACATTTTTGGCGCATTCCATGACAATCTCTGCCACATCGGCAACATCGATCCCGCCTTGGCTAACGCCGGGCAATTTCCGTTCCTCTATCCCTCCTGCGTCAACAATCTCAACCTTGCTGGTCTGACCGGAAACGCCAACAGCACCACCTTGAACAATAATTACTCGACCGGTCTCGGCCCTCGTATCGGCCTGGCCTATGATCTCTTTGGCCGCCACACCACCACCCTTCGCGCCGGCTACGGCATTTACTACGTGCGTGAAGACGTCGGGGACGTCGACCAACTCTCTTTCCAGACCCCCTTCCTCCCAGTCGCCTTCGGCGGTGGCGCTGCTGGATGCCTGGGAAGCTTCTTTTCAGTGACTCCGTTGGCCGGATGCCCGAATCCCAATCCCAATGGCTTACCGCAAGCCGGCACCTTGGACCCCACCTTCGTTCCTTGCCTGTCTATTTTTCAGGGTTTCCCAGGTGGCGATACCACCCAAGCCGCGATTTACGGGCCAGCCTCCGGGAATAATTGTCCGGGTCCGCTCCTCTCCACTAACATCTTTGCCTTGCAGGTGCCCCGAAAGTTTGTTGTTCCCAACACCCAACAATGGAACTTGACCGTGCAACGTGCTCTCGGCAAGCAGTGGGTGTTGGAGGTCGGTTACATTGGCACTCATGCGGTGCAGCTGCGAGAGACGCGAGATTCCTTGGATTCGCGGGATGCCACTCCCGCCAACCCAGTCACCATCAATAGCTCTTTTTGCAATCCAAGTCCTTGCTCGATTACTGTCAATACTCTCGCCAACGCGGTAGCCCGTTCCCGAGCCCAAGGAATCAACGGCTACGCCGGCTTTCAGATATTCGCGGACGACGCCTATTCCCACTACAACTCCCTGCAAACGACCTTGTCGCGTCGCTGGGGGCAGGGTTATTTTCAGGCCGCCTATACTTTTTCCAAGTCCACAGACGCCACCTCTACTGGCAACACCGCCTTCAACACCGCCTTCAACGATGAGTCCTCACTGGCCAATTCGCGCGGCCTTTCTGACTTCGACAGGACCCACCGCTTTGTAGTCAGTTACCGCTATGATTTGCCCATTTTCAAAGGCACCAGCGGCCTTAAAGCTGCTCTCCTGCGAGATTGGGCCGTCAGCGGCATCACCATCTTCCAATCGGGCTCTCCATTCTCGGTATTTGACTCCGCTGGTGGCTCGGCCTTCATCGGGCCGGGCACCACCAGCACCCTGAGCGCGAGTCTCGCTTCCGGTTCCACCATTGCCAGCGGACTCACCAGCGGCGGCATTCACCAGCGCATCGACGGTTATCTCAACGCCGCAGCCTTTACCACCGCCCCGTTGCTTTATCCTTTCGATCCTGCCAACCCTGCAACAACCTGTGATCCCGTCAATAACCCGAATTTCTGCGGCACCGGTTTTGGTAATCTCGGCCGTAATATCTACCGCGGCCCATTCCAGCAAAATTGGGACTTCTCGCTGATCAAGAATTTCAAGATCACCGAGCGCCACAGCCTGCGCTTCACCACTGATTTCTTTAACATTTGGAATCACGCGAACTTCGCCAATCCTCCGGTAACCGACGTGGAAAATCCCGGTGCCTTCGGCAAAATCGTCTCCACCGTAGGCACACCGCGCCTGATCCAGTTCTCCCTGCGCTACGCTTTCTAGTGTGTGTAGGGCGCAGCATGCTGCGCCCCAGCCCGGCACAAACGCATCCGGACAGCCCCCTTTGACGGTCCCTCAATTTTACGTGGACGTGAACTCGCCCTATGCGCGTGCAGCGGGATGAATCTCCCATCGACGAGTCTTAAACGTCATTTGTTCCAACAAGAAGACGAAGCTCTGTTACTGGTCTTCCGCCCGCCTTCTCGCGCATGGCCCTGAACTCACTTAAACACTCCCAATTTCGCCCACCTGGACTTCAACCGTCCCTCTGACCAGTTGTCCCGGCGTACCCCTGTCTGCTATCTTCGACCTCGACGTTCGCCACAATGCCTCACCCATCGGCCTTTCTAACTCTCCACGCCACCATTCCACCTCGTCGCCCGCCCGCTACCCTTCGCATTTGCTCGCCCTTTGTTTCCAAGAGCTTACAAATCCCTCCTCGCACAACTCCTTTCTATTCACATCCATACAAAACCCTAGGGGTGTCAACCCCACGCTTCGCCTCCAAGTCTTTCCGAGCTCTGTATAGCCCTGTCTCTCTCGCAAAGCTATTCTTTTCATGCCCTTGCAGACTCTCTGTCGTCACGAAAAAAGTTAACCCCTTTGTCATCAAGCAAATCCGAACTCTTCCACAAAAACACCCGGGTGGGGGGTGCCTCGACATGAGGGTGGCCTTGAAGAAATGATAGGATTCGGGACTCCACTATGGGACGCATCGCATCGCGCATAGCAGAGCTAAACGGCGAAGGCGCGCTTTCCGTCTTCGCCCGCGCCAAAGAACTTGAAAAGCAAGGCCGCTCCATCATCCATCTCGAGTTGGGCGAGCCCGATTTCCATCCCGCCGCACCCGTGGTCGACGCCTTGCGCGCCGCCGTAGTTGCGGGACGCGACCGCTACGTTTCTCCCCGTGGCCTTCCCGCCCTGCGCGAAGCCGTCGCCGAATACTTGCTGCGCACTCGCAACGTGCACGCCGCGCCCGAGCAAGTATTGATCGCGCCCGGCTGCAAGATGGCTCTCTCCCTCGCCATGTTGGCCCTCATCGAGCCCGGAGACGAGGTCCTCTACCCCGATCCCGGCTTTCCCATCTATCCCTCGTTCGTGCGGGGCCTTGGCGCCAGCGCCGTTCCTTTTTTTCTTGAAGAGAAAAACCAATTTCAGCCCGACCTGCGCGAGATCGCTGCAAAAATCTCGCCGCGCACGAAAGTCTTGATTTTCAATTCGCCGAATAATCCCACCGGAACCGTTTTCAGCGATGCCACTCTCGCTCAAATTGCCAACCTGGCGGTTAAGCACGACCTCTGGGTCCTTACTGACGAAATCTACGCGCGCATCCTTTTTGGCGGCCAATACAAGTCCATTTCGTCCCTGCCCGGCATGGCTGAACGCACTGTCATCATCGACGGCTTCTCCAAAAGTTTTGCCATGACCGGCTGGCGCCTGGGCTACGCCGTTGCGCCGCCGCCTGTGATTGACGCCATGGATCTGCTGGTGCTCAACACCTTCACCTGCGCCGCCGAATTTACTCAGGTGGCCGCCATCGAGGCCCTGCGCGATTCCACCGGCGCTGTCGACGCGATGGTCACCGAATACCGCAAGCGTCGCGATCTCTTCGTTGCCGGACTTAATCGCATCCCAGGTTTTCGCTGTCAGCCCCCCGAAGGCGCCTTCTATGCATGGGTCAACGTCGACGAGACCGGCGTCGCCGCGCACGATCTCGCGTCGACCCTGCTCGAAGAAGCTGGAGTAGCCGCGATTGCCGGCGCCGCCTTCGGCTCCGCCGGAAAAAGCTATCTGCGCTTCTCGCTAGTAGGCGCCCGCAATTTATTGGAAGAAGCCTTGGAGCGAATCGAACGTGTTTCGTCCCGCTGGCGAGGTGTCGTAGGGACGCGCAGTGCGTCCCAGTAGCACAGCCACTCATGGCTGTGAGGCGCAAGCCAGGCCTCGGTCCAGCCAAGCAAGCAAGATTTCTCGGAGAGCATCGTAGATGAAAAAAGCACTGCGAATCGGATCCGCAACACTGGCAGCCTTGCTCTCCATCTCGTCCATCTACCCCCAAGCGAAACCTCTCGCTCCCCCGCAAGACGTCCAGAAAATCTACGACCGCCTGCTCCCGCAAATCGAACGCATCCCCATTTACGACAATCACTCCCACGCCACCTTCCCGGACGATTCCGACATGGACGCACAAGCCGCGCCTCCCGACGAAACCTCGGTCCTGCGCTTGCGCGACACCAATCCCGAATTCGTTGCCGCCGCCAAATCGCTCTTCGCCTACCCTTACGACGATTTCCAGCCCGAACATGCCAAATGGCTAATCGAAAAGAAGAAAGCCGCCGAAAAATCCGGCACCACCGAGTACTGGGACAGCATTCTCGACAAACTCAATATCGAAACCTGTCTGGCTAACCGCGTCGCTCTCGCTCCCTATCTCGATCCCAAGCGCTTCCACTGGGTTTTCTTCGTTGATTCTTTTCTTTTCCCCCTCGATAATCGCGATCAGACCGGCAAAAACCCCGATATGGGCGTGTACATCCCGCTGCAAGAAAAAGTTCTGCATCGTTACATGCAGCAGGAAAATGTCAGCGCCTTGCCCGCCGACCTCGCCGGCTACGAATCTTTCGTGCGCCAGACTCTCACCGACAACCAGAAAAAAAGCGGCGTGGCCATTAAGTTTGAAGCCGCTTATTTCCGCAGCCTATATTTCAGCGACCCGCCGCGCGAAAAGGCCGCAGCCATCTATGCCAAATATCACGCGGGCGGCGTTCCCTCCAACGACGACTACCGTATCTTCCAGGATTATATTTTCCGCGTGCTGATCGACCAAGCCGGGAAACTCAACTTGCCTGTGCATTTTCACAGCGCCGTCGGCATCGGCGATTACTTCAGCTTGCGTAATGGGAACCCGCTAAACCTTGAAAATGTTTTGCGCGATCCGCGCTACGCTAAAACCAAATTCGTGCTGATTCACGGCGGCTATCCCTACACCCTGGAAATGATTTGGCTCACTGCCGCGAAGAACGTCTATACCGATTCATCGTTGATGGGGTATTACGTCTATCCGTCCGAGCTGAAAAATATCTTGAAGCAGTGGATTTCGCTTTTTCCTGAGCGCATGATGTTCGGCTCCGACGCTTTCCCGTTCAACGACGCGGTGGGCGCTGAGGAAACCTTCTGGCTCGCCGCCCGTTCCGCGCGCACCGCTGTCGCCGCGGCCCTCGCGGAGTTGGTCGCCGAAGGCGCCTTCACCGAAGAAAAAGCACTCGAGCTCGCGCGCATGTATCTCCACGACAATGCCGCGCGCCTCTATGGAGAAATGAAATGAGCGCAGCAGCAAAAATGAAATACATTCCCTGGAAAACGGTGGAGCGCGAAAAGCTCAATCCACTAATCGACCGCGAGATGCTGGTCGGCGACAAGGTTATGCTCGCCCGCGTGCACATGAAGAAGGGCGCGCACGTACCGCTACACCACCATCACAACGAGCAAGTCACCTACATCCTGGAAGGCGCCCTGAAGTTTGCCATCGACGGCAAAGAAATCGTGGTCCGCGCCGGAGAAGTCCTCTGTATCCCGTCCAACATGCCCCACGAAGCCTGGGCCATCGAAGACACCATCGATCTGGATGTCTTCGATCCCCCGCGCGAGGACTGGCTCAACAAAACCGACGACTACCTGCGCCACGGCCGCTAGCTTGGGGGTCGGAGCTTTAGCTCCGACATACGGCCTCGTCAGGTGATTGCACTTCAGTGCCTGAGGAAAAATCTTGCGCAGAGGAGTTTGTTATGACCGAAGTCGTTCTGAAACGATTTGAATCTCCCGACGAAGTCCGCACCTTCGAGAAAGGAAAATTTGAAATCGTCCACCTGGGTGGCATGACCATCGGCCGCGCCACGTACGAACCGGGCTGGCGCTGGTCCCAACACGTCGGCAAAACCCTGGGACAAAAAGAATGCCAGGTCGAGCATGTGGGCATGGTCGTTTCCGGCTGCGCCACCGCCGCGATGAGCAACGGCGAGGTGATTGAAATGCGCGCAGGGCAGGTTTTCTACATTCCGCCCGGCCACGATTCCTGGGTCGTAGGCAACGAGCCCTACGTTTCCTTGCATTTTCTCGGCGCCTCCGAATACGCCAGCCGCAAATGAATTGAGCCTTTGAAGATGCTTCCGGACGTCGGCGGAAAAACTGGATCAGCAGCGGGATTACAATTGAATCGGCGCGAGAGGAACTTGTTGCGAGGCAACCAGAAGCTCTCCGCCAAACGCGCATTCCGCCGGACGGCGCCTGAGCGCCTCTTCCGCGGAAATCAGCGCCAGATCCGGATTGTTGTTCTCCAGCGAAAGGTGCGCAAGCACCAAGAACCGCGCCCGCGCGTCAAAACCGTCTGGATCGGCCAGAAATTCGCTCACCGCATGGTTCGACAAATGCCCTGTGCGGCTCAGCACCCGCTGCTTCACCACCCACGGATACGGCCCCACCTTCAACATGTCCAAGTCATGATTCGACTCCAGCACCAGGCAATCCGCATCGCGCAAATGCACTTTCACCAGCGCCGGCATGTACCCCAGATCGGTGACCAGCGCCAGCTTCACGCCATCTGAGCGAAACGTGAACCCGATAGGGTCGGCAGCATCATGCGGAATCGCAAAGGCGTGGACTTCGATATCGCCGACGCAAAAACGCTGTCCGGCCTGGATTTTTTCCACTCCGCGCAGCCGCTTGCCCAGAGTCTCGGGCAGCGTGCGCTCCAGCGCTTCCATGGTTGGCTCGGTCACATACAGCGGCGCCCTCCACAAGCCCAGCATCTGCGGCAACCCGCTGCAGTGATCGTTGTGTTCGTGGGTAATCAGGATGCCGTCGAGGTGGTCAACACTTTGCTCGACAGCGGCCAGCCGCGCCAGGGTTTCGCGCTTGCCCAGTCCGGCGTCAATAAGGAGGCGGGTGCTCTCGGTCTCGAGTAAAGTGATGTTCCCCGAGCTGCCCGACGCCAGGATGGACACCTTTAAACCGATCGCGTTCCCCCAGTGCAGCGACGAAACAAATTTTCAGAATCATCGCAGACCCCCGGCGTCGCGTCAACGCCGAAAACACTTACGAGTTCTGACGCAATGAGAAAAATAACCACGGCAACGAATAGCGGAGCGCGGTAACGAAAAGATGGGCGTAGCGGCAAGAAAATGGGCGCGGTGACAATTACCACCGCCCACCGCAAGTTCTTACGACCGCAGAGTCGTCTACTCGGACGCTGATGACCAGCGCATGCCGAA
>Ga0307478_10003149_pt1 | contig 12413 bp, 9 predicted proteins | sample atmos_gasesECM4C_2_FD_203713 | JGI IMG/M metagenome (GOLD analysis project Ga0307478, IMG submission 203713) | Hardwood forest soil microbial communities from Morgan-Monroe State Forest, Indiana, United States - atmos_gasesECM4C_05 | ecosystem: Environmental > Terrestrial > Soil > Temperate...
AGGGGCAATCACTGACCACCGAGAAGGGCAAAACCGAGATGCTTCTCACGCCGGGCGTGTTTCTGCGTCTTGGCGACCACAGTTCGGCCCGAATGGTTTCCGCGAGCCTGACAGATACGCAGGTTGCGCTCAACCAGGGCGAGGCTATGGTGGAAGTAGACGAGATCCATCCGCAAAACGACATTCGCGTGGCAGAGAACGGCGCGACCACACGTCTTTTAAAGACCGGTCTGTACGACTTCGACGCCGCCCATAATCTGGTTCGCGTCATCGGCGGCAAGGCAGTGGTGCGCACGAATGACCACGACGTCACCGTGAAGAGCGGGCACGAACTTGCCCTCAGCGACTCAGGCAAGCCGAAAGCCGGGAAGTTCGACAAAAAGAGCTTCGAGATGACCGACCTCTATCGCTGGAGCAGCCTGCGCTCGGACTACCTCGCCAACGCGAACGTCGATGCGGCTCGGCTCTACTATGTGAATGGCTGGTATGGCCCGGGCTGGTTCGGCCCCGGATGGTATTGGGATCCGTGGTTCGCCTCCTATACGTTCATTCCGGGCGACGGCATCTTCTACAACCCGTTCGGCTGGGGATTCTATTCACCGCTATGGGCGTATCGCGCGCCGTTCTTCTACCGCGGACGCTTCGGGACGCCTCCGGTTCGCGTCGCGCATGATCCTGCGCCGTTCCGCAACCGTGGCTTCCATTCGAACCCGCCAGTGGCGCACGCTGGCGGATTCGCGGGCGGTCACTCCGCGAGCGGATTCCATGGGAGCGGGATGGGAAGCGGATTCCACGGTGGAGGCGGATTTGGCGGCGGCTTCGGTGGCCATCGGTAAGGCAGTCGCTAGTCGCTAGCCTTCAGTCGCTAGCAACCAGTCGCTAGTCTTCAGTCACTGGCAACAAAGAGCAAGGACGAAGGGCAAAAGTAAGCGGGAATCAGAACAAGGACTGAGAAGGTTAACGACAGGCCACCGGTTCTCTGATCGTTGACCTTTTCCTTTGGTCGTTGACCTTTTCCTTTGATCGTTGGCCTTTTCCTCCGATCGTTGGCTTTCTCCTGTGCCGCTGATTCCGAACTTAACCGATTCGTATCAGGGCACGCCTTCACAGCTTGCGGAAAAACGACTGTAGCGCCGGCGTCCCGCCGGCTGTCGCGAGGGCATCTTGCCCTCGCCATGCAGGTTCGTATCAGGGCACGCTTTCAGGCGTGCCGTAGAAACTCACTTCTGTTGCGCCTTCAGGCGCTGACGCGAAACCGCCTCCGCAAGGCCGCCACGAACTCGCGATCCGCGCGTTCTGACACCATCTCCACCGGCGAATATCCCCGCGCCCAGGCCAGATACAATGTCACTGCCAGGAGCGCGAGCGTGATCAGGAAATTCGGCCATGCATTCAGGTACCACTGCCCGCGCCAGGACAGCGAAAGCGCCGACGAGAACGGCGCCAGGTAGGGGATCGGCCACTGATCGCCATCCGGCCCGCGTGATCCCAGCAAATCCTCCAACAGGTGCAGATGAAAGCCGGCGAACGACAGCAATGCCGTTTTCCATTTTTCTTCCGACAAAGCGAATGCCAGCAATGCGACCACAACTGCGAATGCAAGATTGTGCAAGGAATGGTGGTATAGAGAGAACCAGAGTAGAGGATGGGAGGAATTGCGAGTCAACGCTTCGACCACGATTCCGAGTCCGTCCACATCCGGCACGACCGCGGAAAGCGTGACCAGCGTTCGATCCCGGCGCGTGAGCGAGATCGAATTTGCCAGCACCCAGCCCGATAAGAAGTGAGTGACGGGGCTCATCAGCGCAGACGGTGTTCGTTGGTCTCAGCCCTTAGCTCTTGGCTCTTAGCTCTTAGCCCATATCTCAACGATGCGTCGTACGCAGGTGATTCTGAAGCCGGCATTGCGCCCTGTTGCAGACACGCTGCCAGGAATGCTCGAGCTAAAAGCTAGCGGCTAAGAGCTAACAGCCGGCCTTCAGTACTCCGCCAACTCCTTCATCCCGCGGAACAGGTCATTCGGTTGCGGCAGGATGGCGTCTTCCAGAATCGGCTGATAGGCAACGTAGGTGTCCATCGCTGCGACCCGCTTCACGGGAGCGTCGAGTTGCGGAAAGAGCTTGTCGGCGATGCGGGCGGCGATTTCCGCTCCGTAACCCCAGCTGAGCGAGTCTTCATAAGCCACGAGTGCGCGATTTGTCTTCGTCACCGACGCCGCGATCGTCTCCCAGTCAAACGGATTCAGCGAGCGCAGATCGATCAGCTCGACCTTTACGCCATGCTCACGCTCCAGCCGCTGCGCCGCCTGCAATGCGCGCGGAACGACAGCACCGTAGGTAATGACCGTCAGATCGGTTCCCGGCTGCACGATGCGCGCTTTGCCGAACGGGACCATGTACTCGGGCCCGGGATAATGCGAGCGCCCGTAGGTTTCGCGGTAGAGCCGCTTGTGCTCGAGAAAGAGCACAGGATCGTCGCAGCGGATCGCGGTGCGCAGCAAGCCTGCGGCGTCGAGCGCATTCGACGGGAAGATTACGCGCAATCCCGGAATATGCGTGAAAATGCTCTCGCCGCATTGCGAATGATACAGCGCGCCGCCCGTAAGATAGCCGCCGATGGCCACACGAATGACCAGCGGCGACGAAAATGCGTTGTTCGAACGCCAGCGGATTACCGGCAACTCGTCACGTAACTGCAGCATCGCGGGCCAGATGTAGTCGAAGAACTGAATCTCGACCACTGGCTTCAGCCCGCGCGTGGCCATGCCCGTGGCCCGGCCTACGATGTTGGCTTCGGCAATCGGCGCATTGAACACACGATCGGAACCGAATGCCATCTGCAACCCGGCCGTCAGCTTGAAGACGCCGCCCTTCCCCTTCACCAGCTTTTTCTTGAGATAGTCCTCGCGGCTGGCGTCGGCCACGTCCTCGCCGAAAATCACGAGGCGCTCGTCGCGCTTCATCTCGTCGCGCAAGGTCGTATTGATCAGCTCGGCCATGGTCTTGGGCAGAGCCGGGGCGGGCTTCTTCCCGTCCGCCCCCGGAGCAGCTTCCACGATTTGCGGAAACGCTGGCGGCGTATCGAACTGCGCCGAGGTTGGATCGAGATCGGGCGAGTACACGAACTGCGTGATGGTTTCCGGTGTGGGGAATTTGGCCTCGAGCGCGCGATCCACGGCCACCTGCATGTCTTCTTCGACCTGCTTTTCCAGCTTGTTGATGGCGTTCTCGTCGAGAATGCCTTCGCGGATCAGGAACATCTGCATGCGCGTGATGGGATCGCGCGCCGCATCCCGCTGGCGTTCCACGTCGGGCCGATAGAGCCGCTCGTCGTCGGACAGCGAGTGCGAATAGGGCCGGATGACGTGCGCATGCACGAACCCAGGTCCCTTGCCCGCGCGGCAGTAGGCGACGGCCCGTTTCATCGCGGCGTAGCTGACCACGGGATCGGTGCCATCCACTTCTTCAAAATGAAAATTGGGGAAGCCTGAGACCAGGCGGGAAATGTTTCCCCCCGCGGTCTGCACTTCGATCGGCACCGAGATCGCGTACTCGTTGTCTTCGATCACGAACACGATGGGCAGTTTGCGGTTAGCGGCCGTGTTCAGCGCTTCCCAGAATTCGCCTTCACTGGTGGTCCCATCGCCGAGCGAGACGTAGGTGACCTCATCGCTGCGGAAGCTGACGTCTTTGAACTGGCGATAATCGCCGCTGGCCTTCTTCGTGGAGTTGGGATGGTTGCGCAGGTAGATGCCGGCCTCGGCGCATCCCACGGCCTGCAGAATCTGCGTCCCGGTGGGCGAGGACTGGGTGACAATGTTCAGGCGCTTGTAAGCCCAGTGCGACGGCATCTGCCGCCCACCGGAACTGGGATCATCGGCCGCACCCACGGCCTGCAGCAGCATTTCGTAAGGCGTCGCTCCCAGGGCAAGCACCAGCGCGCGGTCCCGGTAGTAGGGATAAAACCAGTCGTAGCCCGGTTTCAGGCAGAGTGCCGCGGCCACTCCGATGGCTTCATGCCCTGCCCCGGAAATCTGGAAAAAGATTTTCTGCTGGCGTTTGAGCAGGATCTCGCGGTCGTCCACCCGGCGCGAGGTGTACATAATGCGATAGGCATCAATGAGTTGCTGCCGGGTGAGCCCTTCGTAGGTCTTGGCCTTCTTTTCTTCCGTAGGAGCAGTCAGCTTGGGGTCCGTTTTCGTCGTCGCCATTCAGTAACCCTATGGGCTGGGGGGATATGCCTCGTGCATTGTAACTGCTGAGGCGTATGAGTGGAATACCAAGGTTTCCGGTTGCGAGTGACCGGTATGTTGGGTTGGTGAGCTATCAGCTAACAGCTCTCAGCCGTCAGATCTCAGCCGTCAGAAGACATCTCAAAAACAGGGTGTTCCCCATGCTCCCCCGACTGAACTGCCTGAATTTGCGAGAATCGCTCAAGGGCCGTCCTGGTTTTGTGAGACAGCTTCTGACGCAGGGGCTCGACTCCGAAAATAGCCCGCCACTTCAGTGGCGGGTGAGCGATGGCAGCCGATCCCGTGCCGTCGGCACGGTTGAAAGGTCGGCAGATGGTTTCAGCCGTCCCTGCCGGGACGGGTCATACCTCACCCGCCAACCCGGCGCTGGAAGCGCCGGGCTACTTTCAACCATCGCTCCGCGACTTGGCGAAACCTCTTTCGCGAGAATCGCTCAAGGCCATGTTTGTTAACTAGGTTTTATGAGACAGCTTCTCTTAGTTCTCAGCTGTCAGTTCTTCGTCGATACTGGGCTGGCAGTAGCGTGCTCTCTGAATTCCCGGCGGGAGATTAAACTATCGGGCAACGCAACGGAGGAACGCTTGGTTTCTCGCGGATAGACCAGGAACGCGACCTTCTCAATTCCCGCTGCGCTAATTGCGCCCAACACCTCACGAACCTGGCTGTATTTCGCTCGCCTGTCGGCGTTGATGTAAACCTTTTTCTCGGCACCCCGGTTCACTGCATTGCCAATCTTGCTGGTGAGTTCGTCGACGCTCACCCTTTCGTACCCAAGCCACACGGTTCCGTTACGCTGAACCGCAACAATGATCGCATCTTCACGGTTCGCCCCGCGCATCGGTACCGGGTGGTCCACTTTTGGATTGTCAGTTGTGTTGGACGGTAAGTCGTGCCAGTAACTGCTGACCGCGATGATGAACGTAAACAGCAAAACAAGTTGAATGCTCAGGAACGCCGTCATGTCGATGTGGCAGATCGGCTTGAGAGAGGCGCGGCGGTTTTTCCCGGCGGCGGACATAGCAAAATCTATCCCGTTGAGTATGGGGCAAAATCGCTGTAAGTCGTCATTACCGAGGTTTTGTAAGTAACATCCAACGGGATTGGCGGGAAGACCGAGCAGTCGCCAGGAGAAAAATTTGCTTTGCGAAGTCCCCTAGTTCCGCAGTCTTTAACGAGCTTTAGGGCTTGAGATGGCGGCCGATGAGCTTCACTTGCTCGTCGAGCCAAGGAGTGTCCTTGTGGCCGGTGGCAGGGTCCACGACTCCGTGCATTGATGGAGCGCTCGCGCCATTCTCTTTCGAGGGAGACGCGCTTGTCGGAGGCGTTCCCGCATTCCACAATGCTCCGGTGAGATACGGCATTCGCGGATCCCCGTGTTCGAAGGCGATGAGCACTTCATCTCCGACGCTCGGCCGGAACATTGTGCCCTCAGTGCTCGATGCCGGCGTGGATGCGGCCGACGGCGCAACGCAAGCGGCAGGTTTGATTTCCGCCGGAGCAGCAGAGACGTCGGATTCCATAGTGGGAGCCAAGGAAGGGCCGATCCGGACCGGATCCATAGACATTCTCCTCCATCTACACTTATCGGACGCAGCACGGAACAGTTGCGTCGAACCGTGCCCCTGCAGTCCGGTATTCTGATTACTTCGTATGATCCGTCACAACCGCAAGTTCGATCCGGGGTCGATTCGTCTCCTGATCTTCGATCTCGATGGCACGCTCATCGATTCACGGCTGGACTTGATCCACACCGTGAACGCGACGCTGCGCCATCTCTGGCGCCCGCAACTACCGGGCGATGTCATCGCGAGCTATGTCGGCGACGGCGCGCCGATGCTCGTGCGCCGCGCGCTGGGCGATCCGGAGGACGAAGAACTGGTCCGCCGGGCTCTCGATTTTTTTCTGGCTTATTACCGCGAGCACAAACTCGATCACACGCACGTGTATGCCGGCGTTCTCGAGGCGCTTGCCTCGATCTGCCAGTCGCCGAACGGGCATCCGCGCAAACTGGCCGTTCTCTCGAACAAACCGGTGAATCCATCGCGTGCCATCGTCGAGGCCGTGGGCCTCGGCCCATACTTCGCACAGGTCTATGGCGGCAACAGCTTTCCGACCAAGAAGCCGGATCCATTGGGCGCCAAGACGATTCTTCAGGAGAATGCGTGCCACCCCCGAGAGGCGGTGATCGTTGGCGATTCGTCGAACGACATCCTGACCGGACGCAACGCCGGTTTGTGGACGGTTGGCGTGACCTACGGCTTCGCGCCCCAATCGCTCGAGCTCACACCACCCGACGCGCTGGTCGATTCACCGAAAGAGTTGGCGGAATTGTTTCTCTGAATGGCGGTGTTGCTCCTCGATTGAGATCGGGGGCGAGGGCCTAAATCCAGGTTCCAGAGCACACCCTCAGGCTCCGGGTCGGGGACGCTCGCCAAAAGCATGCATAGCTAGCAGCTACAGCTTTCGCATTAGCGGCCCCAGGACGAGTCGGAGGGCGGGAGATGACCTTCCGGACAGGGTCGCCCTCCGATCGCACGCCCTAGGCCTTCTAATCACCAATGACGGGCATTATACGCGACGCCGAAACCCTCTTTTCAACCTTCGCGCACAATTTTTTGATAGTACTTTTATATTATCTATAAGCTATGTTATTGCAACCAGAATGGATCGCTGGTCTCGCTCGCAAATCCCGGCCGGGCGGCATCTTCCCGATTACCGGGGTAGGCCCTGGCTTGCGCTACACTCGAGCCAGCCCACGATGAACCACGATCATCCCGGTTTCACCGCGAAGGAATTGCGCAAGCTGCGCAGCTTGAAGGATCCCCACGGTATTCAGAGGTACCTCGACGCGATGCCCTATCACCTGGCCGACACCGCATGGTCGCCGCGGCGGGTGTTGGCGGAAAACACTTCTCATTGTCTCGAAGGCGCAATCTTCGGCGCCGCCGCGTTACGCGCGAATGGGTTTCCTGCGCTGATCGTCGACCTGGAAGCGGAGCACGACACCGATCATGTCCTGGCGGTTTATCGGGTTGACGGGCACTGGGGAGCAGTGGCGAAATCGAACTACACCGGCTGCCGTTATCGCGAACCGGTCTATCGCACACTGCGCGAGCTTGCGCTCAGCTATTTCAATATTTATTTCAACTTGCGTCGCGAGCGGACGCTGCGCCGCTTTTCCCGCCCGGTGAATTTGGCGCGCTTCGACCCCCTGGACTGGATGACTACCGACAAGCCGATATGGTTCATCGTTTACTACCTGCTGGAAATTCCGCACTACAGCCTGTTCAGCAGGCGGATCGCCCGCCGGCTGCATCGCGTGGACGAGCGCGTGTACCAGTCGGAGATTCTTGGAAAGGCGTACAAGCAGAAGCGTTGATCAAAACTGGCTGCTCAGGCGGCGGCCCATTCATGCTTCTTAGGATCCGAGCAGCTTCCATCGCCCAGCAACAGCAAAAGCAAGGCCAACACAACCTCCGGATTCTGCGGCGGCGCCGGCGGAGATACCAGGCGCAGGTGCCGGCAAAGGTCATTTCCCTTGGATGGTCCGGAGTGGACCAGGATGGGTAGATGCGGTTTCGACTCCGATAAACAATTCCATATCTCGGGCCGGGCCAGCGAAGAAGCCTGGTCCAGCACCATCACGTCGATGTCGAGGGCAGCGGCGAGGCACACTGCTTCACTTGCTCCTCGCGCCGTCCAGACGTCGAATCCCGCTTTGCCCAGAAGGTCAGTCAGATCGTGCAGGCGCCGCGGCGAACTGTCGACGCAGAGTATTCGGTGAGCGGGGCGCGTCATTAGGGGACACTCCTTCCGTGCGGGGAGGACCTGCTGGAAGGCTCAGCTTAGATCAACTTGAGCGATTTGATGTTAAAACCTTGTAAAGAAACGTCAAGATTTGATGATCGAGTGTCAAAGTTGTCAGCTGCTTTTTCTTTTGGTGAAACTTCCGACTTAAGAACGCTATCGAAACAATCATCGGGGCCGCGGGTTTTGTGTGAACCGCCAAACCGTGGCTCGCGTAGATATTGCCCATGAAACGTCTCGCGTTCTGGCTCGCTCTGATCCTTTGTCCGTTAGCCTTCAGTCAGGAAATCCCTGCTCCCGTGACTCCGTCTGGCTCAGGTCAAGATACAAAAGCCAACACCGACTCAATTGTGCCCGCGCATCTCTCGCGAGAGCAGATTCAGGAAATGGTTCGGCAGGTGGCCGAGAAGGACGACGAGAACGACAAGCGGCAGCGCGACTACACCTATGTCGAACGTGTAGAGGAGCACAAGCTCAACGGCAAGGGTGACGTAACTTCGACCGAAACGCGTACCTACGACGTGCTCGAGATCTACAGCGAGCAGGTTCGCCGCCTGACCGCCAAGAACGACAAGCCGCTCTCGGCGAAAGATGCGGCGAAGGAAGAGGAAAAAATTCAGAAAGTCATCGACAAGCGCAAGAACGAATCGGAATCGCAGCGCGAGAAGCGGCTAAAGCAAGAAGAAAAAGACCGCGAAGAGGAGCGGCGCTTCGTGAAGGAAGTTGCCGACGCCTACGACTTCACCTTGGTGGGCGTGGAAACACTCGACGGACGAGAGACCTACGTGATCGACGCTGAGCCACGGCCGGGATTCGAGCCCAAGAGCAGAGAGGCCAAAGTCCTCCCCAAGTTCCGCTTCCGGGTGTGGATCGACCGGATCGAGAACCAATGGGTGAAGCTGGACGCGCAGTGTATCGATACGGTCTCGTTCGGCTGGTTTCTGGCGCGCATTCACAAGGGCTCACGCATCAGCATCGACACGACGCGCATCAATGACGAGGTCTGGCTTCCGCGGCACATCGCAGTGCATGTCGATGTGCGGGTGGCCTTGGTGAAAAACTTCGATGTGGATCAGGACATCACTTACAAGGATTACAAAAAGTTCCGCGCCGCCTCGAAGATTGTGGGAATGGAAGAAGTGAAATAAAACCAGCTCTTAGCTATTAGCTCTTGGCTCTTAGCTAAGCCCTGGTGCCGCCGGCAGTTTGTTGCAGACAAAGCTTCTTGCCGACCCCGACACACAACTCACACAGCGACTCGTGGGCATGTGCCGACATGGCCTCCCGGCTTTGAGGGTAGGTCCTCGCCAACAGTCGCGCGTTATAATAAAAAGATTCTCTATCGCCAAAACTGCGATCTGTACGTGTGGGAAAACTCTTGGTTCGCGTCACAGCCCGCGGCCGGAGGGCTTGGGCTAAGAGCTACAGGCTAACAGCTAAGAGCTGCCTTTCTATGGATTTTCGACTCGTCAGTGACTACAAGCCGCAAGGGGACCAGGGCGCCGCGATCAAATCGCTGGTTCGAGGAGTGATCGATCGCGAGCAGCATCAGGTGCTGCTCGGGGTGACCGGGTCGGGCAAGACCTTCACCATGGCCAAAGTGATCGAGGCGGCCAACCGGCCCACGATCGTCATGGCCCACAACAAAACACTGGCCGCGCAGCTCTACCACGAGTTCAAGAGCTTTTTCCCGCACAACGCGGTCGAGTACTTCGTCTCCTACTACGACTATTACCAGCCGGAAGCGTATGTCCCGGCTGCAGACCTCTACATCGAAAAAGAAGCGACGATTAACGACGAACTCGACAAGCTGCGGCTTTCGGCAACGAAGTCACTGTTTGAGCGGCGCGATGCGCTGATCGTGGCTTCGGTGAGCTGTATCTACGGCCTGGGGTCGCCCGAAGCCTACTACGGCATGTTGCTCTTCCTCGAGAAGGGCCAGAAGATCAAGCGCCAGGACATCACCCGCAAGCTGGTGGAGATTCTCTATGAGCGCACCGACGGCGATTTCCGGCGCGGCACGTTTCGGGTGCGCGGCGACGTGATCGAAATTTTCCCGACCTACGACGACATGGCGTATCGAGTTGAGCTGTGGGGCGATGAGGTTTCGTCGTTGTCGCAGATCGACCCGCTGTTTGGCACGGTCAAGCAACGTTACGTGCGGCTGCCGATTTATCCCAAGACGCACTACGTAATGAAGGAAGAGACCAAGGCGACGGCGGTCGAGTCGATCAAGCAGGAACTTGCCTGGTGGGAAGTCGAACTCGAGAAGCAGGGGCGGCTGGTGGAGTCGCAGCGCGTGCACCAGCGCACCATGTTCGATCTCGAGATGATCAAGTCGATGGGCTACTGCCACGGCATCGAAAATTACTCACGGCACTTCACCGGACGGCTGCCAGGTGAGCCGCCGCCGACGCTCCTCGATTACTTCCCGCGCGACTTCCTGATCTTCATCGACGAGTCGCACCAGACCGTGCCGCAGTTGCGCGGCATGTACGCGGGCGACCGCTCGCGCAAAGAGACGCTGGTCGAGTACGGCTTCCGGCTGCCTTCGGCGCTGGACAACCGTCCACTGACGTTTGAGGAGTTCGAGCATCGCACCAACCAGTTGATTTACGTCTCGGCGACTCCAGGGCCATACGAACTGACGAAATCGGCAGGCGTGGTGGTCGAGCAGATCATCCGGCCAACCGGACTGATCGATCCGCCTGTTGAGGTACGCCCGGTGAAGGGACAGATCGACGATCTGCTGCACGGAATCCGCGAGCGGGTGGCCAAGCATGAGCGCGTGCTGGTGACCACGCTGACCAAGCGCATGGCGGAAGACCTGGCGGAATACTACAGCGAGGTCGGCGTGCGCTGCCGTTACATGCATTCCGAGATCGAAACGCTCGAACGGGTGAAGATTCTGCGCGACCTGCGCAAGGGCGAGTTTGATGTGCTGATCGGCATCAACCTGCTGCGCGAAGGATTGGACTTGCCCGAAGTTTCGCTGGTAGCGATTCTCGATGCCGACAAAGAAGGCTTCCTGCGCTCGGCGGGGTCGCTGATTCAGACGATCGGGCGCTGCGCGCGCAATCTGAACGGGCGGGCGATTCTTTACGCCGACCGCGTGACCGACTCCATGAAGCATGCGATGGATGAGACCAACCGCCGGCGCGCGATTCAGACCGCCTATAACGAAGAACACGGGATCACACCGGAGTCGATCGTACGGCCGGTAGAGATGTCCCTGGCATCGATTGTCGCGGCGGATTATGCAGACCTGACCTCGGTCGAAGAAAGCGGCATTCCCGATTTCAAGTCGCAGGAGGAGCTGGACGCGTTCATCGGCAAGCTGGAAAGCGACATGCGCGAGGCGGCCAAGAAGTTCGAGTTCGAAAAGGCGGCCAAGCTGCGGGATACGATTAAGGAATTGCGGACCAAGGAGTTCTTGTTCGCTTAGATCTTTTTCAGCAGAGAGACACCGAGGCACAGAGAAAAGCAAAAACCCTAAAACGCAGAGGGCGCGGAGAAAGGCCGCGGAGAACGCAGAGCAAGGCGTAGACCACTAAGCGCACTGAGGAATACGAAGGAATTCGAGCACATGCATTTCCTTCGTGAGACTTCGTGCCCTTAGTGGTTGATATCTTTTGCTAGGCCCAGTCCGCCGGCACTTCCACATACGATCGGTCGAGTGCCCCGACCGACGGGCATCCCAGCAAACGCAGCGTACGTTCTGTGTCAGCACGCAGGATGCTGATGGCGCGGCTGACACCGGCTTGGCCGGCGGCGGACAGGGCGTATGCGTAGGCACGACCACAGAGCACGATACGCGCTCCCAGGCATAGAGCCTTCACGATGTCGGAACCGCGCCGGACGCCGCCATCCATCCAGACTTCGCATTGGCCTTTCACGGCAGCGACGACCTCGGGCAAGGCACGGATCGAGGGGCGGACACCGTCAAGCTGGCGGCCTCCGTGGTTCGAAACGCTGACGGCAGCGGCGCCTGCGTCGACGGCACGACGCGCATCTTCGCCGGTCAACACTCCCTTCACGATGATCGGGCCGGTCCAGAGCTCGCGAATCCATTTCAAGTCGTCCCAGGTGACGGCCGACTCGGCCAGCGCAGCCGCCGCGTCGGTCATCTCCATCGGGCCTTTGCCAGGAACCACGACGTTGGCCATTTTGGGCACGCGGCCGTCGCGTAAAAAGCCGAACAGCCACGCCGGTCGCGAGAGCACATCGGGGAGGAACGGAAGCATGGCAAATGGGTTCGAGCCCATGAGTTCCTTCACTCCGTTGCGGAAGTCGCGCTCGCGCATGCCCGCGACCGGCGTATCGATGGTGACCACCAGGCCGGAGCAGCCAACGT
>Ga0307478_10003151_pt1 | contig 12413 bp, 8 predicted proteins | sample atmos_gasesECM4C_2_FD_203713 | JGI IMG/M metagenome (GOLD analysis project Ga0307478, IMG submission 203713) | Hardwood forest soil microbial communities from Morgan-Monroe State Forest, Indiana, United States - atmos_gasesECM4C_05 | ecosystem: Environmental > Terrestrial > Soil > Temperate...
TTGATCGAGCACGCTATCGCAGCGAACCGCAAGAAGACCTGGGATAACGATCCCCGGCTGACCAACAAACCGGCTCCGAAGATTGCGATCCTCACCTGTATGGATCCGCGGCTGAACGAGCTGCTTCAGTGGCTGGACATCAAAGCCGCGGATGCGGATGTGATTCGAAATGTTGGAACCGCTGCAACGGAAGATGTCGTGCGCTCGCTCATGTTTTCGATTCACGTCCTCGGCGTGCGAGAAGTGATGATCGTCGGGCACAGTGGCTGCGGAATGGAGCTGTTCTCAGAAGAGGACTTCGAGAAACACCTGAATACAGAAACCGGCGTGTGGGCTGTAGCTCCCGAAAAGTTCCACTGCTATTCCGACGTCAACGGGCAAACGCGCAAGCAGGTGCTGAAACTCAGGTCTCACCCCTGGATTCCCTCGAGCGTGGTGATCCGTGGATTTGTCTTCGATTTGGCGACGGGCGAACTGAGGGAAGTCACGCCGAATGGCGCAAATAACACGTTGGCCGCATGAGCAGCGGCGACCTGCCATGCGGCGCGCAGGGCAGAGATAACAGCTTGCCAAACTGCGCGCCATCGCCCTGATGCGAAGGACATTCAATCAAGCGAGGAGTAAGTCATGTTCTGCGGAATGCTTGAAGTCAACCCGAAATCCGACCAGCTTGACATCTATTTCGGCATGGCCAGGGTGCTGCGGCCTGAGCTTGAAAAGATCGACGGGTTCGTCGATAACAATCGGTACGCCAGCCTGACGCGCCCGGGCTGGCTGCTCTCATTATCGAGTTGGCGCGACGAGAAGGCTCTGGTGCGCTGGAGTATCGAAGGCCATCACCACAAGGTGATGCAGGCCGCGCGGGATCGGGTTTTCGCCGACTATCGGATGCACATTGGCGAGTTTGTCGCAGACACGCAGGTACCTGCCGGTCAAACGTTGCTCCAGCAACGCCTGGATATAACCGAGGTGGGAACTGGAAAAGCGATCACGTTGCTGGACGCGAAGCGCGAGCCAGACTGGGTGAAGCATGCCGGCCCGGATGCCGTCGTGAAGTCACTCGGGTTCGCCCCTGAGGCCTCCGAAGTCGTCGAGTGGGACGTGTTTGACGCGGTTGCGGCGCCCGGCGACGTCATCGCGCTGGTGAAGTGGGGCGAACTGAAGAGTGCTGAAACCTTCCGGCGGGCCGGGACGTTGCCAGAGGGCGTCCGCTTGCGGAACATCCGTGTTGTCCGCGACTATGGAATGTTCGATCGTCGCGAGGCGCCGCAGTATTTTGCAGAGGTGCACGCTCAACCTTGAGGCCGCGCCAGGGACTTTTTTCCCGTTCCTGCACAATGGGAGGGTCGCCGCGACCGCAAAGCTCGACACTCTATCGATTTGACGTGGAGAGGAATCGATTTCCATGACTGCACGCCCACCGCTGCCTCCTTTCTCGCAAGAAACCGCGATACTGAAGGTTCGCCTCGCCGAAGATGGCTGGAATTCGCGTGACCCTGAGAAAGTTTCGCTCGCCTATACCGTGGATTCACGCTGGCGCAACCGCGCGGAATTCCCGGTGGGGCGCGAGCAAATCGTCGCGTTCCTCAAGCGCAAGTGGACCCGAGAGCTGGATTACCGGCTCATCAAGGAGTTGTGGGCATTTCACGGGAATCGCATTGCGGTACGGTTCGCCTACGAATACCACGATGATTCGGGGAATTGGTTTCGCGCCTACGGAAATGAGAATTGGGAGTTTGACGAGGAGGGATTGATGCAAGCGCGACACGCAAGCATCAATGAGCTGCCCATCAGCGAAGCTGACCGAAAGTTCCATTGGCCTCAGGGCAGACGTCCCGACGGCCATCCCGGATTGAGCGATCTGGGGTTGGAGCACCGAGACCGTGCAATGCGCTGGGATCATTGTGGGTACAGCGCGGCTTTGGACAGAACGTCAGGCAACAGCATTTTTCGCATTTGCTGGTTTGCCTCTTTGCCTGATATCCACCGCCCAGGCCCGGTGCTGTCGGGTCGACTTTCACAGTTGCTTAACAAATGCCGCAATGCTGATGGATGAGCGTCGCGGTCGCGGAAAGAGAGTCGGAATCCTGCCAGAGCTCCTCTCCAGTTTCTAATGCGGAGATTAATGTGTTGGCGAGATCCTGCCCGCAACTGATTTCCGCAATGTCGCACTCAAGCAGCGTGGCACATTCTTCGGCGGAATAGCTCTCGAGCACCGTGAGGACAAAGACAAAACGCTCGAAAGAGCCAAGGGAAGTGATTGCGGAGAACGGCTGATGGGCTGCCGACAGCAACGGCCTGAAGCCATTCGCGTGCGACCAACTGTGGGCTGATTTCGGTTGAGGGCGGATGAGCTGAACAGCGCGCCGGACTACGCAAGTTCTTCCCGGCCCGCGAGCCCAATCCGACGCCACAGCTCCGGGACTGTCGACATAATCGTCCATAGCGCCAGAAAAACACTGATCCGCGAGCGCCTTGTCGGCGGTCAGCAGAAACGAGAGCAGGTAAAGCTTGATTACCTCATCCAGCCACGTTTCGGGAAACGCGGCTGAGATGGTGACGATGGAGCATACAGGATCGATCTCACAGGTAACTTGTGCGAAGGTCGACATAACGACTCCGGACTGCTGGGCTGGATTTCCATCTCAAAGTTGGTCTGGACGTCTTCAACCGTTGTCGGCATACGTCTCTCCTCTGGGTAGGATTGGGCTAACCGGGCTGGGTGAATTGGAGGGGGCACTACATCTGGCCGTGTACTCCCTGAAATCCGTGCGCCAGCTGCTTGAAGAAGTATTTGATTACGCGCTGGTCGTTGTAGCACCAGCCGAGGATGTGGTTGAGAGTGGAGAAGCAGTGCGTCTGGCAGCTCTCCTTCTGATGATCGAGTTGTTTGGTATCGAACTTGTGGGCGCCCACCACGCCCCAGTCGTAATTGGCCATATACATCGGGAAACACGGCGCCAGCGACCCGTCGACACGGATGATCATGGAGTTCTGGCCGGCCCGGCAATTCCAGGGGAAGTGATTGCCCTTCATAAAGCTGACCATCTGCCAGAGCCGAGTATTCGAGTTGACCATCTTGTAGCCGGAGTCCTGCTTCTCCGTCAGCCACTGAATCGTCTCCTCGACCGCGGGCCAGTCGTCCTTCATGATGTAGGTGACATTATTCTCCGCGTGCCGGAAGTGTTCGTCCTGCTCGATCAGCGGAGATTCGTTGATGTGGTAATCGGTCGCGATGCCAAGGTCGCGTGCGATCTCGGTCAGTTCCCGAACATCGTCGAGATTGTTGCGGCAGATATTGATGTTCAGGAAAACGGAATATCCGTAGTCGTACTGTTTCCGGATCAGGTAATCGAATTGCTTCCGAATGGGCGCCAGCGCCTTGGGCAGTCCCGGCTTGATATCGACTGCATCGACAGCGATGTTGAAGGTCGCAAGTCCCGCATCGGCCAGCTTGTCGATGACATCGGTGCGGAGCAACCGCGCGTTGGTGGGCAGATAGGTCCAGAATCCATTTTTCGCTGCATAGTGAGTGATCCGGTGGATCAGATCAGGTCGCAGCAGAGGTTCGCCGCCCATGAAGGCCAGCACTCGACATCCCGTTCCCAGCAGCCAGTCCACTGAACGCTTCGCAGTATCCTCGGTCATTCCTTTGACCTTATTGTCGAAAGCCCAGCAGTAGTGACAGTCGAGGTTGCATTTGAATTCTGTGAACAGATACGCGATGAGCGGATGAAAATCCCCAGGCGTTACGCGCGAGCGGATATAGGGAAAAAGCCAGCCCCGCATCGTTCTATAGATCTGATCCGGAGTCCAGTGCCGTTTCTGCGGCGGCCGCCAGCCATCCCCCTCGGCGACAGGCCCGAGCAACTCCGGGTGCTGCGGGAAAATCGGATCGGGAAATCGCTGCGGTTTGCCCAGCGGCGGGAGCGTGAGGCTCACCGACTCCGGTGGTCGGGTTAACAGTTGATGCAATTCGACATCGAGCCGAAACGCGGGTACGGACGCGCTCTCCTGCTGTGTGTCCATAGCAAATTACCTTCTTTGGAACCGAAATCTTTGCCTTGGGAAGGGGTCTTGCGTCTGAAGTGGCCCGTTTCCCACTACGATTAACGAAACAGCGCAACGGTCGCAGATTTTTTCTGATAATCGACCGCAGGGCGTCAGAGCGCGTGGGAGAAACATTCTGATCCCGGACCGCGTTCCAGAGTCTATTGAAACCTGTTGATATTGATTGTCCGCAACTGCTTAGTATGGAGCTGATTGCGGCCGCCTTGCTGACCTCTGTAGATGCTTGAGGTTCCTGGTGGCTCTGACCACTACGAATTCGACTACATCGAGATGGCCACCTCTGTAGTTCCGAGTAACCGACCAAACACTCAGAAATCGGGAGGCCCCAGTAGATCGGCTCAATTTAAGCATTGCTGATATCGCCAGGTGAGCGCAGGTCGCTGGATACGAGCCGACATTTCGGTATGTATGCGCGTCAGAATGGCCGACTTTGCGATTTGGCCCCCACCAAGTTCAGTTTCGCGATCCGTCGGTTTGACTCGATCGATGGTGGTGGTTTCGGTTGAGTATCCCAGACAACTCGATGCCCGAACAACGCTCGTGCTTATTCATCTCAGCCTATTTCAAGACGCGCCCCTGCCAATGCGGTGCGGAGCAGTCATGATTCGCCCGTTGGCAACCGAAGCAGTCAGAGCACTTTTTCTGCTGTGGCTATTGCGTTTCAGACTGCCACTGGCTCATCGTTTGCCGGTGAGTTCGCGAAAGATCTGCACTTCGCGTTCCCGGTAGGGAGTGCCGTCGGGATGGAAGATGTCGTGAAACCAAACTGTGGGCTGCATTAGAACATAGGGACGCTCCCACGAGTCCCACGGCAGGTACGTCTGACTCTTTCCGGCGACCAGGCCCCAGTTAATCGCGGCAACGTGGTTTTCGTGTGCGATGGGCAGAATGGTGTCAAAAGTGCTGCCCGCGCCACGGGCCATATATTCCGTGCAGAGGACGGGACGATGGAACTGCTGCAGTTGCTTCACGCGGTGCTCGAAGTCTTCCGGCCAGCCGTAATTGTGGAAGCTGATGATGTCGGACTCCTCAACCTGGACGCGCCCCATGGGGGAGAGAGTGTCCAGGGAATCCCAATCGCCTTGAAACAAGCCACTGGTGAGCGGCTGAATGGGATGCGCACTGCGAGCCCAGGCGAAAACCTGCGGCAACAGGCCGAGGACGATCTCAGCTTTCTTCTTTGGCTCGTACCGCGCGTAGGAACCGCCGTTGCCATTGTCGGGCTCGTTCCACACATCCCAGGCCAGAATGCGGGAATCGTTCGCAAATGCGCCCACCAGGCCCTTAACGTAGCGTTCGAGTCGCGGATATTGCCTGGGATCAGTGAGGATCTCCGCACCCGGGGCCTGTACCCAGCCCGAGTTGTGTACACCGGGGATGGGCGGATGCTGCGGGCCCAGTTTCGGTAGCGGATCCCAGCAGGAATCAAAGAGCACAAAGATGGGGCGAATGTGATGACGTGCAGCGATGGAGAGGAAAACATCGATGCGGCGCTGGAATCCCTGGGGATCCTGTTCCCAGACCAGGTTATGCAGGAAGACCCGCATGGTGTTCATGCCAATCCCCTCGGCCCACCCCAACTCCCGGTCAATGGTCGTGGGATCAAAGGACTCGGCCTGCCACATTTCCAGCTCGTTGATCGCGTCGGAAGGTAGAAAATTAGCTCCCACCAGCCAGGGTTGCCGTTCGTACCAGGCATTCGCTTCGTCTTCGGTCCATCGGACTCGTTGCGCCATGAGACCGGGACCCATCACGAGAAGCAGAGTGCACAACAGCATCCAGTGCGCTGAATGCGAACAGATCCTGGTAAGAAGTGCTTTGCCACCCGGGAAACTAGCGGGCAAGACCCGGCGCGGATCGGCTTTTGATCCGCTGTCAGGGCATGCTTTCTCTGGGTGTCCGGTACCTGCTTCGGCATTCATGGTTGCGACGCTCGATTGCTGTCCGGAAAGTCATTCATTTGACCGCCCAGGGGGGGCTGGTTCTCTTTTCGCACGGCCGTCAGGCGCCGGGCGACTTCCTCGCTCTTGTCGTGCTCACCCATCTGCGCATAAGCCCGGGCCAGCAGGAAGTAAGCCTTTTCAAAACGCGGATTGTCCTGGATCGCCGAGGTTAGATGATCAACCGCTTCGGCCGGGCGATGATCCTCGAGCAGAATCCTGCCCATCTCGCACTGCGCGGGCCCATATCGTTCATCGATGGCCAGCGCCTGAGCGAGAGCTTGTTGTTCGCCGGCCTGGTCCTGTTTCGTCCGCAACAACAGCGCAAGTTGAAACCACGTCCGCGGCTGATCGGGAGCCAGATCGATGGCCTTATGGTACTCAGCCACGGCTCCATCCGGGTCGTTCAGCTTGAAGAGCACATTACCCATCAGGTAGTGTGCCTGGTAAAGTCCGGGGTCGAGGGCCAGGGCGCGCTTCAGGTCGTCGCACGCGGCCTGGTAGGTCGAGGCATCGAACTCACTCTCCGCCAGCGTGACGAAGAACTCCGGCGAACCTGCATAAGCTTCTCGCTGGCTTCCCAGCAGTCGGTTCACATCGGGGTAGCGCCCCTGCATCTGGAGCGTGTTCGCCAAAAGCAGCAGGGTTTGGACAGATGGATAGTTCTTGTAGGCTGCCGCTGCCACGGTTTCCGCGGGCAGGAGTTGATGGGCCGCCAGGTACACGACGACAGCCATCCGCATCTCCTGCTCGGGGGTCTTCGCGTCCGCATGAAATTGTGCAAGGGCCAGTGCGGCCTTTCCCGTATCCCCGGTGGACAAATAGCCGCGCGCCAGCGAGGCCCCAATGCTGTTATCCGACGGCCACACGCGGTGAGCCCGCTGCAACTCTGCCGTGGCCTGGGAGGGATCGTTTTGCCCCTCGAAGGCGGCTGCGAGCAGAAGGCTGATCCGCGGGTCGCATTTTTTGGTCGCGAGCGGCTGCAGCAACGTGGCGGCTTCCTGGAAGCGCTGGCTGCCCAGCGATTCACTGGCCTGAGCAAGCACGGCTTCCAGGCGGTCTGGAGCAGGGCAGCCTTTGCCGGGTTGAGACTGGGCCTGATAGACGGCTCCTGCATCGCTCGCCTCTGCCGCCCTCGCCGCGGGGCAGCCCCACAGGCTGCCGGCCGCAAGAACTGCGACGAGCGTGAGTTTTGCTGTCAACCGGACCTCGATACCCATCATAAAGCTCGATTAGAAGCTGAATCGCAGGCTGAGCTGAATCTCCCGCGGATCATACGCGCTCGAAACATCGCCGAAGTTGTTGGCAAGGTCGTAAGTGCTGATGGAGCCGAAGTTGACTCGATTGAAGACATTGAAAAAGTCTGCACGGAACGTCAAGGTCGGTTGTTCGCCAATTTTCCAGCTTTTGTATGCTGAAACGTCGTAATCCTGGTAACCCGGGTTTTCGAGCGTGTGCGTTCCGGAATACCCCTGCACGCCCACCGCGCTTATGTTAACGACATTCTGGGTGTTGATGTAGGGTCCAAGCCTGAAGTTCCTTCCTAAACCTCCATGCAGCGAGTGATTGTTGACGGGACCTTTGAGATCCGGCAGGGCGCCATCGAAGAACCCAATGTTCTGCTGGCTGCCCAGCGTCGTCCACGGACCCGTGCGCAGCGTTGCGATACCTGCGAATTTCCAGCCTCCTACAACCGCATTTGTGAATGTGCCATTGTTCAGGAACATTTTGCCCTGTCCGAAGGGAAGCTCATAGATGCCGTTTGCTGTGAAGATGCTGTTGATATCTTCCGTGCAGTGGCTGTAGTCCAGGTGCATATCGACGTGCCAGGTAAACTCATCCTGAAACGGAGTGCCCAGACATTTGGACCATGTGTAGTTGACCGACGCTGATAACCCGGAACTGAATCGCTTCTCCACGCGCCCAACCAGAGCATCGTAGTTCGAAGTACCCGTCTCCTGATTTTGCTGAACGCCGCTGTAGCAGCCGATATTATGATTCGTTCCGCAGGTGTCGTAGTAGAGCGGGATGCCGTTGGTACCGAGCGGATCGAGTTCGTTGCGCTCCTCGTAATGGCGCTCCGAAGTTCCGAGGTAGGCCACTTCAAAGAGCCAGTCCCGGATGGTTTTATCAATGGTCAGGTTCCACTCGTACGCGTACGGTGTCGGCGCGGTCGGCTGGATAAACGAAACGGTAGGACCGCCTCCCGAGAAGTTCCCGTTGGTCATCGCCGTCGAGTACATTCCCGCCACCCCCTGCGTTCCATCCAGATTGAAGACGGGGAGCACGCCAGCGGGAGAATTATTAAAGTCGTCGACCTCATACAGCCCAATCTGATCCACTTCAACCTGATACTGATTAATATTCGGCTGCAGGAAGTACATCCCGAATCCGCCCTTGATATCCACATTCGCCTTATCGGAGGGGAACCAGTTGAAGCCGAACCGAGGCGCCCAGTTGGCCCACCTCGGCTTGACCATATTCCTCCCCAGGCCCAGAACGCTGGTGGCTGGATAGGTCAGATCCTGCCCCGTCGCCACGTCGAAGCTGCCGATGTGATTGTTGACCTCGATCGGAGGCGAACGATGCTCCCAGCGCAAACCGTAGTTAAGCGTCAGTCTGCGGTTGACCTTATAGTTGTCCTCGACGAAATAGGCCTGATACCAGGTCCTCAGGTTCTCGGTGGGTCCGGTGCCGAGAGAAGTCCTTGTGGTATTCGGGACGCCCATCAGCAGGTCTGCAACCGGATCCCCGGTGTAAACTCCGGTGAAACCAATCGAAGTCGCTGACCAGTCTTCATAGGAGTAGATGGGCTCGTATCGTATGTCCACCCCTGCAGTCAGCTGATGTTTCCCCTTCTGGAACATCAGGGACTCCGTCCACATGTTCAGGCCTTCCCTGAGTATGTCGGTACCATTTGTGGACCCCGGGTTGCCGTATCCATTCACACCGATGCTGGGTGGACCGTCGGACCCCGGAAAATCTGTTTCGCTGATCAGCCCCAGTGGATTTGCCAGGGCAGTATCGTAACCATCGGAACGCTCCAGGCCTACTGCAGTGTGAGACCAGCCATAACGGAAATTGTTGACCAGGCGAGGGGAAAAGGTGTGCGTCCATCCGACGGCTACGTTCTTTGGGTTCGAAGGAAAGGTTTGGCTGTTATACGAGGTCATGCCCGGCGCAATCGCAGTTTGATCCTCCTCGGTGTACCGGCCAAAGAGGGTGTCATTAGCCGAGATCGAGTAGTCGACTCGGCCGCTGTATTGATTCCAGTTATTGGTTGTCGTGGCGACATTGAAGTAATTCGCGGTGCCATTGTTGTATGAACCGTTGGGCTGCGGATACAGCGCCAGGATTTTCTGTCCGATTGCACTGAAATAAGAGCTCGGCACCTTGTTACCGGGCAGGATGGCGTAGCCGGTCGGCGTGGCTGGGTCGAGTATGTAGGGGTTATACAGTTGCTGGCTGTCTGCACTGAAATTCCCGGCCAGCTGATCGGCGTTGGGAACAAGATTGTAGTCGTCGCCGGGCACAAGTTGCCGGAAACCCTCATAGTTAGCGAAGAAGAAGACTTTATTCCTCCTGATCGGTCCTCCTGCGCTGGCTCCAAACTGGTTTTGATGGAAAGGCGGAGCACTCTTTGTGACATCGAAGTAGTTCCTTGCGTCGAAGTCATTATTCCGAAGAAACTCGTAGGCCGTTCCGTGAAACTGGTTCGTGCCAGACCGGGTAACGACGTTGACAAACGCACCTCCCGATCCGTACTGCGCAGGGGCGTCAGAATTCAACATGACGAATTCCTGCACCATGTCCGGATCCGGCTGCAGGCCTGCGGCGCCGTACCATGCATTGCGCGTCTCGATTCCGTCGTACAGGAAACTGTTATCGTCTTCTCTCAGGCCACTGATGTCGACCGCGACCACACCGGAATCCGAGGCCCATGATGAAGCGGGAGAGCTAACCCCCTGGATCCCGGACACGGGCACGACACCGGCGTCAAGTTGCGCCAGTTGCAGGTAATCGCGGCCATTCAGAGGCATATTGTCAATTTGCTGGCTTCCAATGAGTTGCTCATCGTGGGAAGACTCCGTATTGAGCAGCAGATTTGCCGCATTCACTGAAACCGTTTGCTGGGTCTGGCCAACGGCGAGAGCGATATTCTCCTGAAACAGCTGGCCAACGATCAGAGTAAAGGGCTGGATACGCTGCTCCGCAAATCCCGACTTGGTCACATCCATCGTGTAGGTGCCAGGAGGCAAGTCAGTAACGTGGTACGAGCCCAGGTTGTCCGTTTGCGCATGATATGCCACACCGGTTGCGACATTGGTTATACTCACGCTGGCCCCGACGACGAGGGCCCCGCTGGCATCCGTCACAGTACCGTTAACCTGACTGCTGACGTTGTTCTGCCCGCGCGCAGAAAAGGAGATTGACAGCATGAGGATGAACGCGGCCCCAAAAGCTAATCGCCTCGAACCTCTCTCAACAAAATTTCGCAGGGAACTCCGCTCTCGAACTTGGTGTTTCATCGGTCGGTCCTCCTGAAATCGCGCCGCATCGAGCGGCACTTGATAGTTCTGTGTTCTGGATGTAAACAGTTACAGTGAAATTGGGGATGCCCGTAACGGCGAGAATCCTAGGGCTTCGGCCGCACAGAGCGCAATAGGCCGAGATAACCAATTTGATATGGGTCAAATGACCTATACCGAGCGCTGGAGGTATATGAAATGGCGCGCTGGCTGCGTTTCACCTCGGCACGGATTCCGGCAATTTTCCTGTTAGCCGCGATCCTCTTGTTGACCGCGTGGATATTGAACCGCCGGCAAACCGCAAAGAGCTTCGTGCCCCCGCACACGTTTTTACTGCAGGCCCAAAACAGCAGTGAATGGACTCCCTTTGGCGGAAGCTGGGCGATCGCAGATGGCGCCGTCGAGTCGAACTCCTACGAGCGTGGTGCCAAACTGCTCTCCGGCTTCAAATCCTGGGGAAACTACACGGTCTCCTCAGATATTTTGTTTCGGGGCCCCGCTGCCGACATGGGAATGGTAATTCGCACTAACGATGAATCGCGAGGCGTCGATGCTTATAACGGATACTTCGTCGGTCTGCGCAGCCTCGACGGAACGTTGGTCATGGGCCGCGCGAGTTACTCCTGGCTCGAAGTCCTGCCCGTCAGCATTCCCGGCGGTGTCCACCCGTTCACCTGGTACCGGCTGCGAGTTACAGCCTATGGGTGCAACATCGGCGCTTCGGTTACCAACTTGTCCACGAAGCAAACCGCATGGATCGCGTTTCAGGAACACTTTTGCATCAAGAGCGGCCGCTTCGGCCTGCGAACCTTAAATGCAAATGCCGAGTGGCGCAACGTTCGTGTTGAGCCGGCCACATGGGAGGACTATCACGATCTCGAACAGCATGCCGGCTTTGTGCAACACCCCGTCATTGTGAACGGGCCGCCCTGGTGGACACCCTGGCATGTGGGAATTCTCTTTACGGGCGCCCTGGCCGCCGCCATGCTGATCCAGCTTGGATACTTCCGTTTTCAAACCTGGAAAACGAAGACCATCAGCCGCGAGCGCGAGCGACTCGCGCAGGAGATCCATGACACGATGGCGCAGGGCTTTGCCGGAATCGGCTATCAGATCCAGGGCATCCGGACCGGAATCGTGCGTGCTAAAACCCTGGACGCGCACGCGATCGTCGATCAGTTAAATGTCGCCTATCAACTGGTGCGAAGCTGTCATCAGGAGGCCAGCCGGACCATCTCGATTCTCGGCCAGTCTTCTCCGTCGATTGAGAACAATCTGCTCGGTGAGTTGGCGGAAATCGCTCGCAGGACCGCACCGGACAGCATCAGCGTCACTGCGGAGATTGATGGCGAGCCTGCTCCCCTGAATCTGCGGGTTGCCGATGCGCTCCTCCACATCGGTCGCGAGGCAATCATCAATGCCCTGGCCCACGCGGATCCCACCATCCTGAAGATCACCCTGAGCTACGGAGAGAGCAACGTTGAGCTGGTCTTCGCGGATAACGGAAGCGGATTCGAATATCCCAAGAAGAAGGAAGGATTCGGCATTCTGGGTATGCAAAAGCGAGCCCGTCGTCTGGACACCACCCTGCAAATTCGCAGTGCGCCGAGGCAGGGAACCGAGGTGCGCGTCAGGATCAGCTTGCAGACTGTTCGGTTGCGCGACCGATTCGTCACTGTATTGAAACGCAGGCGTGCGGGTTGAGTGCCTGCGGCGCCTTCGCTAACGGGAGAGCCGGATCAGTCCGCGCCGGACGGCCGTGGTTACCGCTTCCGTCCTGTCGTCAGCGCCCAGCTTCAGAAGGCAGCTCGCAACGTGATTCCGTGCCGTCTTTGCACTGATAAAAAGTTGTTCCGCAATTTCCTTATTGGTC
>Ga0307478_10003152_pt1 | contig 12407 bp, 13 predicted proteins | sample atmos_gasesECM4C_2_FD_203713 | JGI IMG/M metagenome (GOLD analysis project Ga0307478, IMG submission 203713) | Hardwood forest soil microbial communities from Morgan-Monroe State Forest, Indiana, United States - atmos_gasesECM4C_05 | ecosystem: Environmental > Terrestrial > Soil > Temperate...
TCAGGGCCCCGGTGGAAAGACGATCGTGCCGTCGTTCGCCCGGGCGAAGATTTCGGCGCGGCTCGTGCCGGCGCAAGATCCGGCGCATGTGAAGCAGGTGGTAAGCGAGCATCTGCGGCGCATCGCCCCGCCCGGCGTGCGCGTTGAGGTCGAAGCGCACGGTGATGTCCGCGCGGTGGAGACGTCGCGCGATCATCCAGCCGTACTGGCGGCCGCACGCGCGATGGAGCGCGGCTTCGGCAAGCCGCCGGTATTCATCGGGACGGGCGGCACGATCGGGCCCGTTTCATCCTTCGATCGCATTCTTGGTTTGCCCCAGGTACTAATCGGCGTTGGTCTTCCGGACGATGCGATTCATGCACCGAACGAGAAGTTCGATCTCGGACAGTTCTACGGAGGTATCGAAACGATGGCATACCTCTACGACGAATTGGCAACGGAGCTTCAGCCTTGAGTTTTACCGAACGTTTCAGCGATCTGGCCGGCGTGTATGTGGCGGCCCGGCCGTCGTACCCGCTCGAGTCGATCGACGTCCTCCTCGACGGTCTCGGCGATCCGGCGTCGCTCGCCGTCGCCGACATCGGTGCCGGTACCGGCATTTCGGCGCGCGTCATTGCGGCGCGCGGCCCGCTGGTATATGCGATCGAGCCCAACGCGAAGATGCGTGAAGCGGCTACAGCCGATCCGCGCGTGAAGTGGATCAACGGAACGGCCGAAGCGACGACGCTGCCCGAGGCATCGGTCGACGTCGTCACCGCGTTCCAAGCCTGGCACTGGGTGGAACATCCGGCGGGTGTGGCCGAGGCGCGGCGCATCCTGCGCCCGCGCGGACGCCTGGCCGCGATCTACAACGAACGCGATGAGCGTGACGAGTTCACCGCCGGCTACGGCGAGATCGTGATGAAGTACGCGACGGACGCGACCGAGCAGCGCCGCGCCGATGCCCTGGAAGCTTTCACGACGATCGATCCCGCGCACACGCAGCGCTTCGAGTACGTGAACATCCACTGCCTCGATCGTGCCGGTTTGCACCGGCGTGCCGAGAGCTCGTCGTATCTTCCGCAGACCGGCGAAGACGCTGAGGCAATGCACTTCGAGATCGACGATCTCTTCACCGAGTACGAAAAAAACGACAGCGTGGACATGCATCTCGTCACGCTGGTGGTGCGCGTCGACACCTAGAGTCCGCATCGGCATCGATGTCGGCGGAACGTTCACCGACGTCGTCGCGGTCGATGCCCAAACGCGTGCGATGCTGGCGTCGGTCAAGGTGCCGACGACGCACGATCATGCCGACGGCGTCGCGGCCGGCATCGTCGCCGGACTCGAACAACTGCTGCGCGAGCACGCCATCGATCCGAGTGCGGTGTCGTTCATCGCCCATTCGACCACCCAAGCGACCAACGCGCTGCTCGAAGGTGATGTCGCGCGCGTCGGGGTCGTCCGCTTCGGTTCCGCGTTCGCTCGCGCGTCGATGCGCTTCGCGCCGATTCCGCTGGCCGCCGGCATCGTGCTGGCGCCGGCGTTTCTCGACGCGGCGCCGGCGGACGATGCGTGGTTCGAGCGCGCGCGGGCGAGCGGCATCGATGCGTTCGTGGCGAGTGAGGCGTTCGCGGTCGACCGGCCGGAACGCGAGGCGGCTTTCGTGAGCGCGGCCCGGGCGCGCGGTTTCGCCGCTACCAGCGGCAGTGAGGTCTCGACGATGTACGGGCTGCGCGCGCGCACGCGCACCGCGGCGCTCAACGCCGCGATCTTGCCGCGCATGCTGCGCACCGCGCGTATGACGCGGCACGCGGTCGCTGCTGCGCACATCGCCGCGCCGTTGATGATCATGCGTTCCGATGGCGGCGTGATGGACGTCGGCGAGGTCGAGCGCCGGCCCATTCTCACGATGCTCTCGGGACCGGCCGCCGGGATCGCCGGCGCGCTCTTCCACGAGAACGTCACCGACGCCATCTTCATCGAAGTCGGCGGCACGAGCGCCGACTGTTCGGTGATCCGTCGCGGCCGCCCGCAATCGCGGCCCGCGCGCATCGGCGGGCACCGCACGTTGTTGCGCACGCTCGACGTGCGCACGCTCGGCGTCGCGGGCGGTTCGCTCGCGCACGTCGTGCCCGGTGCCGTGACCGCGGTCGGCCCCCGTTCGGCGCACATCGCCGGCTATCGCTACGCGTCGTTTTGTGAGCTAGCGGCGATCGCGGGCGCGCGGCTGGCGCTCGACGACGGGATCGCGGCGCTCGCGGACGATGACGGCCGCATCGCGATCACGCCGACCTGTGCGGCCAACGCGCTCGGTCTCGTGCCGGTGACGGCGTTCGCGCACGGCAACGCGGCCGCTGCGCGCTTGGCGTGCGAACGGGTGGGCGCGGCGCTCGGTCTCCCGGCGGATGCGTTGGCGCATGCGATCCTGGAGCGTGCGACCGCGACGCTGAAAAGCGCGATCGACGAGCTGATCGCCGACTACGAACTCGATCGCGCGACGGTCGTGCTGGTCGGCGGCGGCGGCGGCGCGGCCGCGCTGATCCCGTTTGCCGCCCATGCGCTCGGCTTCGAGCAGCGCATCGCGCGTGATGCCGAGGTGATCTCGCCGCTCGGCGTAGCTCTCGCGCTCGTGCGCGACGTGGTCGAACGCACGATCGTCGATCCCGCACCGGCCGATCTCGTGCGCATCCGCCGCGAAGCGGTCGAGGCCGCGATTCGTGCCGGCGCCGTGCCCGGGGGCATCGAGGTCGTCCTCGACATCGACCGTTCGCGCAACCGCGTGCGCGCATCGGCCTCCGGGGCGACGGCACTCGTCGGCGGTACCGGTGCGCCGGCGCGCGCGAATGACGATGAGCGACTCGCCGCCGCCGCGCGCGCGTTGCGCATCGAGGTAGCCGCCGCGCACGTCGTTGCACAGACGCCGGGCTTCATCGCCGTCGAGGCCAAAAGCACCGTTGCGATCGTCGACGAGCGCGGCATCGTGCGCTTGATCATCCCGCGCGCGGTTGTCGTGCTCACGTCGGCGGCCGCATCGGCAAACGCGATCGCGTCGACGATCGAAGAGCAGACGTCCTACGGTGACGTCGGGCGTGCGCTTCCTGATGTGTGGCTTTTAGCCGGCGCACGCATCATCGAACTCGCCGGCCTCAGTGATGCTGAAAGCGCCATCGCGCTCGCCGCCGACGAAGTCGAAGGCTTGCCCGAAGCCACGCCGGTCGCGATCGTGGCGGCGGCGAAGCGCGCCTAAGCGGCGGCGAGTTCGATCGGGGTGGTCAGAGCTTACAGCTTCGCTGCGATGTACAACCCGAGCGGGAAAAGATCGGAGCGTTCGCTGCGCGGCTTGAGCCCGGCGGCGTCGAAGGCCGAGCGGTATTGTGCGTCGGTGAACAGTTGTTGTACGTGCGTTTCGCTGAAGCCCGACATGCCGGTCGTTTCGCCAACCAGGTACTCGTAGCGCGTCACGGAGGTCGTGCCGTAGCGTTCGCTTGCACCGATGCGCGCGATCTTCAGTTGCGGCTGATCGACGAATGTGCCCTCGATCGTGTTGTCGCGCCATTCGTCGGGCCCGATCCAGGGCTCGATGATCACGAGCCCGCCGGTGTTCACCGCGTCGGCGAAGCGGACGATCGTGCTGCGCAGCTCCGTCTCGTCGGTCAGATACGCGATCGAGCCGAACAGGCACATGGCAACGTCGTAGGGGCGTTCCACGGTGAGGTCTTGCATGCGGCCGACGCGGAACGGCACGCCCGGAAGCCGCTCTTTGGCGATCTCGATCATCGTGGCGTCGGCATCCTCGCCCGCGACTTCGAATTGCTTGTGCATGAACCGTAAGTGCGCGCCTGTGCCGCAGGCCACGTCGAGCACGCGATGCGCGCCGGGGTTGGCCACGCCGATTGCGGCGCGCAGCCAGGCGGCCTCCGCGGCGTAATCCTTACCCCGCGCGTTGATCGCCTCGTAAAACGCTTGCGACTTGTTGAACACCTGACGCCCCTTCGGCGGTGGAGCGAGCCCGGCCCGCGAAGGCGAGCGTGTGGAAGAGTACGACGTCTTGGTCGCCGGCGGCGGCAACGCCGGGTGCGCCGCGGCGTTGGCGGCGGCCCGCACCGGTGCGCGCACGCTCTTGGTCGAGCGCTACGGCTTCCTGGGCGGCACCGCGACGGCCGCGATGGTCGGGCCGTGGATGACCTTTCACTCGGGGTCCGACCGGATCGTGGGCGGGATCGCGCAAGAGATCGTGGAGCGGCTGATCGTGCTCGGCGGATCGCCGGGCCACATTCCCGATTCTTCGGACTACGTGCCGACGATCACGCCGTTCGACCCGGAGATCCACAAGGCGCTGCTCTTCGACCTGATGCGCGAATCGAACGTGCACTTGCTGCTCCACGCGCTGGTCGTCGACGCGGTGCGCGACGATCGCGGTGCCGTGCGGGGCGCAACGTTCGCCACGGTCGGCGGGATGCGCACGATCCGCGCGCGCCGCACGATCGATGCGACCGCCGATGCGTTCGTGGCCGCTGCCGCGGGGTGCGAGCTGCAACAAGGCGACGAGCGCGGGCGGGTGCAGCCGGCGAGCTTGATGTTCCGGCTCAGTCACGTCGACATGGACGCCGTCGCCGCCTATGTGCGCGACCATCCCGATCAACTGCGCACGTCGCTCGCGCCCGCGCAGCGCAACGCATCCGCGCTGACGGCCGTCGCGGGGTTGTACGAGTTGTGGCAAGGTGCGCAGGCCGCCGGTATCGGTGTGCCGCGCGAACTGGTCTCGTTCTTCATTTCACCCTATCCCGACGAGGTGACGGTGAACATGACGCGGGTGACCGACATCGATCCGCTCGATCCGGACGACCTCACGCGCGCCGAGGTCGAAGCGCGTGCGCAAGCGATGCGGCTGGTCACGTTCTTTCGCCAACGCGTGCCGGGATTTTCCCACGCGCGCATCGCGGCCACCGCAACGCAGATCGGCGTGCGCGAATCGCGCCGTATCGTCGGCGCTTACACGCTCACGCGCGACGACATTCTCGAGCGGCATCTGTTCGACGACGCTGTTGCGCGCAGCGCGTATCCGATCGATATCCACAACCCGTCCGGCAGCGGAACGACGACCCACCGTTTGCCGCCGGGAACGACGTACGAGATTCCCTACCGCTGCCTCGTGCCGTGTGCCGTCGACGATCTGCTCGTTGCCGGGCGCTGCATCTCCACGACGCACGAAGCGCTCGCATCGACGCGGCTGACGCCGACGGTGATGACGCTCGGACAAGCCGCCGGAACGGCCGCTGCGCTTTCGCTGCAAGCCAACGTCCGGCCGCGGGCACTCGACGTGCACGTGTTGCGCGAAAAGCTCATCGCCGACGGCGTCGATTTGCGCCGCCCGAGCATGGTTCGTGCCTGATCCGCGCACGGTCGCGCGCGAACGCGGGATCGCGATCGAGCTCGCCGACCTCGGTTCGTGGGGCGATGCCACGCTCGTTTCGGAATACGATCCGGCGGGGCCGGTGATCCGCATCAACACGCGCGCGATTCCGCGGAGTTCGTCGTGCGCCGTGCGCGAGCACATCGATCGCGCCGTGACGCACGAACTCTACCATCACGCCGAGGCAACCGGCGAGATTCCGCCGAGCGCCAACCATAGAGCGCGCGAACGGGCGGCCGGCGAACACACGCTCTGATGCCTGCGTTCTATGCCGGAATCGACGGTGGTCAGTCTTCGACGGTCGCCGTGGTGCTCGATGCGCACGGGGCCGTGCTGGGGCGCGGCACGGCCGGTCCGAGCGACCACGTCGACGAGCCGGCGAACACGCAGCGCGCGGCGCAGGCCTGCGAATCGGCGCTGGCGGCTGCGCTGGCCGCGGCACACCTGCCGCCCGATACGGAGCCGGCCGCGGTGGTCATCGGGCTCTCGGGCTATGAGGGCGAGTGGTACGGGCGCGCGCCGGCCTTCGGCCGGGCGATCGTACGCTACCATCACGATTCGGTCATCGCCCTGGCCGGCGCCGTTCGCGATCGGCCCGCGGCCGTGGTCATCGCCGGCACCGGTTCCGTGGCCTATGGCGAGTCCGCGAACCGCGATCCGATCCGTGCCGGCGGGTTTGGCTACCTCTTCGGAGACGAGGGCAGCAGCTTCGCGATCGCGCGGACGGCCTTGGCCGCCGCGATGCGGTTGAGCGACCGCGGCGTGCAAACGGATTTGGGCCTCGCCGCCCTCGCGTTCTTCGACTGTCCGGATTTGCGCGCGCTGGCTCAAGCGGTCGCGGTGCGCCAGATCGGCCGGCCCCAGGTCGCGAGTTTTGCGCGGGTCGTCTTCGCCGGCGCGCGGCTCGGCGATCCGGAAGCCGAAGCGATCGTCGAGGATGCGTCGGCGGCGTTGGCCGGCCTCGCCCAACTCATCGTCGAGCAGCTCGGCCAGGCCGGCATGCCGGCCGTACCGGTCGCTTTCGTGGGCGGCGCGATGGACAACGCCGATTTGCGGCTTGCGGCGACACGCCGGCTCGAGTCCGCGACGCCGCTGGCCCGCGTCGTCCCGCCGGCCTTCGAACCGGCGATCGGCGCGGCATTCCTGGCCTTCGATGCCGCCGGGGTCGCGCGGCCGTCCCGATGATCCTGGAACGGATGCGCGGGCTGATCGTCTCGATCCAGCCGGAGCCGGACTCGCTCCTCAACCAGCCTGAGATCGTGGCCTTGCTGGCGCGGGCCGCGGTCGCCAACGGCGCGCTCGGCGTCCGGATCGAAGGCGCCGAGCGGCTCGCCGCGGTCCGGGCCGCGGTTGACGTTCCGATCGTCGGCCTCGTTAAACGAAGCTATCCGGGCTTCGCCCCCTACATCACCCCGACCGCGGATGAGATCGACGCGATCGTCGCGGCCGGTGCCGAGATCGTGGCCTTCGATGCCACCCCGCGGCCCAGGCCGCAGGGGGATGACGTTGCCGGCATGGTGGCCCGGATCCATGCCCGCGGCGCGCTGGCGATGGCCGATTGCGCCACCGGCCCCGACGTGCGCGCGGCCGCCGCAGCCGGTGCCGGGATCGTCGCCACCACGCTGTGCGGTTACACGGAAGACAGCCGCGGCCACCAGCTGCCGGCCCTCGACGTGCTACGCGTGGCCGTGGCGACCGGGGCATTTGCGATCCTCGAGGGGGGCGTGGCCGCGCCCGATCAGGTGAGCGCGGCGATCGGGGCCGGGGCCGGGGCCGTCGTGGTCGGCACCGCCCTGACGAACCTGGATGCGCGCATTCGTACGTTCGCTGCGGCCGCCGCGCGACAGAAGTCCGCGCCGGAAAACCGTTTGCCCCGTACTGTTTGAAAAAGTGGTACGCACCTCGATGGAGAACGGCGCGATCGTATAGCGCCGTCGAGGATGGTGGCGTGTTGAGAGGACGTTCGTGGCACATCAGGTCACCAAGACCAAAGTAAGTTTAGGTCCCGGTTTCTGGATCGTTACTGCGGTCATTGCGATCGCATCGGCGATCATGAGTTACTTCGTCTACGCGAGCGCCTTGCCGATCGGGCTGCCGGAGGCCGCAGAGCCGGCCGGCGCCATCGACGACCTCTTCAAGTTCCTCGGCGCCGTCGGCGGGACGATTTTCAACATCGTCACCGGGTACATCATCTACTTCGCGATCGTCTTCCGGCGCAAGAAGAGCGATCCACCCGATGTCATCGGCGTGCAAGTGCACGACAATCCGGTCCTCGAGTTCTGGTGGACGGTCATCCCGACGATTCTGGTCGTGATCCTCGCCATCTATTCGGTCGCGATCTGGTCGAGCTTGCAAAATACACCCGGCGACGTGCTCACGTTGGAAGCGGTCGGGCACCAATACTATTTCAGCTTCCGGTATCCGAAGCTGGCCAACCCGGTGAACAACGAGATGCACGTGCCGGTGAACGTGCCGGTGACGCTGCACGTCACCGCCGACTCGCCGGGCTTCCCGCCGGTCAACCACGGCTTCTGGGTTCCGGAAGTGCGGCTCAAGGCCGACATGGTTCCGGGGCTGATCAACACGCTGCGCTTCACGCCGACCACGATCGGCACATACCGGATCATCTGCACCGAGTTCTGCGGTGCGCTACACGGCACGATGCGCGCGGCGCTGTACATCGACTCGCAAAAAGATTTCGACAAGTGGTTTGCCAAGCAGGGCGGTGCGGGAGCCGCATCGACCGCCGGCGGCGCTTCCGCCGGAGCGAGCATCCCCCTGGCCGGTGGCACGGCCGCTGCCGGCGCAACGCTCTTCGCGGCGAAATGCAGCGCGTGCCACGCCACCGACGCCTTCACCGACCGCAAGGTCGGACCGGGCTTGGGCAAGATCTTCGCCGATCCTGGGCATCCGAAATTGGTCGACGGCAGCGCGCCGACGCCTGAAGATGCGGCGAACATCATGAAGAAGGGCTTCACCGGCGATATCGGCCAGATGCCGGATGCCACCACGAATCAGATCAGCGACGCGGACATCGCGAACCTCGTCGCTTACCTCGAAAGCCTCTCGAAGAAATAACGGAGCCGATAGTTCGATGGCAGTAGCAACACCCACAACGACACCGGCGATCCCGCACGCGGTCTTGGATCATATCCATCCCGAACCGCAGGGGTTTATCCGGAAGTACATTTTCTCGATCGATCACAAGATCATCGCGTATCAGTACTTCATCACGGCCGGCATTTTCTTCGTCATCGCCGGCCTCTTGGCCGAGATGATCCGCATCGATCTGCTCAAGCACACCGGTGTGTTGACGCCCAACGTCTACAACCAGGTGTACTCGGTTCACGGTTCGATGATGGTGTGGCTGGTGATCATCCCGTTCGTTTCCGGCGCGTTCGGAAATTACGTGATGCCGCTGCAAATCGGTGCGCGTGACGTCGCGTTCCCGTGGCTGAATCTGGCCGCGTTTTGGATGTTTCCGCCGGCCGGTTTGATTCTGCTCGCCTCGTTTGCGTTCGGTGCGCCGGACGCGGGCTGGACGGAGTATCCGCCGATTTCGCTGCAGGCGCCGTACGGCACGTCGATGTGGTGCATGGCGATCTTCCTGATCGGGATCAGCTCGACGCTCACCGGCATCAACTTTCTCGTAACGATCTTCAAGATGCGCGCGCCCGGCATGACGTTCACGCGCATGCCGCTGTTCGTGTGGGCTTCGGCGGCAACCGCCGGCCTGAACATGGTGGCGACGACCGCGCTTGCGGCCGCGCTGCTCGCGCTCTTCCTCGAGCGCCAATTCGGCGTGCCGTTCTACGATCCGACCAAAGGCGGCTCGCCGATCCTTTGGCAGCACATGTTCTGGTTCTACTCACATCCGGCCGTGTACATCATGATCTTGCCGGCGTTCGGCATCATCTCCGAAGTGCTGCCGACGTTCTCGCGCAAGCCGATCTTCGGCTACAAGATGATCGCGTTCTCGTCGGTTGCGATCGCGCTACTCGGCTTCATGGTCTGGGCGCATCACATGTTCACTTCGGGTATGGCGCCGTGGTTGCAGCTCCCGTTCATGATCATCACGATGCTCATCGCGATCCCGACCGGCATCAAGATCTTCTCGTGGATGGCAACGCTCTGGGGCGGCTCGATCGAGTTCTCGGCGGCATGTCTCTTTGCGATCGGGTTCTTGATCACGTTCAGCCTGGGTGGCGTGACCGGCTTCTTCTTGGCCGCAGTTCCCGCAGATTTGCACGAACACGGCACGTACTTCGTCGTCGGCCACATCCACTACGTGCTCTACGGCGGCTCCGTGTTCGGGATCTTCGCCGGCCTCTATTACTGGTGGCCGAAGATGACCGGACGCATGATGAACGAGCGTGTCGGACAGTTGCACGCGTGGATCACGTTCGTGGCCTTCAACTGCACGTTCTTGCCGATGCACTGGCTGGGTCTGCTCGGCATGCCGCGGCGCGTCGCGATGTACGACGTGGAATATGAGTTCTGGAATCAGGTCATCTCGATTTCGTCGTTCTTCCTCGCTGCCTCGACGCTCCTGATCATGGGCAACATGCTGTGGAGCCTCAAGAACGGCAAGAAGGCCGGCCCCAATCCGTGGGGCGCGCGCACGCTCGAGTGGATGATCTCCTCGCCCCCGCCCTACTACAACTTCAAGAAAGTCCCGGCCGTCCTCGCCGCGCCGTACGACTTCGGCAACCCGCTCCCGTACGTCGGCCTCGAAGCAGAGCCCGGTGCGATGGAAGCGACGCCGCAACACACCACCGGCTTCGTGCCCGCGCACTAATAAGGACGTAGAACTTGACGACAGCAGCCGTCGAACACGGCCACGGCGGCGACGCCCACGGACACGACGAGGTCATCTACCAAGAGACGCGCGACATGCGCCTGTTGGGATTCGTCCTCTTTCTATGCTCGGACGTCGTGCTGTTCTCGGCCTTCGTGTTCGCGTATCTGTACTTGCGCGGCACGATCGACGAGTGGCCGCCGATCCTCAACGGGCACCAACTGCCGCGCCTCGATCTGCCGTTCGCCGAGTTCAACTCGGTCGTGCTGTTCGGTTCGGGCGTTACGATGCATCATGCGCTCGAGAACTGGAAACACGGTAAGAAGGGCCTCTTCGACGTCTTCATGGGCGCGACGATCGTGCTCGGTATCATGTTCCTCTGCGGCCAAGCCTACGAATACTCGCACGCCGCGATCGGTGGCTGGAGCAGTTCGATCTTCGGCGCCTCGTTCTTCACGCTTACCGGAATGCATGGTTTCCACGTCTTTTGCGGCGTCGTGTACCTCGCGATTCTGTGGTGGCAGACCAAGAAAGGCGTCTACGATACCGGCCATTACTTCGGTCTCACCGCCGGCACCCTGTACTGGCATTTCGTCGACGTCATCTGGGTCGGTCTCTTCTTCCTGTTCTATATTTTCTAGGAGCACGCAACGATGGATTTAGCGGTAATCGAGCGCGGGACGGCGCTGGTCGGAGCGATCGTCGTCGGTGTGTTTGCATCGATCGCGCTCAAGGCAGACTGGAACGCGAAAGGGCTCGACAACGACACGACCAAGTTGCTGCTCGGCCTGATGGCGTTCGGCTGCCTCATGGTGTTGGCCGCCTCATTCGGCCTCATCGGACCGAAGGGCTGAGACGATGTACGATCCCAATCCTTACAAGCATGGTGTCCCGGTTTCGGCCGGCATCCCGCCGGTCATCCGCTGGTCGGGTATCATCGGCTTCGTGTTGATCCTGTGCGTGGTCGGCATCGTGATCAGCGCCTCGCGCTATGGCCACGTCTGGCCGTCGTCCGACTCCGCCCACATAAAACTAACCACGTCCAACTAGTCGGCCTGGCCCTAGCCCAGCCGCAATACCCTCACCCCCGAGCGCGTCGTCGTGTCACCCCGAGCAAAGCGCCCGCAGGGCGCGTCGTCGAGGGGCCGCCTCTATCGTCGCGAGTAGCTGTCCCTCGACGACGCGCCCTACGGGCGCTTTGCTCGGGATGACGACCTGCGATGTGAGTCTACTACGGGATGATCTCTCTTCGTTTGATGATGCCGACGCCCAGCCGCGCAATGCGGTCGGGCAGGACGCCGGTCGGGCGTCCGTCGATGCGGTGGACGCCGCCGTATTCGCTGAATTCGGCGAGCGACGGGATCGTCACGGCGCGTAGCGCTACGTCTCCGATCGTAGGCCACTCACAGGCGATACTGCTATCCTCAGTGAGCACCGCGACGTAGCCGTTCGAGTCGACCGGGGATTCCGCGTCCGGCGGACGATAGCGAACGTAACCGTCGACGATGAAAATCGGTCGGAACGTTTGGAGCAGCGCACGCGTCGGAGCGAGCATGAGGGCGAGCGCGTAAAAGATGCAGGCGACTACGCCAAGCGCGAACACCGGTGAGAGAATCACCATGTTGTGGTCGTTGGGATGGGTCGGATCGGTGTGCACGATCAACATCCCGATCGTCAGGGCGAGAAACATCGTCCCGCACAGAATAGGTTCAATCGCGATGCATAGCCGGCCGAAGAATCCATGCAAGACGACCAGTCGCTCGCTGTGGCGCCACTCCCGGCGAATGAGCGAGGAGCTGCGCTCGTCGGCCGTCATGCGGCCGGCCTTGTATCCCTGGATAGTCGGCGTTTTCGCCGCGTTCGTCATGCTGATCGGTCCCGGAACGGCAAGTGCTAAGGCGCTGGAGCGTGTCCACGGTCTCGTCCTGGCGCTGACGCCGCAGGACGGAGAGGCGATCATTCGCCACGATGCCTTCGGTTCGATGCCGGCCATGGCGATGCCATTCAAAATCGTTCCCCGCGCGCAAGTCGCCACGCTGCAAGTTGGGAACACGATCGATGGACTCGTCGACACCGCAACCGAGCCCTGGACGCTGAGCCACGTAACGGTCAGCACGACCCAGATGGTGACGTCGGATCCGGGTATCACCCGGCGCGTCGTCCCGCTGCACGTCGGCGATATCATTCCCGACACGCCGTTCACCGACCAGACCG
>Ga0307478_10003153_pt1 | contig 12406 bp, 10 predicted proteins | sample atmos_gasesECM4C_2_FD_203713 | JGI IMG/M metagenome (GOLD analysis project Ga0307478, IMG submission 203713) | Hardwood forest soil microbial communities from Morgan-Monroe State Forest, Indiana, United States - atmos_gasesECM4C_05 | ecosystem: Environmental > Terrestrial > Soil > Temperate...
TACCCTTGCAATTGTTTATTGTTTTTGCAAAGGTGGGACATTCCTCTAGATTACGAGGCGCCGAGGAGGGCGAATTCGACGCGCTTGCGCATGGGATCGATGCGCTCGGCGCGCACGCGCACACGATCGCCGAGGTGCCATTCGAGCTGGCGCGGCTTTCTACCGCGGCCAGCAGTCGAACCGACCGCGCTGCGGCCAGGGACGGGCACGGCAAGCCGTGCCCCTACGGGATTAGGGCGAGCGCCGCGCGGTCCGCGACCGCCTCCTCCAGCGAGGGCGACGATGGCGTGATCCCGCTCGCGATAGACGCAGCGGGCATCCGCGAATTCTTCCAGCGCGGTGATGGGAAGAAGCCCTTCCACGAAGACTTCGAAAAGCTCGACGAAACATCCAAATTTCTGCACGGAAATAATTAGCGCCTCGTACTCTTCGCCGAGATGATCTTCCATGAATTGCGCGGTCTTCCAGTCCATCAGTTCGCGCTCCGCCCCATTGGCGCGGCGCTCCGCTTCCGAGGTTTCCGAACCAATTTCCTCGAGGTTGCGGTGCGAATACAGAGTCGCTTCGGCGCCCGGTGGCGCCGCAAGTTGTGCGCCGGGGGAAGGCCTAGGCTCCTTCGGATGTTCGAGGGCCCATTTCAAAACCCGATGGACAATCAGGTCCGGATAGCGGCGGATCGGCGAAGTGAAATGGGTATACTCGTCGAACCCCAGCGCGAAATGGCCGAGGGACTCCGCGGCATAGCGCGCCTGCTTGAGCGAGCGCAACATCAGGTAAGAGACGATGCGCTCCTCGGGTTTCCCCACGACTTTTCGAATGAGCTGCTGATAATGCTGCGGCGTGATGCGCAGCTCGCTGGCGCCGCTGAGCACGACTTTCATGCCACGCTCGCGGCCGTGTCCGTAAGAATCGGGGCGGCCCGCCTTTGCCGGGGCAGGAACGCGGCCGTGACGAACGGCGATCTCCCGCTGATGAAGGTCCGCAACGCCCAGTGAATAGCCGAAGGCGCGCGCGAGCTCTTCGAACTCGAGAACCTTGCGGGCATCCGGCTTTTCGTGGACGCGATGGAGCGATTCGATGCCGCGCCGCAACAGATATTCGGCAACCGCGCGGTTTGCGGCGAGCATGAACTCTTCAATCAAACGGTGGGCGATGTTGCGCTCGCTGCGCACGATGTTGGTCATGCGCTGCTGTTCGTCGAACTCGATGACCGGCTCGGGAAGATCGAAATCGATGGAGCCGTGCTCATTGCGCCGGGCATTCAGGAGCAACGCGAGCTCCTTCATATCGCGGAAGTGCGCCGCCAGCACCGCATAACGCCTAATCATTTCCGCGTCGCCCTCGAGAACTTTATTGACGTTGGTATACGTCATGCGTTCGGCGGAGCGAATGACCCCGGTAACCATGCGGCGGGATTTCATCTGGCCGGCTGTGTCGAACTCCATCAGTGCGCTCATCACCAGGCGATCTTCGTGGGGCTTGAGCGAGCACATGCCGTTCGAAAGCGCCTCCGGAAGCATGGGCACGGCGCGGTCTGGAAAATAAACCGATGTGCCGCGAAGGCGCGCCTCGCGATCGAGCGCGGAACCTGTTCGAACGTAATGCGCGACGTCCGCGATGTGCACTTGGAGGTGCCAACTGCCATCCGCGCGGCGTTCGACATAAACGGCGTCGTCAAAATCGCGGGCCGTTTCTCCGTCGATGGTGACGATTGGAAGGCGGCGAAAATCTTCGCGCCCTGCGAGCTCGGTTCCTGTCACTGTCCGTGCGCGCTTCTCCGCTTCCTCCAGAACCTCGGCGGAGAAGGAATGGGGCAAATGATGTTTCCGGATGATGATCTCGGTGTCTACGCCGAGCTCGCCGGGGCGGCCAAGGATTTCGATGACGCGCCCCGTGGGCGCGGCACCACCGCGCGGGTAGCTCAGCAACTCCACGTTCACCACGGCCCCGTCAAGCTCGTCCAGATGCGGAATGCGTCTCGAACGAATGCTGGTCTCATCCGCACTGCTGAACCCGAGCTTTTTCCATAGCCCGGGGGTGAGTTCGCGCCCGCGCGGAATTTCCACCTCATGCTGGATGCGAATGTCGTACGGCAGAACCACGTTTCGCTGCGGCCCGTAGCGAAACAAACCCACCACCGTGGGATGCGCGCGGCCCAGAATTCGGACGATGCGCCCTTCGGCGCGCTGCGCACCGGGCGCGCCGCCCACGCGCTGCACTTTTACGAGGACATGATCGCCGTGCATGGCGTCTTCGATGGCGTCGCGCGGAATGAAAACGTCCCCGTCCAACTGCGGCACCGGGGAATCAGGCACGACAAAGCCATAGCCATCGTGGTGCAGCACCAGGCGGCCTTTTACCTCGTCACGGCTGGAAAGCGATTGGCGATGTTCGGGCGCTGCACTCTCGGGTTGCCGCGGTGGGCGGGGCGAATCTGTTTCCTTCTTGCGGCTGGGCAAACGATACCGGCCACCTGGCAGCTCCTCGATGGCCCCCCGCTTCTTGAGTTTGGCGAGCATCTTGAACAAGGGGCGCGTGTCACTCTTCTTGAGCTGCAGTCCCCGCGCGATCTCGTTTGTCGAAACAGGCTCAGTCTTAACCTGCAGAAAACGCAGTATGTTATCGGGGCTGAGATGGGATGGGGGGGACATGGGCTGACGCGCATTGCCTCGGGCGCTCAATTTCCACAGTGATTTTAGTCACTTTTTTCGGTTGCACCGGAACTTTTTTCAGTTTGCCGGGATCATATAGACAGGCCAACACACGACCGGCTGGTCGCCCTCCGTCAGACTGGCCGGCATCCCCGAGAGGGGAAACACGGGAGGCGGGAAGACCTGGCCCGCCTCCCCCTTTTTATTTTTCCTTGCAAGTCCCTCGACCGGGCTCATTATCCTTTCACGCAAACAACCTGGCGCAACGTGTGGACGATTTCGACCAGATCGTTCTGCGCCGCCATCACGGCTTCGATCGGCTTGTAGGCCGCCGGCGTCTCGTCAATGACGTCAGCGTCCTTACGGCACTCGACGCCCGCGGTCATTCGTTTGTGGTCCTCCACGCTGAAGCGCCGCTTGGCTTCCGTGCGGGACATCGCGCGGCCGGCCCCGTGGCTGCAGCTCATGAAGCTTTCCATGTTGCCTTTGCCGCGGACGATATACGAGCGCGCTCCCATGCTGCCTGGAATGATGCCCATATCGCCTTCGCGGGCGCGTACCGCACCCTTGCGCGTTACCAGGATGTCTTGGCCGTAGTGACGCTCGCGCGCCACATAATTGTGATGGCAGTTGATGGCTTTCAGTTCGGCGACGAACGGCCGCACTTCACCCGAAGCACGTACGGCGCCGACGATCTGCTCCATCATCAAGTCGCGATTGAATCGCGCAAAATCCTGCGCCCATTCGACCGCTTCGACATAGTCATCGAAATGTTCGGTGCCCTCCGAGAGATACGCCAGATCCTTGTCCGGCAGGTTGATGAAAAACTTCTGCATGTCCTTGCGGGCGACTTCGATGAAGTAGCTGCCCATGCGGTTGCCGACTCCACGCGAGCCGCTGTGCAGCATGAACCAGACGTTTTCCGATTCGTCCAGGCACACCTCGATGAAGTGATTGCCGGTACCGAGCGTGCCCAGGTGATTCGAGTGATTGCCGCGATCGAGTTTCGGATGTTTTTCCAGAATGGCGTCGTAACGCGGCTTCAGCGTCTGCCACACCTCGTCGTTGCGCGCAGGGATTTGCTGCCACGCGCCCACGTCGCCACGCCTGCCATGATTCGTCCGGCCATGCGGAACCGCCTGTTCGATCGCGCTGCGGATGCCCTTCAAATTGTCAGGAAGATCCCGCGCGTTCAGGCCCGTCTGCGCGGCCATCATCCCGCAGCCGATGTCCACGCCCACCGCGGCCGGGATGATCGCGCCCTTCGTGGGAATCACGCTGCCGACCGTCGCGCCAACGCCCCAGTGCACGTCCGGCATGGCCGCAACCCACTTGAAGATGAACGGAAGCTGCGCCACGTTCAGGAGCTGCTTGCGCGCCTGATCTTCCAACTGGACACCTTTGGTCCAGGCTTTGACCGGCGCGCCGTTCTCAGTGGTCAGGAAGTTGTAGTTTTTTTCTTCAGACATAGAAGTCTTCTGTTCGATTTACCGGGCGACGGTGCTGAGGAACGGGTAGTGGCTGGCCGCGCCCATGAAAAAGAGCATGGGAAACGACAGCCAGAACGAGGTGCGCGCGGTGAGATAGTTCCAGCGCATCAAGCGGTCCGTTTCCGGCGGCATCGGCACACCTTGTTCCGCGCTGGCGCGGGCCCAGGCGATGAGCTTTTTCTGCACGCGCCAGACCACGCCCCAGGTATTCAGCAGCATGATGAAGCCAAGACCGCCACCAACGCTGATCGCCAGGTGCGCGTTCGAGACAACGGGACCACCGTTCAATGCGAGCACGAGCCAGGACGCCGCGATCACCACAACGGAAATTCCAATCACGCGTGCCGCCGGCTTATCCAGAATTCCCTTCGCCGGAAGCTGTAGCGCGTAAATGAATACATAGGCCACAGTCCACACCAGCAGCCACCACCCGAACCACTTGCCGATGAGAGAGCGATCGCCTGCAAGTTTCGCATCCGTGGCCAAATGAATCGTGAAGTAGCGGAGACCCACGATCACGGTCACCAAAGCCGACGAGCGAAACCAGCCCATGGCGCCCGGCATTAGCTCCGGATGGATTTTGATTCGCAGCTTGGGATCACACTTTTTCATCGCCGGCGTCAGGACGAGGTTGAAGAAGTACAGCAAGCCGATCCAGATGATCCCGAAGACCAGGTGCAGCCACCGCAAAGCCATCATTTCGTTCGCGCGCGCGGTGTCCAGGAAAGCGAAATGGGGCTGCCACTCGGGAAACGAAAACGCCAGGAGGTAGAAAAGCATTGAGGCACCTCGGTTGCGCTCTGGATCGATCTGCGGAACCACCGTAGCGGATTGCGGCGCAAGCCGTCAATCCGGTTAAGGCAAAATGTACAGAGAAATTGGTGCCCGAGAGAGGACTCGAACCTCCACGACCTTGCGATCACTAGCTCCTGAAGCTAGCGCGTCTGCCAGTTCCGCCACTCGGGCACGAGTGCCAGGTTCACCGTTTCGCGATGACGCCTGAGATTGTAGACTCCGGCAGCGCCGGAATCACACACACAACGAGGCTTTTTCATTGTGCCCGCCGCTCCATACTTTTGTCAACGAGCCGCCCATGGACCTGGAAAATAGGGACCTCGGCGTCGGTGCCGGAAACCCCACATAAACAAGGCTTTCACGCCTCAACGACAACGCCTCCGTCCCCTTGTATCCATCCTCCGGAACAGTCCTAACCCCAAGCCGCCTTCGATCGAATCCGCGGATAGCGAGCACTGGAATTTCAAATGTATAGTGCTATACTTCCCCTAGAAAGCCCAAACACCCCTTGTCGGCCCGGTCGGGGCCGGCACCGCGGATTGGTTCCAACGGGAGGTTACCATGGAAACCACTATGCTGCAGGGGCCCTTACTCTATCTTCTGATCGTCTGGGGAATCATTACCGCCGCATTTTTGTTCCTGTTGCTGCGGCGGAGCCTCCTGGCAAGCCATGAAGATGATCAGATCTTTCTCGATGCAGCGGAAGAGCACATGGCCAGGGAGCAGCGCGAGCTTGTGACTAAGATCGAGGCTCTCTCGCGGCCCATCATGGGCACCGGCATCCTCGCCGGGGTTCTCCTCCTGGTGATTGCGGGGATGTGGCTGTACACCGGGCTAAAGAACTTCTAAGCCTTCTTCCGGCCCCGCCGCCTCGTCAGCGCATCCCCGGCTTTGCGGGTTGTGGCGGTGATGGTGGGGTGTTTGTAGGGACGATGGAGGGCACTCCCTGCACGAACGAAGTATGATCGTGTACGATGACCCAGTGGTTATTTCGTTTTTCTAAGACCACCGTCGTCTGTCCTTGCGATCCGCCTTGCTGACCGTCCACGACCGCTCCAAAATCCCACTGATAACAAGCCCAGCCTACCGTTCCGCTCACTCTGATAAGCGTGTTCGTACGATCCAGCCGCACCTGTTGCATGTGCGCCTTTTGTTGCTGATAAATCGCGAGATAGTTTGTCCAGCCGATGACCGGCGGGCCCCAGAGGGCACTTACGATGACCACGTCGTCGGCGTAATCCTTGTGCAGCTTGTCGATATCGCCGACCTGCCAGGCGCCCAACACTTCGGAAATCGTGTAGTCGATCTGCTGCTCATCGGAAAGCGGAATGAGCGTGTTGGAGCTGTCCGCCGGAGGCATGTTGTCCTTCTTTTTTTTCTTCTCTTTCTGAGCCGCCGCGGGCAAGGCACAAGTCAACAGGAACGTCGCGGCAATCATTAGCAGAAGAGTTTTCTGCATTGCCTGGGTGGCAAGACGAACTGAAACATAGTTTTTCATTCGCATTCGACTCCTCTGGCTGAAGAGAATAACACGCGGACTTCCGCGCGCCGCCGCTGTGCCCAGTTGGTCTACTTTCTCGGTGTGGCGCTCAGCAGGTTTACGAACAGGCGGTAAGCTCCCGGGACTCCTTCGGGCAACTGCCGGAAGAACGCCAGCCCGGTGTAAATGTAAGCGCCTTTGCCGTAGCGGGCATAGACCAGGCCGCCGTTTAGCGCGGGTTCGCCGGGATCGTTCATCGCCAGGAGGGGTGTGTATTTCGCGTCGAACTGCGTCCAGAAGTAGAGTCCGCGTTCCTGCACCCAGCCTTTGAAATCCTCTTGCGTGATCTTATTTGGCGCGTTTAGCAGCGGGTCGTTAGGCTTGAGAAATTTAACGGGAGAATTTTCATCGGTGACGCGCGGTAGCGGCCGTGGCATTGGTGTAGCGCCTTCTTTGGCCGGCGGCAGCGGCGGCGAGATGAGCGCCGGAAATGGAGCAAATTGCGCCTTGTCCCACACGAAATCGCGCTCGTACTGCACCACGAGAGTCCCACCTTTGGAAACGTAATCGAGCAGCCGCTGGTTCGCGCTCGGCAACTCCGGGCGCAACTCGTAAGCCCGCACTCCCACGACGATGGCGCTGAACTTTGACAAATCGCTGAAAGCCAGCGCCTGGGCATCGAGCGCATCCACGTGAATGCCCAGCCTTTGCAAAGCCTCCGGGACCGGCTCGCTCTCCGCGGTGATATATCCGACGTGCAAATTCAGAGGCACGCTTACGGCAAATGCATGAACAGCACATTGGGCAGGCTCGCTCCAGAGCTGGGCCGGCAGAGTGGGCAGGGGCTCGAGAGAGGTCACGAATTTCTCCGCCTTCACTCCCGCCGCGCGATCCGCGCTTCGAATCGCACGCGCAGCAATCTTGTAGTTCCCGGCGGCAAGCTTGACCGGAGGAGTCACCGTCAAACGCGCATACTGATCTCCCGCGCCCTCAAATTTCAGCGGCACCTCCGCGCTCCCCTTCCATCCCCGCGGTACGTCCACGCCAACGCTGATTTTTCCCGGTTGCGTGGCGTAGGAGTGCACCCGCAACAACACGTCGAACGGTTTCCTGGGTTTCGTCAGGACTTCGACCACCTGCTTGGGTTCGACCGCCAAGGTGTACGCCGGCACAATCCGCGGCGTAATCCGCTCCACGCGCGTGGACGTCGCGTGCACGCTCGTTACCGGCGAACTCACCGTAAACGCGTAGCCGTCCAGCACCGCCTCCTGCGTTGCCGCTACAAGTGGCGGCGGATCCGCCAGCAAACTGGCCAGCCCATTCCGGGAATTGGACATGCGCTCGGAGCCGTTGCCGGTAGTCTTGGCATTCTGCGCCACACTGATCGTCCACCGCATTGCGCCACCTGCTTCCGATTCTTCTTTGACGATGCTCCAATCCGTCGGAAGCACCAGGTTTGCTTTCTTGAACTCTCCGGTGATGCCCTGCCGATGCCGCGGGTCCACTCGAACGCTGAATGTCTCACCCGGCACCAGTTCGCTCCGGTCCGCATTCGCATCCAGGCGCAGCCCGGCAACCATCGCCAGCGCAGCGTCAATTTTTTCACGCTTGCGTTGGATGCTCCGGCCGAGAGACTCCGCGGGCGCCGGAACCTGCGCGGTGCGCGACGGCGTGGGCACTTCGCTAATCTTCCTCCCAGCCCCGGCCAGAGAATCGGCCGCCGCCTTCCAATCCAGCCGCAACGCCGCTTCGCGCGCCGCCAGCAAAGCCTGATCCACGGCACGCATCAGCGGGTCAACACTTTTGTTCCCCACTTCGTAATCTTCATCGAGCGGCCCAAGCGGCTCCGCCAGTATCGCGGGATCGAGCTCATTGCCATCCTCTCGCTTCAGCGCGACGGGACGGCGCAGGAAGGGAGATCCGAGGAAGGCCGAAATTCCCTGGGTGCGATGATTCGCAAAGCCATCGAGTCCGATTTCGCGCCACGACTTTCCGTAGAGGGGAGAGACTTCGTCCAGCGGCAACAGGTAGCCCGTCGGTGATTCGCTGCGGTCCAGGTCCAGTAACACCATCGGCCGGCGATCGCCCCAAGGTCCGGGATTTTCATCCGCAGCCGTTGCGCGCAATTTGAAAGCGGGATCCCCGGCCAACTGCACGGCCTTCGTTGTGAGCAGTCCTGACGCCTGATGGTGGCCGTGGCCGGTATGAACCCCGCCCCAGCCGTTAATCACAATGTGGGGCTGCATCGTTCGAATTACCCGCACCATGTCTTCAAGAACGCGGTCCCCCCAGACCTTCTCCGTCTCTTCCGGAGTTTTCGAAAAACCGAAATCCGGCGCGCGGCTAAAACAAAGTGTCACGCCGTAAGCGCGCGTGGCTGCCAGAAGTTCCTGCGTGCGAATCAGTCCGAGCTGCGGCGCCTGCTCCGGCCCAAGATCGTTTTGCCCTCCTTCGCCGCGCGTCAGCGTAAGCAAAGCCACCTCCGCATGCAGCCCGCGTGCCAGATACGTGAGCGTTGCGGCGCTCTCATCGTCCGGATGCGCCGTCACGTAAAGAATGCGCGTGGTCACGCGCGCGCTGTCGATGGCCTCAACCGTTTCCGGCAATCCCGGACCCGTCCCCGGAGCGGGCGCGAATTGCGCGAAGGTAACGGGGAGCAAGAACCTCATGAGTGCGCCGAAGATTAAAAGCACGATTGCAAGCCTGGAGAAAAATTGCTTCACGCAACCTCCACGATAAGAGAGATTGAATCCTTCTGAGTCAACTGAGAACGGTCGACTGGGAACTCCCAAAAGGCCATTGTCGCACCTCCCGCGCGCGAACCAAAAATGCGAGCACCCCCAGGGCGACTTCCAGCAACCCCCATTTCCGCGTCGCGCCCGTCTGCCAGAACAGCCACGCCCATCCCAACATAGTCAGCACTGCCGGCAGCGGGTACAGCCACATTTTGAACGGTAATCGCTCCGTGCCCCACCGCCGTCGCAGCAGCATCACGCCCACGGCCTGCCCGATGAACTGCACCAGCAGGCGCATCGAAAGAATCCCAGAAATAGCGGTCTCCAGCTTCAAGCCGATGCTAAAGCAAAACGCCAGCGCCCCCAGAACCAGCAGCGACACGTGCGGAAAATGCTTCGTCGGATGCACCCGCGCAAACACCGGGAAAAAATTCCCGTCCAGGGCTGCCGAATACGGCACGCGCGAGTAGCCCAGCAACACGGAGAACACCGATGCCAGCGCAATCCACAACACCATCCCCGTAGCCAGTTGCGCCGCGTGATGCCCGTAGAGCCTCTCCACGAATGTGCTGACGATGAACTTCGATTCTTGCGCTTCGCGCCACGGCACCACGCCCAGGATGCTCGTTTGCATGGCCAGATACAGAATGGCGATTCCCAGTATCGAAAGAAAAATCCCGCGTGGAATATTCCGCTCAGGATCCTTGATCTCACCGCCCAGATGACAGATGTTGTAGTAGCCCCAGTAGCTGTAGATCGTGTTGACCATCGCGGATCCCAGGCCCGCAAACCACAGCCATGACAGGTGGAACGCTCCAGCCGGAAAATCGAACGCGATCCTGGCGTTGAAATGGCTCATGCCTCCCCAAATGAGCCAAAGCATCGTCCCGATGACCCCCGTCCACAGCAACACGGAAATTTTCCCGATGGTCGTGATTCGCCGGTACAACAGAATCACGAGGAATATGACCAGGCCTCCGGAGATGGCCTTGGACTGCAGCGTCGTGAGCGGATGGAGATATCCCGCGTATCTTGAGAATCCGATCGAAGCGGATGCGATCGAAAGCGGCGCCTGTATGAACGTCTGCCACACGAACAAGAACGACATCAGGCGACCCCACCGCCCCGGTCCATAAGCCTCGCGCAAGAAGACGTACGTCCCTCCCGCACGGGGCATCGCCGCGCCCAACTCGGACCACACGAAGCCATCCAGCACCGCGAGCAGGGCTCCCGCGAGCCAGGCAATCAGCGCTTGCGGTCCTCCCATGGCTTTGATCACCAGCGAGGTAACCACGAACGGGCCAATCCCCACGATCTCGATCATGTTGAGCGCGACAGCTTCTTTCAGGCCAAGTCCGCGCTCGAGAGGGGTCGCTTCCGCGTTATCGCGCGTCGTCATCGGTCCGCCGAGAATAACAAATGCGCGGCCTCTGACCTAACCTGGAATCTTTCCACCTGCGCCTTTTTAATTTGCGTCACACTCGCGGTCCTCCGCGATCGGCGACACTCATTTCGGGTTAGAATCACCACTACTTAGGAGAGTTGGACATTCTCCTTACGGGGTTGCGCGGGAACGAACGCGCGCGACGAGTGACCGAAATCCATCCGACAATTCAGGTTGTTTACATGTCGGGCTATGCAGAAGGGTTTTCCGAATCACAACTACTCTCGCCCAATGCCGCTTTTCTCCAAAACCATTTCGGTTTGCAACTCTTCTCGAACAGCTTAAACTCGTCCGGCGTGGAGCTTGATCCGGCAGCATTCTTTTGGGATTTCCAGATGAATTTCGCGCGGACCTTTCGCAGCACGAGACTCGCATGCCTGTTTGTTCTCTCGCTTCTCGCCATGCCCGCACGCGCCTCTCATCTTCCCTTGCCGCCAGAAACTTCCAGCATCCTCGACAAAATCTACTCCTTCGACTTGGACGGGGCCGTTGTCGCCTCCCGGCGCATGCAACTGGAGCAGCCGGAGTATCCGCTCGGCTATCTGCTCCAGGCGGAGGCGTTCTGGTGGGAAATCTGGTGCGAATCCGCGGACTTCAAGTACGGGATGACCGACGCACGGCGACGGCCGAAGCTCGAAGCGGATCAACTCTATTTTCGGTTGGCCGCGAAAGCTTCAGCGCTCGCCGAAGCGCAAATCAAGCGGCAGGAAACCGCCGAAATGCAATTTTATGCTGGCATGGGCGAGGCTGCGGCCGCACGGCTCTATGGGCTCCGCGGTGAAAACCGCAACGCCGCGCGCGCCGGAGTGCGCGCCCGCGAGCACTTCCTTCGCGCCAAGGCCCTGGACCCTACCCTGGCCGATGCCGACGCGGGCCTCGGTCTTTACGACTACTACGTCGACACGCTCAGCGCCATGGCCAGAATTCTGCGTTTCTTCATGGGCATCCCCGGAGGTTCCAAACAGGAGGGCGTGCGACTTCTCGAACACGCCATCTCCGAAGGCGAGTTAACACCCAATCTGGCGCGATTTTATCTGGCCTTGAATCTCCATCGTTACGACCTGCGCTATGAGCAGGCTTTGGCTGTGATCTCTCCTCTCGCGGACAAATATTCTACCAATCCTCTTTTTCAACTGGCGCGTGGCGATCTCTACGCCAAGCTGGGACGCAAGCGGCAAGCGCTTGCTTCCTATCGCGCCACCAGCGCTCTCACCGCCGCGAATGCCCCATGCCAGGCCCGTCTTGAGGAACTGGTGCGCGTTTCCACGGCCGCGCTTGGCGCACTCTGATTCGCCACTTTGTCCTTCGTGCCGAGTGGGAGTCCCGATTGCGGATTGACCTGATCCCTGCCAGGATGTTAATCATGTAAGGTTCCGTGAGCCCTGAGATTCCGGGCAAACAGCGTCCTCTTGCAGGGATGTAGCAGCGCCGGACAGGCCCCGCAGAACTTCGATTCGACGGGGTCAACGCGCAGCAGGATTTCGGCATCTCAATTCAAAATGCACATTAGGCACCGCGGTTCCTGGGTTTGCCCAGGCAGGCAGACCCAGGATGGCCGGGCCGCCGGAAACGATTGAAGGAGCAGCGATGAAGCGGTCTTGGACAGCCATGGCTGTCATGTTGGCGGGGGTATTCCTGGTTGCGGGTTGCAACGACTACGGCAACACGTTTCAGAACAACACGGGCGCTAGTCTTGTTTTTCTCTCACCTCAGCAGATTCCTGCCGGCACCCCCAGTTTTCCCATGCTCATGAATGGCTCGGGCTTCGTGGCCAATACCAAGGTGTATTGGGACGGAAAGCTCCTGCCCAC
>Ga0307478_10003156_pt1 | contig 12397 bp, 11 predicted proteins | sample atmos_gasesECM4C_2_FD_203713 | JGI IMG/M metagenome (GOLD analysis project Ga0307478, IMG submission 203713) | Hardwood forest soil microbial communities from Morgan-Monroe State Forest, Indiana, United States - atmos_gasesECM4C_05 | ecosystem: Environmental > Terrestrial > Soil > Temperate...
CATTTTGGGATCGCGATTTTTCGACACTCCAAACGGGCTCGCCACCAATGGACCCTACGGGAATGGGGCGGCCAATCGACGTATTGATCTGGTGATGACCTTCAACTTCTGATCCGCGCCAAGGCGCGACGAGATACTCCCGAAAGTGCATGTCGGCAATCTAAACGAATCACATCGGTCTACGCGGATTGCCCCGCTCGGGTTATTCTGAAAGAGCGGCTGCGCATGCTGCTGAAGCGCGCAGAATTATTTCGTTTGTCACTGATTCCTACCACAAGACGCCAGTTTCTTTACCGGGGGGCGGCGGCGGGTGCAGTCGCCATTGCCGGCGACTCATTCTTGGTGGAACCAAACCGTCCTCGCATTGTGCACCAGAAGTTTTTGTTGTCGCGCTGGCCTGAGAAGCTGAATGGGTTCACCATTGCGCTGCTTAGCGACTTTCATTTCGAACCCTATTTTTCGGTGCATCCATTGCATGCGGCCATTCCGCTCGTCAACGGTCTCCGGCCCGAATTAATTGTTCTGACTGGAGATTTTGTTTCCGTGCCGCTGACCGGGGATGACGCCAAAGGAGCATTGGCTGCTGAGCCGTGCGCGAAGTTGCTTCGCCAAATGACCGCGCCGCACGGCCTCTGGGCAGTCATGGGAAATCATGACTTCTATACCGATCAGGAACATGTGACCCGCACTCTACAGGCAGAAGGTATCCAAGTGTTAAACAACCAGTCGGCGGCGATCGAGCGCGATGGCGCACGCTTCTGGCTCTCGGGCGTGAAGGACGTGATCAGCGAGGCCGCCGACCTGACAGAAACTTTGCGTGGCGTTCCCCGAGGCGAACCGGTGGTTCTGCTGGCGCACGAACCAGATTTCGCCGACGAAGCTTCGAAGTTTCCCATCGACCTGCAACTCTCGGGACACTCGCACGGAGGCCAAGTAAGGCTCCCGCTGCTGCCGCCACTTTACTTGCCTGAGATGGCGAAAAAATATGTTTTGGGAACTTACCAGGTCGGTCCGCTTCCGCTCTACACGAATGCGGGTCTGGGAACCGTTGGGGTTCCGCTGCGATTGAACTGCCCGCCCGAGATCACGCTAATCACTCTAAACTCTTCTCCGAAGCGCTGAGTCAAATCTCCCCGGAGGCCGAACGGAGTGTCCGCCGGCGCGCGGGCTCGAATGTGCAATTGCCTTCACATGGCTCTCTTGTAACCGCCGTAGCCATCCCGTAACCAACTGATAATAAATTACTTATACAAAGCGAAAGCTGGCATTCTACTTGCCGATAGCTACTGCATACGGGACTAGACCCGCGCTGATCGAGGGCGCAACATGCTTCGTCGTTTCTGGCCATTGTTTCTGATCTTCGTAATTCCTGCCGCTGCCTCTGTACAGGCTGCGTCTCCGCACCTTCGCCAAGCCGTTTTGTCAGAGCGCGAACACAAGCTCTGGAAGACTCCGCTTCGCGCCTCGCAATTCAGCGACGTGCCGCACGTTAGCGCCCACTCGCGCTGCGAAGATACCCAGCCTCCCGAGGCTCTCACCACGCCCAACCCCTTGATGGTTCCGGCCGTCGCCGGCGTCAAGGTTAGGGTCAGCTTTATCATCGGAGCTGACGGACGGGTTCACAGTCCCCTCATTCTGGAGAGCGGTGGCCCGGTAGGTGACCGCAACGTCCTGCAAACTGTACGAGCGTGGCGCTATCGCCCCGCGACCTGCAATGGCGTGCCGACCGAGGCCGAAGGGAAGATCGAGTTTTCCCGGCGCTAGCAGACGCTCGCTTGGTCTAGAATGAATCATTACTCGACCCAAGAGATCGCGGTTTTAACTGTGGATAGAGACAAGAAATCCGGCAAACCATCTGGCGCGATTCCGGCGCAGGATTCCGAAGAAGCAACTCCCAACGTGGGCCCGTACAACCCCGAGTTGGGCGAAATTTATCAGCGCTTATACCCGGAGATGCGGCGGCCGAAGCCGAATCAGGAGGCTATTGCCGCGGCTCTGCAAGCCATGCAGCGCCTCACCATGAAGATGGATTCCGAAACAGCGGTTGAGGAAACTGCGCCGGATAATATCCCCGTATCTTCCACAGCGTGCCCTTCTTGCGGACATCACAACCGGGAAGGCAACAAGTTCTGTGGTATGTGCGGACTTCCGGTAAGAGCCGCCTCAGATCAGACGACGACTTCAGAAACGCCAAACCGCGATATCGAGACATTAGAGTTACCGGATTTCGCCAGGGAACTATCTCAAACTCCGTTACCTGAGCAGCAGTCCGTGCCGGAAATTCGTATGCCCGCTGGCGCTCCTCCTGGCGCGCACCACTATCACCATCATTACCATCATCACTATTTCGAGGGTGGAGTCGAAGGTGCGGTTGCAGTGCCGCGGGCGAGCGCACCCGAAAGCGCGCGCGAAGCGGATCGTATGCGCATTGCCGCTGCTGCCAAAGGCGAGCCCATGAGCCGTAGCGAGGCTGCCGTCCGGCGTCTCACTCAGGAATGGGTTTTGGCCTGCAACACGCGGCAACTCGATGAACTGCTCGATCTCTATGCACCCGATGCGCTGGTGCTGCGCTCAAACCTTCCCTTGCTGCGCGGCGCTGCGGCGGTGCGCGAATTCTTCTTCTCGGCCATCGAATCCGGTCTGGGAGAAGTGGCCGTAGAACCGATTCGCGTGGAAGTGCTCGGTGACCTCGCTCATGAAGTTGGACGCTATAGTGCGCTGGTGCCGGGCAGTGCGGGCAAGCGCCGTGAAGAGCGCGGCAAATACCTATGGGTCTTCGCCAAGCAAAGCAGCGGAGACTGGAAGCTGGTCTCAGAGTGCTGGTCGAGCGATCTGACGCTTTCCGGCGCGGAGTCTGATGTGCCGAAGCCTGCAGTCCCGTCCGCGAAGCCGCAGCCCCGAAGAGGGGCTTAGGTCTTCGGTCTCAGGCATAAGACCTACAACCTGAGACTTGAGACCCAAATTCTTCACCCCTTAACGCCAAGCTTCCCCAACTCTTCCCGCAACTGATCCAGCGTCTTCATCTGAATCGTGCGCATGCCAAGCTTTGCGGCGCATTCCAGGTTCAGCGCGCGGTCGTCGATGAAGCAGCATTGTTTGGGATTGATTTGCGTAATCTCAATCGCAAGTCGATAAATGCCGCTTTCGGGTTTGCGCAAACCGACGAAGCAGGAGCTGACAAACAAGCGGAAGATTTCCCGCAGGCCGAACTTTTCGATGCGGTACAGATTCAATTCGCGAGACTCGTTGTTGATGGTTCCCATGAAGTAATTGCCAGACACGGCAAGCGTACGCGCGAAAGCGAGAACCTCTGTAATCGGCCGCGACAACGAGAACATGTAATCGCGAAACTCTTTGCGCGCGAAAGGACGGTCTTTATAAAAGACCGTACGATCCAGATATTCGTCGAGCGAGATCTCGCCGCGCTCAAAAGAAGACACGACCATTTCGTGCCGTGCATGAAACTCTGTTTCATCAAGACCAAAGTGTTCGAGCGCTGCAGCGCGTTCCGTGTGATCCCAAGCGTTGGTTAGGAGAACTCCTCCGACGTCCCAAAACATTGCGCAAATTTCCGCCACGAATTATCTCCTCTCCGCTTGTCATTCCAAGCCGTTTTCGGCGAGGAATCTACTCTACTATTTAGAGTTTAGATTAATTCTTGAACGAGTCACAGAGCATCATGCGTCGACTCTCCGATGTTGCGTCCGTAATGTTCCGATGTGAGTTATGCCGACCTGGTGCGTCGGGTCGGATTGCCGCAGTAGCGATTCATGCTCGCCAAGCCGGAAGGTTAGCAATCGTCCTAGCGTTTGTAGATCGTGGTGTCGGCGTGGTAGTTGCGCCAGTCGAACCAATAGTCTTTGAGCGCCGGGACGCGCTCGAGACATTTTCCCTCTGCCGGACCGGAGACGGCGCAACCCTGGAAGTTCCACTGGCTAGCGGTGTTGGTGTCGAGCAGCCTCCAGTCTTTGTTATCGGCTTGCAAAAAGAATTCTGCGTCTTTTCCGTCGATGCGGCTGACAAAAACGCGGAACGATTTTCCGTCGGGCCCGAGGACGAGGAGTAGAGGCACGCCGTTGACGCGATCAAGCACGGGAGATTGTCTCACAAAGGTTTCCCACGCATAAGCGCGGGCGACTCCGTTGATCGTGAGTCCAATGACCACATCGCGCGACTTTAATTCCGTCTCCGGAAAACTGATGACGACGGGAAGTTTGGCGACGTCCGGCTCCCAGTTGCTGTCGTACTCTTTCGTGTACTTAGCGACGGGCGCGAGCACCTGGCCGGAGGGCGATTCCGATCTCCACTCGCCGAAAGTGAGTTCGTCGCTAAGAACGAGCTCAAGCGCAGCACCTTGGAGTGGTCCGAAGATGGCTTTGCCGGTAATCTGCTGCCACCACGTTCCAGTTTCCTTGTCGCGCATGAGGAAGTTCTGATTGTTGATTCCGGCAAGATAAAAATGCAGCACCCGCCCGCCGATGGTTCGCGTCCACACCAGACCGGTGTGACAGAGCGTTCAATAAGTGACCGTGATCGGCACGTTGCCGACAACATCGTTGAGCACATGATGATACGCCATTTGGCTGATGGGATAGGCGCGCGCGTCCGTGCCGAGGCGCACAGCCATAATCATTTCTTTTGCTTCGAGCTTGCTCTCAGATTGCGCAATAAATTGCGGGCCGTCGATGGGATGAAACATCCATTCGAAATAATTGAGGCGAGCCATCACGGCGGAAAAGGAGACGACGAGCAGCGTGACCGCGAGAATGGATTTGCGCCAGCGATCAGCCGTTTTCCACAACGCGAAGGCAAAGACAAAGCAGGCGAGCGCCGCAATCAGTGTTCCAAGCGGGGCGCGCTGGCGTAAGGCCATCGCAACGAGAAGCGCGCCCGGCGCTTGATGACGGAATGGCCGGATGATGAACGCGGGAATAAAGAACAGGGCGATGGCGATGAAGGCGCAGAGAGAGAACGCGATCCATGTCGTCTGCGATGCGATGCGTTTACTCTGGAGTCGCGTTGTGGCCGGGGCAGATATGCTCATATACGGAAACAGTGCTCGAATGATTTTAATCCGTCACCGGATGGATTTAGTCCGCCACTGTACGGGAAAGTCCCTGCCGGAGGAAATAGTATAAAAAAATTAAAACCCCGATCCGCGGAGCAGGACCGGGGTTTCGCCTTGCAAACGTGGCGTTAGTTGGTGCGCGCGATCTGGTTCTGACGGTAGCTCAGGTTGTCCACATTGCGGAACATAGGGGTTCCGGGCGGCAGATTCTGAGGTGAAGCGAACAACGGATCGAAAGTATACTGACGATCCGGCGGGTGGTAGACCAAGTTGCAGCACTTGAATGGGCCAGTGGCGTAGGTGCTCCAGTACAGGCTGACGAGCGATCCTTTGTAATACAGTTGCCGTTGCGCACCACCGGGAGCGTCCCAATCTTCGACGAAGCGCAGGAAGTTGTGCACGCCGCCGTCCATGCCGTAATAAGCATCCGGATTATTTGCTGGGTTGTTGAAGGCAATGTTTTTGCCGCCGGCAACCGCTGCACGATAGTAGCTAGTGGACGAAAGACGGTTCGGTGAAGCACCTGTGGTGGTGCTTGGATTAATCGGATTCTCCAGGCTGCCATTGGTTTGGTTGATCGCAGGAAGGTACGTGGTCGAGATGCCAGCGTCCTGCCAGTTGTTTGAGAGCAAGGTGACGGCGTCTGCGATGATCGATGCGGCCGCGTGATTCGGTTCGGCGGCCGCGGTGTTGGTCCAGGTGGGGTCGTAGTTCACGTTGTTGGGAGTGCAGGGGTTAAACGTACCACCAGCAACCGCGGCAGGGCAGTTCGTGTTGTAGTTCCCCTGGATATAGACTGGGTTCTCGGACGCTACTGTAAAACCGCCGCAGGCCGTGGGGTTAGTGGCGCTCTGCGCGCAATTGTTAAACGGGTTGCCCGGGGGCATCGTGGGTAGATTGCCCAGCGAGCCATCCACCAGTTTCAGCGCATGGCGGGCGCCGGTAACGCGATTGGCACGGGCCACTGTGTAGGTATTAAGGCGGTGGCCCACGGCGTAGGGTGTGGGCGGATTCGCCACATCGGTGTCATTCGTTGTGGCTGCGCCAAAGGCATCGCCCACGGTTTTGACGCCGTAGTTATCGAGTCGGCCATTGCCGTTGACATCTTCTGGCGAAACGCCGTTGTAATTAACGGGGTCGAGTCTGTTATCGGGCGCGAAACCACCCGCTGCGTTGGCCAGGTTTACCGTGTCCTCAAAGCCGTATTCCCCGATCAACTGCGTGGTTGATACGAGCGTGTTGTACTGCTCACCGCGCCGGTCGGAGAAGTAGAGGACATAACCGTTTTGCGTACTGTAGTTGACGGTGCTTCCCGTGCCTAAGCCGGTGAGCCCCAGAAGCCAGTTCCGCAAATTGCCCACGTCGAGTTCGACGGTGTTCAGGACCCCGTTGGGCGTGCCTGTGGTTTGATTAAATGGAGCGGCGCCTGGACCGGCATCGTTGTTTTCTCCCTCGCGAGCATCGTAGAGGTTGATAGGGTACCAGTTGTACTGCGAATACGGCCCTGAGTAAGTCAGAGGGACAGGCGTAATATTCGCCCCGTAGTGAACGGAGTTGAAGGCGTTTAACTCATCACCCTTTGGCACTCCGGTTATGAGATTGTTGTTGGTGATGTTGCCGTCGCCGTTGCGATCCGCGGTCATTTGGAAATACAGAATCGCATTCTTGTGATCGAAAACCGCATTGCATCCCTGGGCTCCTAGGCTGTTCACGGGCGCTGCGGCGCAGGCAAGTCCAGGTTGAATTGGAACATTCACCCCGCGGGCAAAGCCCATATTCAACCACTCCCTTGTAACTCCCACCCACAAGCCGGTGTTCGCATTCAGGACTTCGACCAGCAGCCAGCCGTTGACGAGAGGCCATTCGGCCTGGGTCGGGTACTGGATTGCGGTTGTGCCTCCAGGAACCCATGGAGGCCAAATGAAGTTGGGGTCTCCAGCGGTGCAGGGGTTGCCCACAGAACCGCCGCCAACGCCGCAAGCACTTTCGCCGAAGTAGTAAGTGTTCCCGTTAATCGTAATCCCGCTTTGCGAAAATACCGTACTGACGAACTCGGGTGCTAGACTGGCCAACTCCACGTCCTGCGTTGGGTCGGCGTTCCACCCCTGTGCTACAAGGTGCAGATCGGCTTCTTTATCGCTCAGCAGAATGCGAATCTGAGCCTGATTGGCTAGACGCGATCCGCCCAATAACGAAGTCGGTGATTCACCCACCGGCGGGCGGCGAATGATCTCAAGTGCGGACGTCGTGCCCTGCACAAAGGGAAGCGTCAGATCCGAGGCGCCAGTGTTGTTCGGCCCGTCGCTGGTGGAACCCGGAGGGTTGGGGCCGTTGCCATCGATCAGGTAACTGTTATAGGTACCCTGGGATACGTTGATCCACGTCGCAGTATTCTGGGCCGAACCGTGACCGCCGACCACGCTGCCGTTGGTGGCCCCGAGAGCGGTAGTCGCGATGTTGACACAAGTGGCGCTCGCGGTCGCGCCTGCAACATTCGCCATTTGTGCGTTACACCCGCCGCTGGTAGTTGGAATCAGAACGGTACCATCATCCAGTCCGCCGCCAACTGCGAGACCGTCATCCATTACCTGCCGGATTACGTTGCCGAAGGCGCTCAGTTTGTCTCCAAAAACCAGGTTCGCGCCGTTTGCCACTCCAAGGTAGAGATCGCCGTTGGTATGTACGCGGCCAGCGAAGCCGAGGTTAGGACTCTGCCCGTAGAAGAGATCGGAATCAGAGAACACGCCAAACTGAAACACGGGAATCAACGCCACTTCCGCAGTGCGCGACATGCTGACAGTTTCGCCGGTGTTGCGCTGCGCCTCGACGTTGATGGAGACCGGAATAATTTGTGCGTACAGACCAGCGTCGGGTCCCGATTGAATTTGGCCCCAGACTGTCGTCAGCGCGGTGCAGGGAGCAGCCGCGCCGATCGGTACTGGCGCGATGTTGTAAACCGGATACGTGACCGTCGCGTCCCACGTCGGAGGACCGGGGGTTGTGCTCAAGCCGCAAATCTGCGCGCCCGTAGGCGCCTGAACGCTCTTGAACGTGTTGGCCAGGTTTGACGTTGCCTGCTCCATTGCACCTTCGGCGGAGCGATAGGTGTAGGTATTGTTGAGGTCGTAGCCGCCGGCGCGCTGCTCGCTGTTTACCATCGTCAGCAGAGCAAGGGCGAATCCCGACAACAGCAACAACAACAACAGGGATGCGATCAGCGTAAATCCCCGTGAAGCGAGTTTGGCGCTAGGCATCGTGTTTCTCCTGGCTACACTTGCAAATCTTTTTTGTCTTATGAGGTTCATATTAATCACTCGTCGTTAGTAGGCCGATCCTGAAATCGGGTACTCTTGTTGCGACGTCAGGTTGCGAGCCGCGATCGAAGTCTGGAGATCGAGGCCCTGGTAGCCCGTGCCGCCCTTTAACTGGCTGCGCATGGTCATGTGAGCGATGTTCACCTGCGTGATCATGGCTGGCGTTGTGCCTACCGGGAGGCTGGACACATTGGCATTGATCGTCCCGTTGTTATTCACGTCGTATGTGAACTTGAGATAAGAGACGTTCTCCGCCACCGGGGAGGGAAGCCTGCCATTCTGAATGCGCATCAAGCGCGGAGTAACACCGTCAGACGGGGAAATATCCAGATAGTAAGTAATCAAGAGCATCCGCACAGCAGATAGCGCAGTGGAGCCGACGTAAGAATCCAGAATTCCTGCCACTGTATTTGGCTGGTTGACGTGGCCGGGATCGGGCGCTGCGCCCGCTTCATTGGTGAATGTGACCGTGAAACAGTTCCCGTTGGGAATGGTGTAGATAATCGGGGGGTTCGGGGGATCAGGGGAGGAAGGTGGTGTATAGCAACTCGTTGCCGCCGTCCCGCCGACTACGTTCGTGACCACTCCCATGGCGCTGTTGGTGCCAAACATGACCATATCTCCCGCTTGTAGTCCGGCAGGATTGGCTGCAGTCCAGAGCAGCGAGGGAGGTTCCAGAACGCCGGTAGGCAGAATGCAAGTTGGGGGTAGGGGCGATGGAAGTCCGAAGTTAGCCGTTGTCCCGGAAGTGACCTTTACGGTATAGCAGTTCAGTTCCAAACTGACATCGGCAATAGCGAGCGAAATAATATCGGTTGGGCCGCTGGCGGCATTGACTGTGATTCCAACGTTCGGTCCCGGGATGATCGAGTAAATATAGGGTGCGCCAGACGAATTGGGGTACGCTACAGGCGCGCCGTTGATGTAGTTGCAGGTGGTAGTGCTGCAGGGGTATACGGGTCTGGTAGCGGTGTTCGGCAAGCCGACCGCGTTGTAAGCCAGCCCTTGCTGGCCCATGGCGCCCGCGCCGGCCATACTGATATCACGCTGAAGCAGACCTGCAGCGGCGCGAAAATCCTGCTGCAGTTCGCCCTTTTCCGAAGTGATCCAGGTCGCCTTCAAGGCTTGAGTGAACAAGGACACAGCGCCGCCGATGACGATCAGCCCGATGGTGGCGGAGATCATCAGTTCCAGCAGAGTGAAACCGCGCTTCGAATTGGCAGTGTGCCTCATGAGTTCCTCTCTAGTGGTATGACGAAATGTATTCCTCGAGCGCATAAGTTTTTGGCGCTGGGGAATTGGGGACCGAGTAAGTAATCGTGACGGTGACCTGCACCAGTGTCTGGATCAGGTTGCCATTCGCGTCGTTCAGCGGCGTGATCGCAATCGTACGGGTGTAGTTCGAAAGAGACAGGATCACATCGTCGGCTGTGCCCACCAGGCCATCTGGTCCGGGTTCATTGAGGCACTGAACGCCACCGTTCGGGCAAACCGCTCCAGTTGCGGTCTTGCATGCTGCAGTGTCACCCGCGACTCCGACGATTCCGTAAGTGGGGCCGGCGCACAGCATGGCTTGAGCGCCGTTCGCGAAAATGCCGCCGTTAGAAACGTTATTGATCTGTGAAAAACTTAACTGCGACGTGTTGCGCGCAGTGAATATGCTTTCCATGGCCTGCGACGCTACTTGCCTCGCAATCATGTCCTCCTGCGAGGCCTGATTTGCAGCGACTGCCAGGCCGAAGACGGCGAGCACGCCCACCAGTCCGACAGTGAGAATGACCGCGGATATCATGACCTCAATCAGAGAGAAGCCGGACTGGCTCCCTCGGCGTAAGCGCGAAGCGTGTTTCGGGTTTGCTGCCATAACAATCATTGTTGGCTCCAGGAATAAACGCCGCCGTTCAGGTAAAGCCGCCATCCGCGAATGCGACCGGTGTAGCCCCACAACGAAACTGCGCGGCTGCTCAAGAGATTTCCGGGAATGCCCATATAGACAACGCCGTTGTTGATGTTTCCGTTAAGGTCCTCGGCAGTGCCATCCGGATAGAAGTAAATGGTGTTGCTGCCGCCGATGCCGCCAGGCGGCTGATCAAAATCGAAGGCGTTTCCGCCCGTGCCAAAGCCATCTGGCGTAGTAGGCGGTGCCACAGGGTTCGTGGGAATTCCGGGCTCCGCGTGATAAGTGACATCCACCGGAAGGGTCACACTGAACAACTGAGGCCCTCCGACCACGTTCTGCGCCACCGTGATTGTGCCGCCATTTGTCCCCGCGACCGCCGGACTAAAGGTCACGACGTAAACCCGCATGTCCGCAGCCGCCTGATCGTGAGCCCGGCGCAACGATGTCAACGTTAAGTTATAGGCATCATTGACATGCTGTTGCTTGAATGTGGGCTGCATGGTGATGGTAGCCACCGCCGTCAAGATCAGCGAGATGCTGATGGCGATCATCAACTCCAGCAAAGAGAAGCCGCTTGTTTTAGTCGATGCCATAAGTTCTTGTCTCAGGGGGATCCCTGCCAATAACGTGCCGGATAACTTCCAAATCCCCACTATTCTTCGCTTAAGCTCAAAAGCCTTGCCGCACGCGGGCAACAGTGGCAGCACGCACTTGTCAGGGTGCGGGCATTCTTCATCGTAGGGAGGGGTGCGGGCAGCGTCAAAGCACTACGGTGCAACGCAAGAGTATTGGTCTTTTGTAATCAGGGTGGTGACTGATGTCACTCGGCTGAGACTATGGGAGTTAATCGAAATTTCATCCTCGAGGAGGAGTGTAGGAATGACTCCGGTAACTTGTGGGATGAACCGTGGTGATCCTAGGATGACATGCAGGTATGACTCTCTCATCGCTCCTGGTTTGCGCGGACGAAGCTTCGGTGCAGGTACTGAATGGCGTTCTGAAAGAACTTGGCATTCAGGTGGAGTTGTGTGCGGACGTTATTCGTGCCGCCGTGCGCCTGGCGCAAGACCGCTTCGACCTGATCATTCTCGATTGCGAGAAACAGAAAGACGTGAGCTCCTTACTGCATGAAGCGCGCACCTCCCGTTTGAACGAAACATCTTTGGCTGTGGTTGTGGTCGGCGGACAGGAGAACATCCGCGAGATATTTTCTCTGGGTGTGAACTTTGTTTTGTACAAGCCGGTATCCCATGAGCGCGCATTGAGCAGTTTGCGCGCGGCGCAGAATCTGCTTTATCGGGATAAACGCAAGAAGACCCGCGCTACCGTGCACACGCATGCGACCATCGACTACGCTGGCGGAGAACAGGCGAAAGCCACGTTGGTTGATCTGGCGGAAGATGGCATGGCGGTAAATCTTGGCAAGCGGCTGCCGCCGACTTGCAAAGTCTATTTTCAATTTCAGTTGCCGGGACAAACCGCCAATGTGCGGCTCTCTGGCCAGGTAGTCTGGCAGGATTGGAACGGGCGCGCTGGAATCCAGTTTGTCGATGTGCCGCAAACTTCGCGGCGCGTTCTGCGGGAGTGGCTGAAGCTGAACACGGTAGAAGGTGCGCCGCAGCAACCGGCTTCCGAAGAAATGAAGATCGAATCTTCGATTCGTCCCGACGAAAATGGAGTGCTTTCCGTTGCGGCTGGTAAGAAGCAGGACTTGAAACTCAGTGACGGGGAAGCTTCGGCCCGCCTGCGGGGTGAGCCCAGCAACCGCCGTGGACAAACTCGTTATGCGTGCCGTCTGGGGGCCGAAGTTTATCAGAAGGGAAGCTCGGTACGGAATTACTGCCACCTCAGCGATCTGAGCCCCGGCGGATGTTATCTCGAAATGCCGCTGGCGTTCGAGGCGGGAGTGACGGTTGAAATTGTAGTCCGCACCTACGAGATAAAGCTGCGTTTAAGCGGTCAAGTGAAGTCCTCACATCCGGGCTACGGGATGGGAGTGCTGTTTCATCTGAACACTAAGGATGAACGCCACGGCGTGCAGCAGTTGATCGATTTCGTGGCAGCTACGGCACAGAGTTCTTAGGGGCAGTGGACGGTTTCCAGTTTCTGGTTTCC